>Ga0265323_10000566_pt1 | contig 20475 bp, 23 predicted proteins | sample 41225metaG_FD_193580 | JGI IMG/M metagenome (GOLD analysis project Ga0265323, IMG submission 193580) | Rhizosphere microbial communities from Carex aquatilis grown in University of Washington, Seatle, WA, United States - 4-12-25 metaG | ecosystem: Host-associated > Plants > Roots > Rhizosphere...
ACCCCAGATTTGAAAAAACGTATTCGTGCGTATTTCAATGAAGAAAACTCCACGAATACAGTTGATTCTGTGACAGTTAGTAAAAACAGTTTACAGTCTGCTCCATCGTCTCCTGCAGCAGATACAACATCATTGGCACGACGTGATCTGAAAAAATGATTCGACGTAACAGCGATATAATGTCCATCATACTGCATCACTCTGAGCAACCCACGACTCAGTCTGTTCAGGATTTGAATGCTCAGTACATTCGTGATGGTGAGTTCGGACTTCCGTATGACTTCCTAATCCGGGGTAACGGACAGTTGTGCATAGGACCACGCTGGTTATACGCTCAAGAAAGCTCGCAACTTATGTTGAACGTGCCAGTATTTCGTGCACTACAAAACTTTTATCACCACCCAGCTGGAATTGGAGTAGTTCAGAGTTACCATTTGAAAGCTGTGCATATTACATTAGCTGGTAACTTGAACCAGAACGATCCACAACCAGTTCAACTTGATACTCTCTCGGCGTTGATCGATGTGCTGCGGAAGGGATTACCTCAACTGAGAGAGATACTTCGGCACAGTGATATTGAGGTAACATCGTGTCCTGGTAGTCATTTCAATCCAAAGTTTTCGTACCCTGATATAATGAGTTAATATGAGAGGTCGAAGAGTATTTCCTGGTGAGCATCACTATCAACGCGATTACACACGATATCTCCGTATTGCGAATGTTGATAGTGTTGATACTGAAAACGGTGTGTGTACTGTCACGTTCTATGATTCTTTGACTTCTCGAACTGATGTCATATTGACTCAAGGAGGACCGAATTCGTTCGAAGTACCAACACAGGGTTCAACAGTTGTGATCGGGACTGGTTCTAATCAGGAAGCTATCATTCTTAGCTATATCCCCAAGGGTTGGGTTCAGCGAGTCGCACCAGTATCAGAAGGTGGACAACAGTCCTTACCACCAGTCGAACAAGGCGAGAAGTATCTTGAATCTGTTACCTCAGATGGTCGTCGAACCTATCTCTACTTGTCACGAATTGGTAATGTTGAGATTGGGACAGCGAACAATCAACGAACAGGAATCGATGACGGAAGTCGTACTCACTTTGTCGAAACTGAGAACCAGCGAAGTGTTACTACTGCTGGATTGCATTTCGCAGGAAAGATAAAGCGACTTGTCGCAAATGCACTTGTGCAGATACAACAACTTTCTAGGTATTTAACTGAAGTTCGAACGAAAGTGTACGAGTATTTCGACGAAGCTATGAGCGTTGTAGCTCCTGTTACGCCGATTGCTGATATCACAATTGGAACAGCAGTAAACGATCTCGGAGTCATAACAAATCGGCTTGGTGCGCTGGCTGCAACACCAGAACAACAGGTTTGTGTTCAGATAAAGCTTGCACGAAGTCTTCCGACAGGACCAAATATAGTTAAGATTTTCATTGACAAATCCGGTCGTATTTCGGTTCAAAGTGATGCGGTTATCAATCTCAATAACGGAAGTGTGGATGTCGCAGATATTGACGGATTGGACGTCAACAATGCGACTCTCGGAACCAGAGGGCAACACGTCGCCAGAGAGCACGATGAAGTCGATATTCCGTTGACAACTTCTAACGATTCCGCACACCTCGGATTGTCGTCGAAGGCTTCGTTAAACTTAACTGTGTTGACGACGTTAGCAAAAGCTTTTGTTGCTCCTCCCGGTGGTGGTCCCTGCACTTTGAACCCTTTGATTCTCAGTGGTCTGAAGTTGCAAGGCGAGATTGTCGACGGCGCTGACAAAGTTTACTTAGGAGACTCTGGCACATGAGCCAATACACTAAGGATATTGCTGCTGCCACAGGTGCGCCAGAGTGCGTTGTTGTTGCACTACTTGTTCTTGCGAAGCCACAACGTCAAGCTCTCAAAACACTGTTGAATACAACTCAAGCCGATATTCTCGAGAAAGAGGGCGAATTCGTTGGGTTTACAACTCAAGCCAATACTGTTTCTACATTCATAGGAGCAATGATTACTGCAATGGAAGTTGCACTCTCCCCAATTGATAGTGCATTAAGTTCGATACCGTTTGCCGAAATGGCTCAAGCCTGTCCAACGATGCAGGACTTGTTCAATATCATTGTGAACAATATCAGTATCACTCTTCCTGCTGCTGGTCTTGCAAACTATGTAGGATTGGGCGGATTTGATTTGTTTGAGGGTGTGAACAGTTTTACAGACTTAAAACGAAAAGTGCGTGAACTTGCGTTTCGAGCTCAACAGGCAACTCGTGTCAGTAACTATGCGAATACAATGGTTAATCAGCTAAATTCTCAACTACAAATCATCAACACAGTTATCTCAGTAATCGACGCACTAGCATGATCTTCGGAACCCAAACACTTTGTGACCATATTGTCGGCGATCCGCCAGTTACGTACCAAATTGGACTCTGTCCAAGATGTCGTGGAGTTGGCACGTACAACGGAATAAACTTCACTTCGAGTGGCAGGGTACAACGATTGAACGGATTTGCATCTCTCCAACTTGAGATTCGAAAGATACTGATTACTCAGAAAAGACCGACAGGTTACGGTTTTGACTACAGTTTGCTTCAGTCTGGTCACTTTTCTGGTGGTACCACTCCTGACGCAGTTGCAGCGGAAGTTAACCGATGTTTGAACTATCTCATTAGTCTTCAACAAGCAGCAAAAGCTCAGGGATTTCAGTATTTGCCCACAGAAGAACTACTGAGAATTGACAGTGTAACTGTAACACAAGGGTAAAACTATGGGTCGAACAGCAGCAGATGTAATAGCAGGAATGATCGCACGACTGCAACAGCGACAGCCGACTGTCGAGTTGACAGAAGGAACTCCCGAGCACGACGTGATGGTTCGGAGTCCCGCGATAGAGTTTCAAACTCTCTACGATCAACAGGACCAGATTTCTGCAGAACAAGCACTTGCTACCGCGAGTCAGAACGGTCTTCAGATAATTGGTAGCAACTTTTCAGTTTCTCAAAGAGGTGCTGCACGCTCGCAGGTAACTGTCAACTTCTTTATGAATACAGCACCGACATCGGTTGTGACGATTCCAATTGGAACAATAGTGTCGACTCAAACAGGATCGGGGATAACACCAGTTCAGTTTCAGACAGTTCAAGAAATCGACGTATTTCCGGCACTTGCATCTTCTTATCTCAATCCGTCAACCGGAAAGTACGAAGTACCTGTTCTTGCGAGTGCAATAACTGGAGGCGTGAGTGGCAATGTCGGAGCAGGTACTATTACCGCAATTGTGGGATCTGTATCAGGAATTGACGGAGTCTACAATCCAGCCTCTGCTGTTGGTGGACTTGACGCGGAGACTATTGACCAGTATGCGGGAAGACTTGCACAGGCACTAGCCGGGAATAACGTAGGGACGTCGGATGGTTACTATATGTTGGTATCAGCTGTCGATGGTGTAGCTGCTGTTTTGATTGTTGGTAACGGATTATCACCACGTGACACTCTTGGCGCTGTCGATATCGTGATCAAAGGAACCACAATCAATACTTATACTGATATCTACACACCACTCGTTCCTGCTGCACCGTCAGACTTTGTTTTGACTCAGCAACCAGTCGTAGGTGATGGACCGATTTCTGTCGTTGATAGCGTTCTTGGACCATTGACCCAGAATACACATTGGTCGTTAGTGAAGGATACTAGTACTATCGCTGGCAGTGTTATTGGGAACGACGTCATTCACTTTACGCCACCGTTTCCTGGTAGCAGTCCACTATCATCAGTCACGATTTCGTATCAGTTCAACCAACTGATCACGATTCTTCAATCTCTGTTGAATACAGCAGAAAACGATACAGAAAATACCTCAGTTTTGGCAATCTGGGGTACAGAGGTACCTATTGATATTTCAGCGAATATCAAGGTAACTCCAGGATTTGATTCGAGTCCTACCGGTGTGGTAGTTCAAGCAGTTCAAACTGCACTGACTCAGTATCTTGACAGTCTTTCGATTGGTGCATCGGTTGATCAGTCGCTTATCATAGCTACGATTCGAAACACTCCTGGTGTGGCAGATGCGCAGATCCCGTTGGCAACTTTCCAGAGTTCGGATTCGACGATTCAACCAGATAGTTTTGGAAATCTAGATATAGCTACTACAAAGTACGCTACACCAGGAACGATAACAGTTACACCAGTAGCCTAAGGAGTTCTTACGAGCGTAGTTCTGCGTTGGCGAGATACGGTACCAAACTCTCCGGATCGATTCATCTCTGAAATGATGATGTCGCTGGATCCAAAGTGGTATCCGAGGAATATCATCGGAGGCACTTTATATGATGTTTTCAGGATGTATGCTGGAGAGTACGCAACAGCATCAGTATTGCAGAATCAGATTCTAAGCGATTTGAATCTTGCTACAGTTCAGGTAGGTTCAACAGACTCCTCAGGTTCGCCAAAGATATACGACAATTTCGGTGCGTTAGTTGGTATCAACAAGATTTTTGGTCAAGACTTCGACAAGTATGATCCGGTATCAGGATACCTGTCGTACAGAATGTCACTAGCACTTTATCTTCGTGCGTTCCTTTGGGGTGGAACAGTTCGAGCATTGAATATCGTCGGTGCTGCAGTAAGTGGTGTGAATCCAATTGTTGTAATGAGCCAAGAGGAGAAGAGTGGTTGGAAACTGAAAACTGTGGAAGCAGTTATTACTGGAATTTTCCCGTCGCATCTTCTTCTCGATCACGATATTCCCAGAATTGGTCGGATAGTTTATGTGGATGACACAACCCCGTATCATATCGGTCAAACTATTGTCATCAGTTGGTCGAAACTGGGAACTAACACGAAACTTCGAAGCAATCAGTGGGACTATAATGGTAGCGACGTTCACGTATTTTTGACTGCTGCTGCGGATACGCCGTCAGTAGAAGCACTGATGAAAAGTGCTATCAATAATGTAGTTCCTGCTCGTGTCGCTCCAAGAGTATTCTTCCATCATGACTATGTTGCATACAGACCAGTAGAGACAGGATCGATCAATCAATACTTAGAAGTTGATCCTGTTTACGGGTACGTTACGAACTCTCAGCAACTCCCACTTACGGGGGTGCAATATACTACTCAAGTTTTAACGTTACCTGCAGGATATCAGACACTTGATTGGTGGTTCGATTGGCTGACACTAGAGTTGGACGACGTTCAGAAACCGATACCAAACCGGCCACCAGAACAGATTCTGCAACCTACAGCAATTAGAGCACAAGACTTATGATACCTTCTGCACCTACTGGTCTTACAGGTATATCAACTTTTCAGCAGAACTCATTGACATGGGTTGCTGTTGGTAGTGCCACTTCCTACAGTATCTACGTTAATGGTGTCTATTTAGATACCGCACCGTCTAACAGTTACAATCATATCGGTGTCAATACTTTTTATACGTATACGTACACAGTTACTGCGGTTAATGTTGACGGTGAATCTGCTCAAAGTATTCCATGGATTTCCTCTTCAATTTGGGCTCGTGTAGCAAGTATAGCCGCTGGAAGCCCTGTCAAACCACCGGGAACGATATACGAAGAAACACTGGTGCAAGGCAACTTTGATGTCAACTATATGCATACCGGGGTTGGCATTTGGAATATCGAATCTAGGTCGACTAATGTGGTAGTTTCGTTCCAGTGGGGTTTAACAACGGCGTACGAACTGACTCCCTCCCCGCCCAATAACTATGCTCAACAGAGTCCTGTTGGTCCGTTTCCAAATATCGTGATTGACGAGAATGGTATCACAACTCCGCCGTTCAATCTTATTGCTACACTAAGTCCGCCAGTAGCAAATACGTTGACAGTAGCTGATATTTTCAACAATCCGTTGGATAATTTCGGTGTCTATATCGGTGGTTCGGTTGAGTATTTCGTGGCAGGACCAGCACCGTCAATGCCACTAGCTACGACAAGTGCAGCTTCTCCAATTGGAGATAACAGTGCTACTCTTAACGGAATAACTGATGGTGGACCAGTCACTCTCCCAATAGCAGGATTGATTTCTGGTACGACTTACCATTTTCGTATAGTAACATCAGGTTTTGGTGGTCAGTCATATGGTACCGATATGACGTTCAAAACGTCAGGATCTTCACCGTCGTCGTCGTTGACACCAGGTAAACCACCAGCAAAGCAACGTCAAAGTAGTGGTAGTAGTGGAGGTGGAGGTGGCGTTAAACCACCAGCAAAGCAACGTCAAAGTAGTGGTAGTAGTGGAGGTGGAGGTGGCGTTAAACCACTTCGTAGAAGTGGTATATTGCCAGGTGGCGACCCACGTCGGTACACAATTGTTATCAAGTTTACAACTGTGAGTGGTGCACAACATGAGGTACAACAGCAACTAATAAAGTAGTTAGATGATACCAATAGTAGCGTCTTTCGCAAATAGTCATACTATCGTTGAACTTCGCAGCTATCCGTACCTTTCAATTCCCGACGGTGTTCCGTGGTACCGATACGATCCGAATCCAGTTCCGCCACTTCCAGATACTGGTTCCGTTGGTCATTGGATATTCGATCATGTGGGTTCGCCACAGAATAATGTCGCGTCTGCAACTAGTATGTCGAATCAATTGACTGGGACATGTCCAGCATCCTTAGAAACCGCTCGAGACGAACGAAGAACGTGCATTCGAGCAACTCAAAATCTAAATCTTGCTGTATCAGGCACATCGAATGGGCTTGACCCAACGATAGGTTTTGCCTGGGAAATCTGGGTAAAAGGCGTTGACTCTACGTTTGCAGGGAATCTTTCGTTCGGTTTCACAGGAAGTGCCCGATCGTGGTCAGTCTCAATTGACGCGTCATCTCGGTTGGTTACGTTCAAACTTTCAAGTGGTGCGAGTTCGGTAACAGTTACTGGAAGTATTGCTCAGCATATCGTTTCTGAAAATCCCGAGTACTGGCATAGATGGGCAGGAAGTTGGGTAAGTGGGCTGGGTTTGTACCTTTATGAAGATGGTGCAGAACTGGGATTTGGACTTTCAACGATGCAGATCAATACAGGAGCAAATACGGGGACGTTTGCAGTAACTGGTGGGAAGGGACTAGTAATAGACGAGTTGAATATAGCAAACAGTTACATGTTACCAGATGATAATCTAGCACGTTACCAATACTCACAACCTCACGTATTCAGAAAAGGACAACCGAGTACATCGATTCTTCCGCACCATCAAGCACGATTTACATTATTCGGTACGACTCCAGGAGCAGTTAGGGTGTATCAGTTTAGTATGCGTGGAATTAGTGATTTGAATCTTTATTCAGCTGATGCGCCATTGACAACACCAATGATGCGATTTCCGGTATTCACCAACACGGGTTCGATTTAACAGGAGAAAACGATGGAGCGATCAAACTATTTCGGCGACGAGTTTGTCACGAAAGACGACCTCAACAATACCGAGAGCACTAAAGCGGATGCAATACGACGACGTATTGTTGCCATATCTGGGCAGAATCCGAATCTTTCCAATGATTTCGGTGACATGGTCGTCGGTCTTCTTGGAAGTACCGCACTTCAAGTTTCCGTCAGTAGCGGAGGAGTTACGATTTATATTGCTGCAGGTCAAGCAGTCACCAATACAGGAGAATTGATAACACTGGCCATTGGCGATAGTATTCAGAACGGGCATGCTACCACTACTAACGGAAAACCCGGACAGTGGTCGTTTGCTGGTCCAAGTGGCGGAATCGGTCGAGTCAAACTTCTATATGTAGAAGCTACCGGTAGTATCAAATCTGACGATGTTGGAAACCCATTTCCCACACGATTCGCTGATTCGTACGAAATTCTTATCGATGTCAATACACCACCGACGGCCGGACAGGTTCTTCTTGCTACATTTACGTCAGACGGAAGTGGTAATGTAGCAGATAATGGTTCTCTGTATGCAGACGCTCGAAAGTTTATTCGTGCGAAGGCATTTGACGAAAGCACATACTTAGCGACTTCTGTTGGCAGTAGCGGTCAGGTGACATTAGCTGACCACGTTCATGGACTTGGAACAGGTACACCCACTGCGCAGAACGTTCATGCACTGACGCTAACTGATCTTGGATTTAATGGCACGGCAACAGATGTAGCGCATTGGCGAGACGCACACACAAACGGTATAATGGTGCTTAATCTATCCGGTCCCGCATTCGCAAGCTATGCGGGTACAGTATATGGAGATCCAGGTGGCGACTATATCTTATTTACTGCACCTGTGAATGTAGTCTATAACATTGGGGGTACACTTTTTACTGGGTCTATTCCTGTATTAAGTTGTGCAGGGGTTGCCATCACAGGTGATTATTGGGTTGTGATTGATAAGAATGGACAACCATCGTTTAGATCCACAAGTGATGTTGCGTTTCAGTTCGATGATGCTAGCCCACGTAGGGTACCTGACTACGCACGGATAGGGTCTGTGCATATTGACGCATCGACACACACGATGTCACTTTATACAGATTATCGCGACTATTATGTGATGAGTCCGTATGATATTCGTGCGGATATTATTGAGGGAAATGGTAGTCCTGCCAGTCCAATGACGCACCATGGTTGGACTCTTGTGTCAAATTTGGATCGAATACGATATCAGATTGGTCTTGCACTTTCTGGAGATCACACACAGTGGAATGGGCCAAATCCGTTGACTGCCGGACCGAGTTCGAATGCGGATGCGTATCACACTCACACAGATCCCTACAATACTCATACCGCGCTACCTAGTGCCATAGTTACGTTTGAGAATACGGTTGCTCTTGGACTCTCTGGTCCGGGATGCGCTGTTGTACAAGTTAAAGTAACATAACAACAGGAGATGTCATATGACTAGCAGTATTCAAGTAGTCGGTCAGGTAGGACTTACAGGTACTGGAAATACAACCGTACTATCACAGTTACAGTTAAGTGGTTACACCCCACCCGCAGGTTTTGTCCTTCAAATCATTGGCATAACACTTGCTGGTTGGTCCGGTAATGGTGGCGACTCTTCTTATACTATTTCCCTGAGACAGAATGGTGTATCCGGAAGTTACGATAATCTCTTTTATTTCGCAATTGCACAAGATATGCCATTCGCATATAGTAGTGATTCATCGGGCCGTAGAATTCTTGAGGGTTTGATCCTCTATCCTGGTGACCAACTATGGTTTGACGAAACTAACTCGAATTCTGGTGCGTATGCTGTGCTTACAGTATATGGAATTCTTATACCGGCAACTGCAGGTTCTACATATGTCAGGCATGACGGTCTTACCCCAGCTAACGGTAGTTATACTCCACTATTGACTGGATTTTCGGGTGCGGTCGTTCCACCTGGTAAGAGATTCCAAGTTAGTGTGATACAAGTTTATGGTGCATACGTGAATCACGGGGGGTTATCCATACACCACACAATCAACGGTGCACTGATCAGTACTTCTACTAATATAGTCTATATGTATTACAGTACAGGTAGTACTTTTCCGCCTAATTCCATGCTTCATGGTTTGGTTCTAGGCGCGGGTGATGGATTGTACGCTACACGAGGTGACCCGAGTGATTCTCCAATGATTCGCGTTCATGGTGTATTATTTACTCCGTAAAACAGTAACAGTTGTATGAATGTATCATGAGAGACTATAACCAAAACCCAATCAGCGAGTTTGTAGGTGATGTACTGTATGCTATATTTAAGATATGCATCGGTGTCGCATTCGCGTATCTCATTGTTTTTCTGGTACTTGGTGTCATGGAGAGTTTTGTTGAGACGTACCGGAATCGAGATCAAATTACACTTAGTGGTACGCTGGTCGTTGTCGTCGCTTGGATTCTTGGTGGCGGTGCAATCTACCTTTGGTGCAAACTTGTTGAGAGACTTTCACGTCCTTCTAAGTAGTAGTTGTCTAATTAAAACAAGCGTTTTGGTCCGGAACTGTATGATATAGCAGACTATGGGTGAGAAGGTTATGAGTACAGCGAATGAGAATGTGAGTCGTGGCTTTCAGAGTACAGGTGGACCAGCGCAGAAAGTGTTACCTTTAAGTGAACAGTTCAGGATTGTGACGAATGACCACTCAGAACAACACCACGTAACTTCACCTAAGAACTTCAAACCTGATACCACAAAACCAACCGTGAAGTACTAACCAAACCGTCTACATATGAAAATTCTTGCCATTGGCGATGATTGTAGGATGTTCTCTGGAATTGCTAACCAAACACGAAAGATTCTCTCTGGCCTGCATAAGACTGGCTGGGAAGCTGTTCAGATAGGATTTGCCAATCAACCTCGGTCTACTACTCCAGTCTACGAAGAAGGTATAAAGATCTATCCGTGCACCAGTCAAGAGGGTTACAACGACCCCTGGACATTCAGAGATATTTTCGAGAAGGAAAAGCCAGATATACTTTGGCTATTCAACGATCCTCGATTCTATACTTGGCTGTTCGACATCGATAACGAATACCGACCGCACACTCGAGTTGTTTATTGGCACCTCTGGGACAACTATCCGTTCCCGAAGTTCAATCTGAAGTGGTACAAATGTGTCGATCATATCGTCGCCATCTCTGAACTTACTCACAAGATGCTGAACGAGAATGGTGTTCCCTGTGAGTATATACCACACGCACTATCAGGCAAGGAGTTCGTACGGTTTTCTGCTACGAAACGTCAAAAGCTACGAAAGGAATTTCTTGCTCGAACTGGTTTTCCTGATACAGAGTTTCTCATCTTCTCCAACAACAGGAATCTCAATCGAAAGCGACTTCCTGACACGATTCTAGCGTACAAACGACTTCACAAACTTCACCCGAAATCTCTTCTCTATCTGCACACCGATATTATTGATCGGAACGGTGTCGATCTTCAGCGGTTTATTCACGAAGTCGAACCAGGTTTGGAGATAGTTTTGTTCGACCAGGGTCAGATTTCGAACGAAGCACTGTTGAACGCGTACAACATCTCGGATGTCTACGTGACAATCCCGTACAATGAGGGATTTGGTCTGTCAGTTTCCGAAGCTTTATTGTGCGAAGTGCCAGTTATTTCGGTTGGTACGGGTGGCATTACTCCTCAAATGACAGACGGTAATAACATATTTGGTAAACTGCTACCGGTCACAGCAAAGACACTGTGTGGAATTGTAACGGATCCGTATATCTACCAAGATTATTGCTCAGTTGACGATCTGACTAGTGCGCTAGCATACTGCTACGAACATCGAAAAGATCCTATCTATCGTGAACTCGGAAAAATGGGTCGAGCACACGTATTGAAGAATTTCGGCGAGTTCGAAATCGTTCAAAAGTGGGTCACATTCCTCAACAAAGTCGGTAAAGAGCCGATTTCATATAAAAAACATGAACTAATCAGACTGTAGGAAATACTCATGAGACTCCCTCTCGTTTTTCAAGCACCTGTATTATCACTTTCTGGTTATGGAAGTCACGCTCGAGACATCTTCAACGTGCTGATGGACAGTGACGACTGGGAAGTACATCTGATTCCTGTTCAATGGGGTGGAACCTCAACGACTGGTAACTTTAGTCGTGATTTCTTAGATAAAGTTGTCTTTGCGTCGAAAACTGAGGTAAATCCTGACAGAAACAAATCTCTCTGGATGCAACTAGGCACTCCGAACGAGTTCCGACCGTTAGCTAAAGTGAATATCGGTGTGACTGCGGGAGTTGAGTCAGATACTATGACTCAAGAGTTCTTAAATGGCTGTAACTCAATGACTGCTGTTATCGCGACGTCGGAGTTCGTGAGAAGAATGTTCATGTCTCACGGTACTACGATACCTATACACACCATCTTCGAACCCTATGATAAGGTACTCCTTGAGAAAGCAGAACCGACGATTCTCAACATACCGACCAAGTTCAACTTCTTGTGCGTGGGTCAATGGGGTGCCGGCGGTTATGGTCAGGATCGGAAGAATATCGGACTGCTGATTTCGGAGTTCTGCAAGATATACAAGGACAATCCCGATATCGGATTGATTCTGAAGACATCTTCCAGGAATGTGTCTTCTGCTGATAAGTATGTAACTCAGGAACGAATCCTTGCTGCAAAACTTGGGTTGAAGGAACCATCCGTTTATCTGATCCACGGTGATTTAACTGACGAAGAGATGTACGGGTTGTACAAGTCGCCACAGGTGAATGTGCTGTTCTCTCCGACGCACGGCGAGGGGTTTTGGAGACCAGGATTGGAAGCAGCTGTTTCTGGTGTTCCAATCGTCGTGACTGGATGGGGTGGTCATACAGACTTCCTCAGCAATCAAACTTCCACATTCATTGACTACGAGTTACTCCCGGTACCTTCGATAGTGTATCAACCACAAATCTGGGCTCCAGGCATGCGGTGGGCAGAACCAAATATCGACCAGATACGACGCTTTCTCAGAGAGGTACCGAAGAATTATGAAACACTGAAAGCAGGGGCGATGAATGCTCGCGAGGGTTTTCAGAAGACGTTCACGCAAGAGGAGTTCAAAACGCAACTGTTGACTGTACTTGACAAATATCGATCGTCAATTCTCGGAACAAAAATTGTGACTATAGGAAGTCTACCACTAGCATCTCATCGATGAAAATACACCTAGAGTTAACGACTACCGAGGGCGAATTCGTCGAAGATACCGAACGTGGCATAGTCTGTGAAGGACCAAGTGGAAAGTTTCGAATCCTTAGACCAGATTTCATCACACTTCAGACTCGTGAAGAGGATGGGCGTGGCGTTTCTGTATGTAGAGTCACAAGTCTTACCGTCGACGGGAATACAGGACGAATTCCAGAGTCGCCAGAAGTCTATTTGTTCAGATTATTCGTTACGTACGCAAAGTACCACAGACGATTGAAACCCGGATCGCCTGATGCTGAAGTTAATGCAAAGCTGAGCGATATCAGTCGAAAGATTGAACAGTTGTGCAGAGACAGAAACCTTCCAAACCCAATCAAAGGCATAACCTCATGATTTCCGTCATATTTCCAACGCACGGTAAATCGTTCTTAACAAAACGATGCTTGCAGAGTCTCAGGAAGCAGACCTTTTCTAATCTTGACGCAAGTCAGCATATCAAGGTAATCGTCGTCGACAACAAAAGTCCAGACGATACCGTTGCAATGATACAGAAAGACTTTCCTGAAGTCATCGTTCTCGAACAGATAGACAATCTCGGATTTGCAAAGGCATGCAACATCGGAATGAAGCATGCACTGAGACTATACCCTGATTGTGACATTCTGATCACGAATAACGATGTCGAGTTCACTGAGACTTGCCTGGACGAACTTGGAAAGTTTGCTTACAGTGATACGTCCTACGGAATCGTCGGAGGCAAACTGTTTCTTCCGAACGGCAACATTCAACATGCTGGTGCGTATCTGAACGGATACGGTTGGGGTCAGCATATCGGGGGTGGTCAGCCAGATGGAATGCAGTTGAACGTTGAAAAAGAGATGGAGTATGTTACTGGTGCATTGTTCTTCATTCGTAGTGACGCACAAAAGGACGTCGGATTCTTTGACGAGAAGTTCAGTCCTGCGTACTTCGAGGAAGTCGATTATTGCTATAGAGCACGAGACCTTGGATATAAAGTGATGTACAGTCCAAAAGCGGTTGCAACACACTACGAAAACAGTACCGGAAAAGATATGTACGGGGAAGCACTGCAAGCGACACTCTCCCATGTTAATCAAGTGCGATTCTGGTCGGACTTCGACAAGTATAAGTATCCTACCGCAATGAATCCAGCAACACCAAGAGTGATGTTTACTGGGAAGATGTACGGACTGTGGTCGTTCTCGATCGAACTACGAAATCTAGCTGAAGCTCTCGAAAAGAACGGTATCGACGTCTGTCTCGCACCAGAGGAATATCATAGTTTCAGTTCAATGCCAGACTGGGAAGCAAAAAGATTGATTCAGAAACCTCATGACTACTGGAACAGAATCGTTATTCGTGCGTCTGAGGGTGACCATTCATATCTGATGCCACCAGGAAAGTACCGAATAGTCTGGACAACAAACGAATCAACGAAACTGCATCGTGAATGGGTCGAACAGTTGAATCATGTTGATGAAGTCTGGGCGATGTCAACGTTCTTCAGAGACATTCTTCTGAAACACGGTGTTACAACTCCGATACATGTTATACCGTGCTCGGTTGATACTACTATATTCAATCCGAAGGCAGAACCGTCGATGCAGAACGAACATCCGGATACGTATGTATTTCTTTCTGTACTGTCCAACGGTGATCGAAAAGGATTGGATGTTCTACTCAGAGCATATGGTGCAGAGTTCAACAAGACCGAGAACGTTTGTCTAGTTATTCACTCGCACTCCTTTCAACAATATCTGCAAAGTCTCAACAGAACGCTGGATGAGTACGTGACACAGTATACTGGTCTAGATCATGCAAATATCATCTTCTCACTGAATGCGGTCGATCCAATGCCAATGGCAGGATTGTACACGAGTTCAAACTGTTTCGTCCTAGCAACAAGAGCTGAGGGATTTGGCATTCCGTTCCTCGAAGCAGCAGCTTGTGGTATCCCTTCGATTGCGACAGACTATAGTGGTCATAAGGACTTCATCAATGAAACTAATGGTCTGATGATCGACTATAAGATGGTCGATATTCCACTTCAAGTTGTACCATACTTCAGAAACTACTGCGGTGGTCAGTGGGCTGAACCAAGTGTGGAGTCTCTTCGAAAACAAATGCGATACGCGTTTGATCATCGGAAGGAAATGATTGAGAAGGGGCGACTAGCGTTTGAAGCGTCAAAAGTATACTCTACTGAAAGTGTGGGGCTAATGGTTGCCAACCGATTGAGAGAAATCAATGCCGGACTTAATAGTTCAGCCACCTGAAAATCAGACACTGGCTGACAGATTGGTTATACAGGGATTTGCTAAGGCTGTGAAAAATCTTTCGAAGTTAAACAGTTACGAAAAAGAGTTCATCGAGAGATGCCAATATGTGGCTCATCGTGATGAACTAACACAGAGACAGTTCACGATGTTAACAGATATCCTCAACAAATTCGAATAGGAGAGAATATGAACCGTACCGCAATCCATCAGATAAGAGACCCGAAGACAAATAAGGTTCTCTTTATTATTTCCATAGCGACGGTTGCAACAGTTGCCCAAGCTGTCGTTGCTGAGGGATCTGCTCAAGCATCGACAATCGAACAGCCAAAAATCAAGTTCGACACTGAAGATCAGACTCCCGAACAACAACTACAGTCGTACTGCGAGCGACTGGGGCTCCAATTGGAGTCTCTGCCACCCTTCGCACTTTAAGGAGCTATAACTATGAACAAGCAGCTATGGTATTTCCTCGGTATTGCAGGGGCAATCGTTGCTGGTATTTTTCTGTATCAGTACGTTGCAGATTTGCGTGCAGAGCGTGACAAAGCAAATCAAAACGCTGCAAACGCACGTGATACACTCAGGATAACAATAACGACTACTGGCGAGGTAGTCGAGAAGTACGCAAGACAAGCGAACATTGCTGATTCAGCTAGGAAAGCAGATTCAACTCTGAGTCATCAGAAATTGTTGGCTGAATCTAGAGTCATTGCAAATCTAGAGGACTCTCTCGCAGGTTACGGTAATGTGGACGTTACTGAGAGTCCAGATGAGGAAACCCTTCAGCATACTTTTACCTTAGCAACAAGAGATTCAGGTGCGACGGTTTCGGTTGTTGATAGTGTCTTGTTTAGCAAACTGAAAGATTCAGCATGGGTCGCACAGAATTGGATTCGGCTAGATGTTTCTCTGTCACTGATAAATAGAATTACTCGAGACAAGAACGGACTGATTTCGGGTTCTGTTGAGACCAGGTCGAAAATTGTGAAAATAGGGTCTCTCGAAACCATAATCGATGATTCATTTGTTCCGTCACCACCTTCGGTAGTGGATGTATTCAGATGGTCGCTACATGCAGGAATCTCTTCGCACCTGAACGCTATGCGTGGAACTGGCGAACTGTGGTATAAGCAATACGGTGCAGGTGTTGACGTGGGCCAAGGTGGACTTTTCTTTCGGTTAGGGTACCAATCAGGATTATCGTTTTGACACTTCCACGAATCTACATACCACCGATTGATGTCGTTGCGACCTCTGATGAAGGTGGATTGTTGCGTATCAGGTACGGTGCTGTGAAGTTCCTAGGCGATCTTGTCGTATCAGAGTATCCAGTCAGTTGGCTTGTCAATGCAGATGATCCGGCCGAGATTGAGTTTCTACCGACACTCGAAAGAACGCTGATTGAGGAGATGGATTCCTTTGGCCAGGTTCTTTTTGAGGATATTGAAACTGTAATGTGGTACAAGTCGAAGTCATGGTCTGTCAAACTTGACGAACCGTACGTTTGGCTGGACACATTTTTCAGTGAGTTCGATCTATCGAATATCAAAAAACATCAACACAATAAGGGATATCCAATACTTATGTTCTCCCAATCAATACCACTCCAAGTTCAGTCCTCTGGTATTGATTCTCTGGGTAGCTTCCCAGATGCGGAGATTTCTATCGTGAACAAATTTAGAGACTGATCGGTTGAACGCGGCTGAGTTGTACACACGAGAACTAGCGAAGCACATCTATGATCCGCTACCGTATAATATAGAGCGGGAGCACTTGGTGAAGTACCAGGAGACACACGATGAATCCATACGAAACGTACTTGTTCGGACTAACCTTAGATTTGTTGTTTCAGTTGTAAAAGGTTTCGGTGTAGCTGGTGAACGAGTAGAGGCAATGGACCTGATACAGGAAGGCAACTACGGACTTATCTACAGTGTTCCGAGATATAAGATAGTGAATAACTGTAGGTTGTGCAGTTACTCTCTTCACTGGATAAAGTTCTTCGCGAGGGCACTCGTTCAGACAAAGGACTTTCACAATACAACAGCGGTTGACGAAGTCGAATTTCGTGACAACCCAGACCTGGTTAGTGAGTCTGTACTTGCAGAAACCGCACAGAAAGATCTCGAACAGTTTCTCCGACAGTACATGGAACCAAAAGAAGCGTACGTTCTTATTCAGAACTTTTGTACTTTTGACGGAGCGAAGAAACCCAAGAATCTTGAAGAAGTTGCAATTGAACTGAGGTGCACAGCAATGAACGTGCTATGGCTGCGAAAGACAGGACTAGAGAAACTCCAGAAACATAGAGACGAATTCGAAGAGTTCGAGACAAAACGAATTCCACTTATGGAGCAATAATCATGCCAGTTTACGAATTCAAATGCAAAAGTTGTGGATTTAGCGATGACATGTTGCTATCACTTAAGGAACATGATGCACTTCCTGCAGAGGGACCACTGTGTCCGAAGTGTAGCAAACCAATGACTCGAATTATCGGTTTAGTTCATACTCGCGTTGACTACGACTTTGACAGCAAGCCGTGGGGACAGACGTTCAAGGAGCACAATGAACGTCTGAAAAGAAGAGAGGGAACTGGATCAGATTACGTGACGCCAATTCAGAAGATAAGACGAAAGTTCGGAATGGATAAGAAGTAACCATGTTTAATCCGGTTGTAATGATTGTTATCCTATCAGGAGAACGTTATGAACGAAGAACTAATGAAAGAGTATACTGCGGACTTAATAAAGGAGTGCACTGAAAAGCTTCTGCAATGGGACGGAACAGGTGTACTGCAGAAATCGATTCCGATTTCTGAAGAGTTCTTCTCAATTCAAGGAGAAGGTGCATTTGCAGGGACTCCGAGTTATTTCGTCAGAGTGTCTGGTTGCAACCTTCGGTGTCAGTGGATAAACTCGAAGGGCGAAGAGTCGAAGTGCGACACACCATATACGAGTTGGACACCAGAAGGAGAGAAGGTTCGACTTGGCGATGTTGCACAACGATTTCTTGAATCCGGTGCACACCACTTAGTCGTGACAGGCGGGGAACCCACAATGTACGAAGAGATTACAGATTTTGTGAATCTGATCAACTTTTTGCAGACAACTATCATCACGGTAGAGACGAACGGCACAATTCTCAGGGAGTTCCATTCGGACGTCAACATGAGTATCTCTCCGAAACTATTGTCTTCGACACCGTTTGGAACGAAGTACGAAAAGATGCACAGTGACGCACGATACAGATTAGACGTTCTCAAGAAGTACGCGATGCTGAATGAGGGTTGGTTCAAGTTTGTCGTATCCAAACCAGAGGACGAGCAGGAGATTCTAGAGATTGTCACTGCATTGGGCAATTACGTGAGTCCTGAGGTAATTTTCCTGATGCCAGAAGGAAAGACGAACGAAGAAATCCAAGCTAGCCGTCTTTTGACCGTAGAGTTGTGCAAGAAATACAAGTTCAACTACTCGGATAGACTACATATTATACTCTGGGGAATGCGGCGTGGAATATGACATGAACGTTTGGAGATCATAGTGACTTCCATTACTTTTTCATGTACCGCTAAAGTATTCCACTCATAAATTCTTCTGTAAGGAGTTCCAATTCATGGAAAACCAGTCTCGTATAGCCACTGATACTACGACACTCGACGGAAGAGAGAACGGCACACATGAGGTAGAGATTACTCGTGTGTTCTCTGATCCCGATCAGCATCCATTCGACCAGATTGCATGGGAGAAACGTGATGTTTGTGTCAAGGATATCAATGGCAAAGTTCTTCTGAACGAGACCGATATTGAAGTACCAAAATCATGGTCGATGAACGCAGCAACAGTTGTAACAGGTCATTATCTTCACACGGCAACAGGCGAGAAAAGTGTTCGGTCGATGATCGACCGAGTTGTACAGCAACTCGTTCTTCACGGTGTTCAGGAAAAGTATTTCTCTGCTGCAGACGGCGAAACATTCAGAGCGGAGCTGCAGTATCTCCTTGTCAACCAATACATGGCTTTTAACAGTCCTGTTTGGTATAATGTTGGCGTCGAGGAATCACCACAGTGCAGTGCTTGTTTCATCAATAGCGTTGAAGATAGCATGGATTCTATTCTCGACCTCGCACGAACTGAAGGTAGGTTATTCAAGTGGGGTTCGGGAACAGGTACGAATATCTCAGTTCTTCGAGGTGCAGGCGAACCACTGAGTCGTGGTGGGACATCCTCAGGACCAATCCCTTTCATGCGCGGTTACGATGCAATGGCAGGTGCGATCAAGTCAGGTGGAAAGACTCGGAGAGCGGCAAAGATGGTGATACTGAATGACAACCACCCAGATATTCTCGAATTCATTCAGTGCAAAGCAAGTGAGGAACTGAAAGCCCACCAGCTAGTCGAAGCAGGATATCCTGCAGACTTCAACGTTCCTGGCAACGCATATGAGTCTGTTGGGTTCCAAAATGCGAATCACTCCATCCGTGTTTCTGACACTTTCATGAACACAGTCGAGAAAGGTCACAAATGGACAACTCTGAGAGTTACTGGAGGTCAAGACAAGACGTACGAAGCTCGTGATTTGTTCACTGAAATGGCAAAGGCCGCGTGGATCTGCGGTGATCCTGGTATTCAGTACGACGATACTATTAATGATTGGCATACCAGTTCGAAGTCAGGAAAGATCAACGCGTCGAATCCTTGCAGTGAATTCATGTACCTCGACGATACAGCATGCAATCTTGCCTCTCTGAATCTACTGAAGTTCTGGAATCCTGAAAAGCAAACTTTTGATATTGAACGATTCAAAACAGCAGTTACCTATACAATCCTCGCTCAAGAAATCCTCGTAGGTCTCGCTGGTTATCCAACTCCGAAAATCACTGCAAACAGTATCAAATTCAGACCTCTCGGTCTTGGTTACGCAAATCTTGGCGCACTATTGATGCACGCAGGATTTCCGTACGACAGTGCAATTGGTCGTTCGTTTGCTGGAGCAATAACGTCACTCATGACTGCGGCAGCATATACTGCGTCCGGTGCAATTGCACTACGAGTTGGACCTTTTGCTGGATACGAGATGAACCGCGAACCTATGAATACCGTTATTCGTCGGCATGCAAAGGCAAGTAATCCTGAACTTCCATCTGTTCTGTTTATCAATCAGGTGTGGGAAGAAGCGAAAATTCAGTGGCAACACGCAGAAGACTACGGTAAGACAGTTGGCTATCGAAACGGACAAGTAACAGTTCTTGCTCCAACAGGAACAATAGCATTCCTGATGGATTGTGATACGACGGGTGTGGAACCAGATCTGAGTCTGGTGAAGCACAAGAAACTGGTCGGTGGTAGTTCGATGGAGATTGTCAACCAGTCTGTTTATCCGGCACTTCGTACCCTCGGTTACGATCACGACGGTGCACACTTTATCATGAATTACATCACGGAAAACAAGACAATCGAGGGTGCACCAGGTTTTCACCCCAAACATCTTCCGGTCTTCGATTGCTCATTGAGATCTGCGAAGGGAAACCGAACCATTGACTATATGGGTCACGTTCGCAT
>Ga0265323_10000567_pt1 | contig 20406 bp, 16 predicted proteins | sample 41225metaG_FD_193580 | JGI IMG/M metagenome (GOLD analysis project Ga0265323, IMG submission 193580) | Rhizosphere microbial communities from Carex aquatilis grown in University of Washington, Seatle, WA, United States - 4-12-25 metaG | ecosystem: Host-associated > Plants > Roots > Rhizosphere...
AAACACTACGGCGTAAGGAGGGATTTCCCCGCTGTGCCCGGAAAATGTCAGCAACGCGCGTTTTGCGGCAAAGTGGATCCGTCACCCGACTCCCAACTACGCCACCCCACGAAAGCCTGTCGGAAGCGCGCCTGTGCCATAAGTTCTTGTCCGGCATTGTGGCGTGCCCGCCGTGTGGGCTCGGATGCGGCTAATGCGGGAGTGGGTTCGCAGCCTGGGCGTTGTGCGCGCCGGCGTTTCCCAGCAGAGTTGTACGATCCAGGGAGTCGCTTAGGTTGAGGGTGAATGTGCCTCTTGCGGGTGGAAAATTGTCAGAGACCACCACGTAGTCGAGTCTATATCGACCTTCGGCCCCGATCCGAGGGACGTATTCCGTCGAGTCGGAGAAGACGTTGAACTCAAGCTGGCCAGGGTTGCGATGGGCTATCCAGAACGCGTCGAACCGGCGCGACTGGTTCGGCAGGATGTGGGCGTTTGGCAGCATGTAGCCCGCCCACTTGAATTCGATTGTCTTGAGCGGGATCTCTTGCGCGGTGCCTAGGTTACAGACCCTCGATAGGTAGACGTAACAGTTGGTGGCCGCCTTGTCGAAGTGGCGGTTGCGGACATCGATATGAAAGAACCGGCCTTTGTATTGCCGCCGTCCCTCCGCGGTCTGCTCCTCACGATCAGCGTCGCCGAACTGGGTGGGATCGCGAGACAGCTCTAACTCATTCCTCCAATGCGGTGCCCAGCGACGTTGATTGACCTTGTCTGCTATTACGCTTGCGAGGAGGCTACGATCGGTGAATGGGGTAGCGTTCGCCTGCAGAAAGCTCATTATCCCATCCATTTGTTTGACCCCGATCTCCTGAAAGGGCAACACGGGCTTCCTAAGATATGCCGCCAGCGCGAGTTCCTGGTGGGAGAACAGCGAGCCTCGGTGCACGGACGGCCCGGCGAATAGGCGGAGTAGCCAGTCCCAGTTTGCTCGATGACTACGGGATGAGGTGCTTGCGAGTTCCTCCCGTTTGAAGTCAATGAATATGTAGTATTCTGACCTCGCCAGCCGGTCGAAGATGTTTTCCGTGAGGCCCCTCAAGGTTTGTTCTTGAACGGCAACATACGGATCGAACCCAAGTTGTTCCAGCCTGTTGGCAATGGCGTGGGCCGTCGACTGTTCGCCAGTGTCCCTCGCTTGTCCACAGCTGATGAATACTCTCGCGCGTGCTTCCGGCCAATCACTCGGCACTGGCGTCGCTGTGGGCATCATTTGTCGTCGATGGTAGCTCTCCGACCTTCACAGGTCAAGACCTGGTACCGGCGGAGCGTTCAATACGGCTTCGTGCCAAAAGCGCCTTGCCGGAAACTTCATGCCATCTTGACGGGAAACGCCGACTCACCAAGCTGCGCCGGTCCACCGCGGTTCGGGATGCTGGGCTCGGTCCCTTAACTTGAAAACTTGCGATTATGCGGCGACTTCCACGTAATCGACGGAAGTATGCGGCTCCGGTATCGGCTCGCCCACTTCACGCATGGCCTCGAAGTGCGCAATCAGAGCATCCTGAAAGTTCCGGCGCGTCTCTGCCTCGCTGTCGCCAACGGCCACGCATCCCAAAACATCCGGCGAATAGGCGGAGTAGCCAGTCCCAGTTTGCTCGATGACTACGGGATACCGTCTCGCGATCATTTCAGCCCTGCCTTTTGAGTATAACGTCTAGCGTGCCCGGCGCGAGTTCCTTGCCATCGTTACCGGGCACCGTATGGTACGGCATCGAGGCGGACGGGTGACGGCATTGCCATGTCGCGGCATTGCCACTTCCACTTGACCGTGTTCTCCCCAAACCGCGGAAGCGCTCGCGCCGGGACCAGGACGGGCCTCGACAACTTCAAGTGGTTGGCAAGGCCGCCGCCCCTCCCCACGCCCCACAAATGGGACAATAGGGTGACATCCAAACTATGACCGACGCATTTCATTCCGGGTTCGTCTCGCTGGTGGGGCGGCCCAACTCCGGCAAATCGACGCTCTTGAACGCTCTGGTGGGGCAGAAGATCGCCATCGTCGCCGACAAGCCGCAAACCACGCGCACCGCCATTCAGGGGGTGGTGACGCTGCCCCACGCGCAAATAGTCTTCATCGACACCCCCGGCATCCACCAGGCCGATTCGCCGCTCAACAAGCGGTTGATGGATACCGTGCGCAATTCGCTCGAGGAGCGCGACCTGCTCGTGTACGTGGCCGACGCGGCGCGGCCCTTCTCCGATGACGACCGCCGCGCCGTCTCCATGCTCACCAAAACCGGCACGCCCACCCTGCTGGTGTTGAACAAGATCGACCTCGTCCGCGAGAAGGCCCGCCTGCTGCCGGTGATCGAACGCTACAAGGCCGTCTACGATTTCGTCGATTACATCCCCATCTCCGCCACCCGCGGGAAAGGCCTGGACGAACTCCGCAAAGCCATCCTCGACCGCATGCCCGAAGGGCCGGCCTACTTCCCGGAGGACTATGTCACCGACCAGCCCGAGCGGTTCCTGGCCGCCGAACTGATCCGCGAGAAGGTGCTGGCCGCCACCCGCCAGGAGGTCCCCCACTCGATCGCCGTTATGGTGGACCAGTGGCAGGAAACGCCGCGGCTCACGCGCATCTTCGCCACGATCCGCGTGGAGCGCGAGGGCCAGAAGGCCATCGTGATCGGCACCAAGGGCGCCATGCTCAAGCGGATTGGGACGCTGGCGCGGCAGGAAATGGAAAAGCTCTTCGGCGTGAGGATCTACCTGGACCTGCACGTGCGCCTGCAGCCGCGCTGGCGCGAGAAGGCGGCCTTTCTCAACGCGCTCGACTGGCGTACAATGACGGGTGAAGATGATACCTAAACTTGTGGCTACCCTGCTCGCCGCCGTCCTGGTCGCCGGCCTTTGCATGGCTTCGTCGAAGCCCGTCAGCGACAACGCCATCAGCGACGAAGTCAGAATCAGGCTGACCAGCGACCCCCTGGTGAAGGGCGGCGATCTCACCGCCGACGTGAAGGACGGAGTGGTCACGCTTTCCGGAACGCTTTCCAGCCAGGAGCAAAAGGACAAGGCCCGGAAACTGGCAGGGAAGGTAAAGGGCGTCAAGCAGGTGATCAACAACATCACCGTCTCGAAAAGCGGTAGATGAGGCGGCAGGCGGCCATCGCTCTCGCCGCGGCGATGCTCCCGCTCGTGGCCGGGGCGCAGGGTTCCGTGCCCCTCAAACTGGACCCGCTCCCGGGCGAGTTCACCTTCACCGAAGGCCCGGCCTGGAGCCGGGACGGCTACCTGGTATTCAGCGACACGCCCACCGGCCGCCTCCTGAAGTGGGTTCCGGGCCATCCAGTGGAGGTGTTGCGCGCCGACGCTAACGGCCCCAGCGGCAACGCCTTCGACACCGAGGGGCGCCTCTACACCTGCGAAACCCGCACCCGGCGCGTGACGCGCACCGACCGGTCCGGTGCGGTCGAAGTGCTGGCCGAGAGTTGGGAGGGCAAGCGGTTCAACGCGCCCAACGGCATAGCCGTGGCCAGGAACGGTCACGTGTATTTCACCGACCCGGCGTTTGGCTGGCAATCCGACGGGCGCGAGCTGGATTTCTATGGCGTCTATCACCTTCCTCCCAAGGGGCCGCTGCGCCTGGTGGCGCGCCCGGCGGGCCGTCCCCATGGCATCGCGTTGTCCCCCAACGGGCGCACGCTGTACGTGGGCAACGCCGACGAGCGCAACATCCGCGCCTACGACCTGGATCGCAACGGCGACCCGTCGAACGAGCGCGTTCTGGTGAGCGGCATCGCGGGGGTGCCAGCGGGCATCTGCGTGGATGAGAAGGGCGACATCCTGCTGGCCGCCGGCGGCGTTACCGTTTACAGCCCCGCCGGAAAGCCGCTCGATACCATCCAGGTTCACGGCGCGGCGTCCAACTGCGCCTTCGCGGCTGCCGATCAGGCGACGCTGGCGATTACGGCGCGCGGCACGGTGTATCGCGTGCACCTGGAACCCAAAGGTGGCAACTGAGACGATGACCGCCAGATCCGGTGCCGTTCAAAGGAGCCTCCGAAGATCGTGAAAACCAGCGTTGAAGTTTTGGAATTCGAAGCCTTGCGGCAGCTCCTGGGCCGCTACATCGGAAGCCCGCTGGGCCGCCGCGAACTGGACAAGCTCGCGCCGCACGCCGATGCCGGCCGGCTGGCGGCGGATCTGGCCGAAGCCGGCGAAGCCATCGAGTACCTGCGCCTGGCCACGCGTCCGCAGACCGCCGGGCGGGGTGCCGCCATCCGCATCGATTTCGGCAGCCTGCCGGATGTCGAGGCCGCCGTGCACAAACTGCGCATCGAAGGCGCGGCTTTGGAACCCAAGGAGATCTTCGAGGTCTTCGCGCTGCTGGATCGCGCCGCCGACGCCAAGAGCCTGCTCTCCGCCGCGGCCGAACGCTTCCCGCTGCTGGGGCGCCGCGCCCTCTCAATCGGCGATTTCCGCGGGCTGCTGCGCGATCTCGACGGCAAGATCCTGCCCGACGGCAGCGTCAGCGATCACGCCAGCGTGGCTCTCGCCCGGCTCCGTCGCGACATCGAGCGGCAGAAAAAATCCATTCAGGAATCGCTCGAGCGGTTTTTGAAATCGCACCGCGAGGAGGGCGTGCTGCAGGAGGAGTTCGTCGCCATTCGCAACGAGCGCTTCGTGGTCCCCATCATCGCCGGGCAGCGCCGCAAACTGGACGGCGTGATCCACGGCGCCAGTTCCAGCGGCCACACGCTGTTCGTCGAGCCGCTGGAAACCATCGATCTGAACAATGAGCTGGTGCGCCTGGGTGAGGAAGAGGCGCGCGAGGTGCACCGCATCCTGCTCGAAATCACGGCGCGCCTGAGGGGCCATGGCGATTCCATCCGCGATTCGCTGGTGGCCATGGCGGAGCTGGATCTCATATTCGCCAAGGGCCGCTTCGCCACCGAGTTCGATTGCGCCATCCCGCGATTCGGGCAGCGCCTGCTGCTGCGCGACGCGCGCCATCCGCTGCTGGAAGACGTGTTGCGGCGCCGCCGCCGCGGAGCCGTTCCGGTGAGCCTGGAGCTTTCCCGCGAACGCCGTACGCTGCTGATCAGCGGCCCCAACACCGGCGGCAAGACCGTGGCGCTCAAAACCGTGGGGCTGCTCAGCCTGATGGCCCAGTCGGGTCTGCCCGTCCCCGCCGCTGAGGCCGAGTTCCCCATTTTCGACCAGGTGCTGGCCGATATCGGCGATTACCAGTCCATTCAGGAGAACCTCAGCACCTTCTCCGCGCACGTCTCCCACATCCGCGAGATGGCCCTCGACGTAACGCCCGATTCGCTGGTGCTGCTGGACGAGTTGGGCTCGGCCACCGACCCGGAGGAGGGCGGCGCACTGGGCGTGGCCATCGTGGAGCACTTCCGCTCCGCCGGAGCCTTCACCCTGGTCTCGACCCACCTGATGGCACTCAAGATCTACGGCGCCTCCACCGCGGGCGTGGTGAACGGCTCCATGGGTTTCAACGAATCCACCTTTGAACCCACCTACCAGTTGCAGCTCGGGCTGCCCGGCAAGTCGGCTGGCCTCGAGATCGCCACCCGCCTGGGCATGCCCGAGGACATCATGCTGCGCGCCCGCCGCTCGATGAGCGACCGCGAGCGCGACGTCACCCGCTTCCTCGCCGAACTACACCGCCGCATCGGGGAGACCGCCGCCGTGGAGAGCGAAATGCGCGCGCAGATCGCCCAACTCGCCAGGCGCGAAAAGGAACTGGCACAGGAATGGGAGAAGCGCGAAACCGCCAAGCTCAAGGAGTTGGAGCGGCGCACCGACCAGGCGCTGGCCCGATTCGAGGATAACGCCCAGGAGACCATCGGCAAAATCGCCCAGACCGGCGACCGCCGCAAGGCCGAGCAGGACGCCCAGCGCCGCGTGGCCAAGGCGCGCCGCGAGTTGCGGGAAGACTTCCAGACCACCGTCCTGGAAACCCAGGACGATTCCCGTCAGAACCGCATCCAGCCCCTGCGCATCACTGAAGGTGTCCGCGTCCGCCTCAAGGATGTCCGCGAGCCCGCCCGCGTCCGCCGCCTGCTGGGCAACGGCCACATCGAAGTCGAGGCCGGGTTCATGAAGATGCAGGTATCGGTCGACGACGTTCTGGAAGTGCTCCCCGAGGCCGCCGCATCCGGGAAGCTCCCCAAGGGCGTCAGCTTTCTGCCGGCTCCCCAGCTATCGCCGGCATTCCAGGAAATCAACGTCATCGGCCAGCGGGCGGAGGAAGCCCGCGACGCCGTCGACCAGTTCCTGGACCAGGCCGTAATGGCCACCGCCAGCCGGGTGCGCATCGTGCACGGCTATGGCATGGGCGTTCTCCGCAAGACCATCCACGACATGTTGGGCCGGCATCCACACGTTTCCAGGTATTACCCGGCACCCCAGCAGGAGGGTGGTGCAGGGGCCACGATTGTGGAAATAAAAGAATAAGCCGCGTGTTTCTTGAGGGTACCGCGCACCCCCATATAGGGGTGGAGCTCTAACCCAAACAAACCAAAGGCCCCCATTTACCTCACTGTTAACCCCACCGTAGAACATCTCAGCACTATGCTTTACACCCTTTAGGGTATGAATGTATGATTTAGTCACCGCTGGTCTGGGTACCTCTTTGGCGATGAATCCAAACCGCGACATCTCGCAGCCTTCCGTGCGTCCAGCTGCAACCTGGCGCTGGGGCACCAGGCCACGCTATTCCCTTGGACCGCCCCCGTTCTGGTGGCGGTTTGCGGCTTGGGCGGCTGGCTTATCCCCGGACAAATCCCGCGTGCGGCGGTTGGTCCTTCTGGGCGGCGCGTGTCTCTTGCTCGCTTGCCTGGGGTGCCTGGTAGTTTGGGAGACGGCCGGCCCGGAGGTGCGGTGGGGGCTGGGCATCGGCGCGGCAAGCCTGCTGGCGCTGACGGTCTGGGCGGCGTCCGCGGCAGAAGGGGAGATTCGCCGCCAGAGGGAGGCCCGGCAAGCCGTTGAGGAACGGATCGAGGCTTCCTCGCGCAGCGAGGAGTCCACCCGCACGCTGCTGGTCGCGGCCGACAAGGAACTGGCGGCCTTCGTGTACTCCGTCTCCCACGACCTGCGGGCGCCGCTGCGTGGCATCGACGGCTGGAGCAAGGCCCTGCAGGAGGATTACGGGGACCAACTGGACGCGCGGGCAATGGAATACCTGGGGCGGGTTCGCTCCGAGGCCAAACGCATGACCGGGCAGATCGACGGCATCCTGCGGCTTTCCCGCATCGCCGCCACCGAGATGCGCAGCGGCGCGGTGGACCTTTCCGCGCTGGCCGACGCCGTCGCCTCCAGGCTGCGCCAGGATTCGCCGGAGCGGGATCTGGAATTCGTCGTCGCCAGAGGCCTGGCCGCTTCCGGAGATGCGCGCCTGCTGGAGATCGCCATCGCCAGCCTGCTGGATAACGCCGTCAAGTTCACCCGGCCGCGCCCTCATGCCCGCATCGAATTCGGGCGGCAGGACTCGCCAACCGGGCAGGTCTTCTTCATCCGCGACAATGGCGTGGGCTTCGACATGGCGCATGCCGGGATGCTGTTCGGCGCCTTCCAGCGCCTGCACAAAGCCTCCGAGTTTCCCGGCACGGGCATGGGACTGGCGGTAGCGCAGCGCGCCATCCGCCGTCACGGCGGTCGCATGTGGGCCGACGCACAGCCGGACAGGGGCGCGGCATTCTACTTCACCGTCGGCGGGGCGCTCTGCGACGCCCAGGCTGGGCTTCCATGACGGAAGCATTGCGCGTTCTCCAAATCGAGGATTCGGAAAGCGATGCCGCCCTGATCGTGCGCCAGATCGAACGCGGGGGCTACCGGGTTGACGCCCGGCGGGTTGAAGACGCCGAGGCCATGCGCCGGACACTCGACGAAGGAGAATGGGATGTGGTGATCTCCGATCACCAGATGGCCCAGCTTGACGCCCCCGGCGCACTGCGGATCCTGCAGGAATCCGGCCTCGACATTCCCTTCCTGGTCGTGTCCGGAGCCATTGGCGAAGAGCTGGCCGTGGCCTTGATGAAGTGCGGCGCCCATGACTACCTGCTCAAGGGCGACCTGGCCCGCCTGGTGCCCGCCGTGGAGCGCGAGATCCGCGATGCCCGCACCCGTCGCGAACGCCGTCTGGCGGAAGCCGAACTGCGGGAGAGCCGCGACCGCCTGGCTATGGCCTTGAGCGCCACCCACCTGGGCACCTTCGATACCGACCTGCGCACCGGGAAACTGGTCTGGAGCGACACTTCCAAAAGCCAGTTCGGATTGTCACCCGGCGCGGAGGTCGACTGGGACACGTTCATGCGGGCCATCCATCCCGACGACCGCTCCCGGATCGAAGCCACCATTCGCTCCTCCCAGGGTGTCCTGGACTCGCACTACGCCATCGATTTCCGGACCATAGGCATCGAGGACGGCGTGGAACGCTGGATCTCCAACTGGGGCCGCACCTTCTTCGACTCCGCCGGCCAGCCCATCCGCCACATCGGCGTCAGCCTGGACGTGACCGAGCGGAAACAGCTCGAAGAGCAGTTGCGGCAGGCCCAGAAGCTGGAGAGCATCGGCAGGCTGGCCGGCGGCGTGGCGCACGATTTCAATAACCTGCTGACCATCATCACCGGTTACTCCGAGATGGCTCTGGCGGAAACCGGCGAGCATCACTTCCTGCGCGAAGCCCTGGTGGAGATCGCCGAAGCCGCCGCCCGCGCCACCACCCTCACCCGGCAGCTCCTCACGTTCAGCCGCCGGCAGATCGCCCAACCCAGACGCATCGTCCTCAACGACCTGCTGCGCGATTTCGAAAAGATGCTCGCCCGGCTGCTGGGAGAGGAGATCGAACTGGAACTGGCCCTGGATGCCGAAGCGGGCGTTTTCATGGCGGATCCCGGCCAGATCGAGCAGGTGGTCATGAACCTCGCCGTCAACGCCCGCGACGCCATGCCGTGTGGCGGCAAGCTGGTCATCGCAACCTCCCGGACCACCGCCGGCGAGGAGTTCGCCCAGACGCGCCTGGCGGTGGCGCCGGGGCCGTGGGTGGTGCTGTCGGTCAGCGACACCGGCTGCGGGATGACGCCCGAGGTGAAGGCCCACATCTTCGAGCCGTTCTTCACCACCAAGGGGCCCGGCAAGGGAACCGGCCTGGGACTGTCCACGGTGTGGGGCATCGTCCAGCAGAGCGGCGGCTTCATCGGGGTGGATGGCGAGCCCGGCCGGGGAACCACCTTCAAGCTCCTGTTTCCAGCCGTGGAGCCGAAACCCAAAGGGGAGTGCTTGGCGGAACCGGCCGATTCCCCATCCGGCAAGGAGACCATCCTGGTGGCGGAAGACGAGCCGGCCGTCCGCAACTACGCCCTGCAAGTCCTCGAAAAACACGGCTACACCATCCTGGCTGCATGCAACGGGCGCGAAGCCCTGTTCGCGGCGCGCCAGTACCCCGGTGACATCCATCTGCTGCTGACCGACGTGGTGATGCCTCAGATGGGCGGCGCCGAGTTGGCCACGGCCTTCGCCGCCGCCCGCCCCTCCGCCCGCATCCTCTGCATGTCCGGCTACAGCGAAAGGCTCTGGCCCGAAGCCCGCGCCGGGCACAACTACATCCAGAAGCCCTTCACCCCCTCCGCCCTGCTCAGCCAGGTCCGCCTGGTGCTCGACCGGGAGTAGGGGACACACGGTCCCGGCAGCCGATCTCCACCACGCAACCCTCCTTCGCCTTCCCCTCCAGAATCAGCCGCGCCACCGGCGATCTCCAGCGAGATGTCGCGCTCGGCCAAGCCAGCGTCTCACCCTCAGGCGGCCTCAAGATCGACCCGCACGCGGCAGCCTAGAGCCGTGGAGATGTTCACTAACGCGTCTAGCGAGAAGCGCGAGACCCGGCCGCGCAACAAATCGTTGATGCGCGGCTGCGTCACCCCGCAGTGACTGGCTGCCTCGACCTGCGTCCACTCCTGCCGGCCAACGAAGGCCGCGATTTGCTGCATCAGTTCGGCCCGCGCCCGCAGGTTCGCCGCCTGCCCGGGCGTGTCCGCGATGGCATCCCAAACACTGGCGTAGCTTTCGGATTTGTTCATCTTCCACCTCTTGACAGTTGCGCGAAGCGCCGCTTGGCCGTATCGATATCCTTCTTCGGAGTGGCTTGCGTCTTCTTCTGGAAAGCGTGTAGCACGTACACGGCATCCGCTCGCCGGGCTGCGTAAATCACGCGGTAAGCGCCGCTGTCGTCCGCTATGCGAATCTCCTCGACACCCTTGCCAACGGCGGCCAGCGGTTTGAAATCGTCCGCCTGCGCTCCGCGCTGCACCTTCTCCAATTGATAGCCCGCGTCGTGACGCGCATCCTCGGGGAAGTCCCGCAGGCACTGGAGCGAGTCGCCGAGGAAGCGCACGGGCCGCACACGTTGATTATATCTAATTGGATATAGGGCGCAAGCAATCACGTACACCGTCGAGATGTTGCCGTGTGTCCCTGCCCCGGGGCTACGCCCACCGCCTATCCCGCCGTAGCGGCTTTCTCAGCGGCGGCGCGCGGGTGCGTATCGAAGGTCAGCGCGCCGTCCCGGCAGCCGATCTCCACCACGCAACCCTCCTTCGCCTTCCCCTCCAGAATCAGCCGCGCCACCGGCGTCTCGATCTGTCTCTGAATGGCCCGCTTCAGCGGCCGTGCGCCATAGCGCGGATCGTACCCCTGCCGGACCAGGAACGTGCGCGCGCCGTCGGCGATCTCCAGCGAGATGTTGCGCTCGGCCAGGCGCTGGAGCAGGCCGGCCAACTGGATGTCGACGATCTGCTTCAGGTGCTCCTCGGAGAGCGAGTGGAACACGATCAGATCGTCCACGCGGTTGAGGAACTCGGGCCGGAAATGCTGCCGCAACTCCTCCAGCACGCCGCTCTTCATGGCCTCGTAACTGGCGCCGTCCACCGCGCCGCGGTATTCCAGGATTCCCTGGCTGCCCACGTTGGAGGTCATCACCACGATGGTGTTCTTGAAATCCACCGTGCGCCCCTGCCCGTCGGTGAGGCGTCCGTCGTCCAGCACCTGCAGCAGCACGTTGAAAACGTCGGCGTGGGCCTTTTCGATTTCGTCGAAGAGCACCACCGAGTAGGGCCGGCGGCGCACGGCTTCGGTCAACTGCCCGCCTTCCTCGAACCCGATGTAGCCGGGAGGCGCGCCCACCAGGCGCGATACGGTGTGCTTCTCCTGGTACTCGGACATGTCGATGCGGATCATGGCGTGCTCGTCGTCGAAAAGGAACTCGGCCAGGGCGCGCGCCAACTCGGTCTTCCCTACCCCGGTCGGCCCCAGAAAAATGAAACTGCCAATGGGCCGCTTGGGATCCTTCAGCCCGGCGCGCGCGCGCATCACCGCCTCCGCCACCGCCGTGACCGCTTCGTCCTGGCCGATCACGCGGCGGTGCAGCGCCTCCTCCAGGTGCAGCAACTTCTTCATCTCGCCTTCCAGCAGCTTGCTGACGGGCACTCCCGTCCAGCGGCTCACCACGCCGGCAATGTCCTCCTCGTCCACCTCTTCCTTGAGCAGCCGCTGACTGCCGGCGCGGCCGCTCTCTTCCTGCTTCACCTGCCGTTCCAACTCCGTGAGCCGGCCGTATTTCAGTTCGGCTGCCTTGTTCAGATCGTATTGCCGCTCCGCCCGCTCGATGGCGAATTTGGTCTGCTCGATCTGCTCGCGCAGCCCGCGCAAGCGCTGCACGTTGTCCTTCTCCGCCTGCCACTGCGCCTTCAGGGCGCTGGATTCGGCGCGCAGATTGGCCAGCTCCTTCTCGATCCGCGCCAGCCGCTCCTTGCTGGCCGCGTCGCGTTCCTTCTTCAACGCCTCGCGCTCGATCTCAAGCTGCATGGTGCGCCGCAGGATTTCGTCCAGCTCGGCGGGCATGGAGTCGATTTCGGTGCGCAGCTTGGAGGCGGCCTCGTCCATCAGGTCGATGGCCTTGTCGGGCAGGAAGCGGTCGGAGATGTAGCGGCTCGATAGCACCGCCGCGGCCACCAGCGCGGCGTCCTTGATGCGCACCCCGTGGTGCACCTCGTAGCGCTCGCGCAGGCCGCGCAGAATCGAGATGGTGTCTTCCACCGAGGGCTGGTCCACCAGCACAAGCTGGAAGCGGCGCTCCAGGGCGGCGTCCTTCTCGATGTTCTTGCGGTACTCGTCGAGCGTGGTGGCGCCGATGCAGTGCAACTCGCCGCGCGCCAGCATGGGCTTGAGCAGGTTGCCGGCATCCATGGAGCCTTCGGCCTTCCCCGCCCCCACCACCGTATGAAGCTCGTCGATAAACAGAATGATCTGGCCTTCGGACGCCTGCACTTCCTTGAGAACGGCCTTGAGGCGCTCCTCGAACTCGCCGCGGAATTTCGCACCGGCGATGAGCGCGCCCATGTCCAGCGACACCACCCGCTTCTCCTTCAACCCCTCGGGCACGTCGCCGCGCACGATGCGCTGTGCCAGGCCTTCGACGATCGCGGTCTTGCCCACGCCGGGCTCGCCGATCAGCACCGGGTTGTTCTTGGTGCGCCGGGAAAGCACCTGGATCACGCGGCGGATCTCGGCATCGCGGCCGATCACCGGGTCCAGCTTGTTCTGCGCCGCGGCGCGGGTCAGGTCGCGGCCGTACTTCTCGAGGGCTTCGTAAGTGGCCTCGGGATTGGCCGAGGTGACGCGCTGGCTGCCGCGCACCTCGACCAGCGCCTGCATCAGCTTGTCGCGGGTGAGACCGGCTTCCTTGAGGATGCGCCCGGCGGCGCCGTGGTCCTCGATGGCGGCCAGCAGCACGTGTTCGATCGAGACGTATTCGTCCTTGAGCCGCTTGGCCTCATCCTCGGCGGCGGCGAGCAACTTCTGCACCCGGCCGGTGACGTAGATCTGGTCGGCGGCGCCGGTGGGGCTGGAGACTTTGGGGATACGGTCGAGTTCCTGCTCGAGGCGCCTGGACACCAGGTCCGCGGCCACGCCCGCTTTGGGCAGGATGGCCGGAGCCAGTCCATTCTCCTGTTCCAGCAAGGCGGCCAGGAGGTGCTCGACATCCACCTGCTGATTGCCAAGGCGGACGGCCTTGGATTGGGCGGCTTGCACCGCCTCGCGGAGCTTGTCGGTGAACCGATTGACGTCCATGAGTGGGAACCTCGGATTCAGATCTCAGGACTATGTTATCGCCGGGCTCCAAGGATGTCAACAGGAATATCAGATTATCTGAGCATATTCTGCTAAGATCTTGAGCGCCCGCCACCAGCCTCAGCCCCGCCCGCAACCCCATTGCTCCCCAAGCCCCCCTGGCCGCAGAATGAAAGCGAGGTGCCGCATTGATGACCACCGCCCGCTTCACCCGCCGGCTCTTCGCCACCGGCCTTGTCAGCGCTCCAGCCCTGCTGGCCGGCCAGGACCCTCCCGCGCCCGCCAGTGCCAGCGGCGCGGATCGCGACCGGCCCTTCGCCGCCCCGCTCGAGTTTCGCCGCCTCGACATCGTCCGCAAAGCCATCCCCTTCCCCATGCAGCAGGTGCGCCTGCTGCCGGGCCCCTTCCAGCAGGCCGCCGAATGGAACCGCGCCTATATGGGCCGGCTGGGCGCCGAACGCTGGCTGCACAATTTCAAGCTGAATGCCGGCCTGCCCTCCGCCGCCACACCGCTGGGCGGCTGGGAAGCTCCGTCCTCGGAAGTCCGCGGCCATCTCACCGGGCATTACCTTTCCGCCTGCGCGCTGCGCTACGCTTCGGCCGGCGACCAGCAGATCAGGGCGCGCGGCGACGAGATCGTGGCGGAGTTGGCGCGTTGCCAGTCCAAGCTCAACGCCAACGGCTACTTGAGCGCCTTCCCCACCGAATTCTTCGACCGGCTGGACCAGGGCAGGACGGTCTGGGTGCCGTTCTACACCATCCACAAAATCATGGCCGGATTGCTGGACATGTACCAGCACGCCGGCAACCGGCAGGCTCTGGAAGTGGCCGGCGGGATGGCCGATTGGGCGGACCGGTGGACAGCCGCGCGCAGCGAATCCCACCTGCAGGAAATCCTGAAAACCGAGTTCGGCGGCATGAGCGAGGTGCTCTACAATCTCGCCGCCGCCTCGGGCGAGGAGAAGTGGGCGCGCGCCGGAGACCGCTTCATCAAGAAGACCTTCGTCACCCCGCTGGCGCTGCGCCGCGACGAGTTGCGCGGCCTGCACGCCAATACGCACATCCCGCAGGCCATCGCCGCCGCCCGGCGATACGAGTTTTCCAGCGACCCGCGCTTCCGCGACGCCGCCGGTTTCTTCTGGCACACCGTGGCGGAGGCGCGCTCCTTCGCGACCGGCGGCACCGGCAACCGCGAGTCCTGGCACGCCGATCCCGGCCTTCTGGCGCGGGAATGGCAGGGCGGCACGCAACACCAGGAGTGCTGCTGTTCGTATAACATGATGAAGCTCACCCGCCGCCTCTACGAATGGAGCGGCGACCCGCGTTACTTCGATTACTATGAGCGCAACCTCTTCAATCACCGCCTGGGAGCGATTCAGCCCGAGACGGGCCACTCTTCGTATTTCCTCTCCCTGGCGCCCGGCGCCTGGAAAACCTGGTGCACCGAGGACCAGTCGTTCTGGTGCTGCACGGGAACCGCGCTGGAGGAGTTCGCAAAACTCACCGACAGCATCTACTACCACGACTCCGGCGGCATCTCCGTAAACCTGTTCATCGCCTCGGAACTGGACGCCACCGGGAAGGCCGTGGGCCTGCGCCAGGAGACCCGCTTCCCCGAGGAGCCGCGCACCCGGATATCTATCGTGGCCGCGCCTCCCTCCGCCTGGACCCTGCGGCTGCGGATTCCCGCATGGGCCGAGGGCGCTTCCGCCAAACTGAACGGCCGCCCGATCGAGGGCATGGCTGGCGCAGGCAGTTTCCTGCACCTCTCGCGCGTCTGGCGGCAGGGCGACCGGGTGGATCTGGAGTTGCCCATGCGCCTCGCCGCGGAGGCTATGCCGGACGATCCCACGCTGCAGGCGTTCCTGTGCGGCCCCATCGTGCTGGCCGGAGACCTGGGCCCAGCGGGGCTCTCGGACCCGCTCATCCACGACCAGCAGGGTCCCCAGACGGATAAGGCCCCGATGGAGGTGCCCAGCCTGAGCGCTGGCGGGAAAGATCCCGCCGCGTGGCTGAAGCCGTCGGGCGGCGGCGCGCTGGATTTCCAGGCGGTGGGGCAGTCGCGGGATCTCGCTATCCGGCCCCTGAACCGGCTGTGGGAGCGCTTTGCGGTGTATTGGAAAGTGTCGTGAAGCTCAGGCCGCCGAGCCGGTTCTGGCTCGCGTCAGCGTGTCGGCCCAGGTGATGGCTTCGACGTGCAGTTCACCGGCGACGGCGGGCACGATGCCGCTGATTCGGGCAAACCGCACGGCCCCATCGAAGTCCGAGCGCTCGAAAGCCACGCTCAGCTCCAGCAGCGACCGCATGATATCGCCTTCGCTGGACTTCCCCAGGATGGCCGCGGCGACGTGGGTTTCCAGGCCCAGTTCTTCGACCAGTTCCTCGATCGGACGGCCGACCATGGCGTCGAGCAGGGACAGCAGGCCGATCAGGAAACAGGATGCGGGCCGTTGCCGCGGCTGGGCGTGTTCGGCCGCCAGTTCGCAGAAGCGGGCGCGGGTCAGCGAGGCCGTCACCAGTTCGCCAGGCTTCCCGCTGGCCATCTTCGGCATGGCCGCCAGCGTGACCCACTTCCGGATGTTGTGCTCCCCCAGGTAGACCAGCGCCTGGGGCAGCGAATCGATGCGCTGGCGCCGGGAGAAGGCTGCCGAGTTCACGAAGAACAGCAGTTTCTGGGTGAGGCCGATGTCCGGCCTGACCAGAGCTTCCAGGCTCTCGAAATCCAGGTCGGGCTTTTGAATTTCGCTCAGCAGGCGAATGCAGGCCAGTTTCGAGGCGGGTACATGGCGGGCCGAGAGGATCTCCGGCCGCGCGAAGTAGAAGCCCTGAAACAGCTCGCAGCCGCAGGCCAACGCGGCTTCGAAATCCTCCTTGGTCTCCACCTTCTCGGCGAGCACCCGAAGCCCCATATCGCGGAAGAACCCGCACAGCGGGGCCCTCGCCTCAGCCGGCAGCGCCATCCAGTCCAGCTTGGCGTACTCGACATAGGGATGCAGCGGAGATTGCTCGTCGGCCGCGCCCACATCGTCTAGCGCCAGGCTGTAGCCGGTTTCCTTCAGCTTGCGGCACGCCTCCACCACTTCGCCGTCCGGTTCCACGTCCTCCAGGATCTCGATCACCACGCGGTCCTTGGGCAGGATGCTGGCATGGCCTTCCACCAGCAGCGTCCGGGTGAAATTGATGAAGCCGCGCTTGGATCCGAGAACCCGGTTGCATCCGATCGTAAGAAAGGAGTTGGCGATCACGGCGGTGGAGGCCACGTTGCCGTCGGTGCCATCGAAACGGTTCTCCGCGCCGCTGCGGAACAGCAACTCGTACGCCACCGTCTGGTTGCGCTTGTCGAGGATGGGCTGCCGCCCGACTAGTACATCCACTGCGCCCTCCCCCCTTCGGAGGCCGTGGCGGCGCTCGGAATTCTGACGCAGTGGTTGCGCAAGTCTTTTGTTCTTGCTCCTTGATGTTCTCATCGGCAGGAAGGCCGGTTTCATGCCGAAGAAATCGCGCCGCTACCGCCAGGCCGGCAGCCCGCCCCGCAGAACAGTCCCCCACAAACAGAAATGGCGGCAGCCCGAAGGCCACCGCCAGTCCCACACGCAACTTCCAGCTTGCCGCTTACGCCTTGGGCGGCTGCTTCAGCTTCTCGCGCTGTTCCTTAAGAACGGCTTTGCGGCTGAGCTTGATCTTGTTGCCTTCCAGCGCCAGCACCTTCACCAGAATCTGGTCGCCTTCCTTCAGCTCGTCGCGTACGTCGCGGATGCGGTTCTCGGCGATTTCGCTGATGTGCAACAGGCCGTCGGTGCCGGGGAAGATCTCGACAAACGCGCCGAAATCCACCAGGCGCACCACCGTGCCCAGGTAGGTCTTGCCGATTTCCGCGCTGGCGGTCAGATCGCGGATGATCTGCAGCGCCTTGTTCGCCGAAGCCTCGTCGGCCGAAGCGACATGCACCGTGCCGTCGTCCTCGACATCGATCTTGACGCCGGTCTGCTCGATGATCCCGCGGATCACCTTGCCGCCCGGTCCAATCACGTCGCGAATCTTATCGGTCGGAATGTGCAGCGTGTAAATGCGCGGCGCGTACTGCGAGATGGCGGCTCGGGCTTCCGCCAGAGCCTCGTTCATCTTGCCGATGATGAAGAGCCGGCCGCGGCGCGCCTGCTCCAGGGCTTCCGTCATGATCGCCAGCGTCACGTTGGGAACCTTGATGTCCATCTGCAGCGCGGTGATCCCCGCGCTGGTGCCGGCCACCTTGAAGTCCATATCGCCGTAGTGGTCCTCGGCGCCGGCGATGTCGGTGAGGATGGCGTACTTGTCGCCCTCCAGCACCAGGCCCATGGCCACACCGCCCACGTGCGCCGGCAGCGGAACGCCCGCATCCATCAGCGCCAGCGAAGCCCCGCAAACCGTGGCCTGGGAGCTGGAACCGTTCGATTCCAGAATGTCGCTGACCACGCGCAGCGTGTAGGGAAACTTGTCTTCGGCCGGAATCAGCGCCGTCAGGGCGCGTTCGGCGAGGGCGCCGTGGCCGATCTCGCGGCGGCCCGGGCCGCGCATGAATCCGGTCTCGCCCACGCTGAAGGGCGGGAAATTGTAATGCAGCATGAAGCGCTTGGATGCCTCGCCCGGCTCCAGCAGTTCAATGCGCTGCTCGTCGTCCTTGGTTCCCAGGGTGACCGTCACCAGGGCCTGCGTTTCGCCGCGCGTGAAGAGCGCCGAGCCGTGGGTACGCGGCAGGACGCCGGTTTCGATCGTGATCTTGCGGATCTCGTCGAACGCGCGGCCATCCGGACGGCGCCGCTTCAGCAGCATTTCGTCGCGGAAGATGCGCTCCTTCAGGGCTTCGTAACACTTGCCGGCTTCCACGCGCTGCTCTTCGGGGAAGCTTTCCACCACGCTCTTCTTGGTGGAATCCACCAGCGCGTAGCTCTCCAGCTTCTCGTGCTTTTGCGTGTCGAGAGCGTCGGTGAGAGAGGCGCTGGCGGCCTTGGAAACCTTCTCGTAAACGGCCGGATCCGGCACCGGAGAGGTGAACGGCATCTTGGGCTTGCCCGCCAGCTTCATCAGCTCGCGGATGCCGGCGGCGATCTTCTTGCAGCACTCGTGGCCGAACTCGATGGCGCCCAGCACCTCGGCTTCGGAAACCTGCTGCGCACCGCTCTCCACCATCACGATGCCGCCTTCAGTAGCGGCCACCACGATATTCAGCTTGGATTCGCGGCCTTCGGTATACGACGGGTTGACCAGATACTGGCCATCCTTCATGCTCACGCGGACGCCGCCCAGCACGTGGGGGAACGGGATATCCGAAATGGCCAGCGCCGCGCCGGCGCCGACGATCGCCAGCGAATTGGGATCCTGCTCGGGATCGGCCGAAAGCACCATGGCGATGATCTGGGTTTCGTACAGAAACCCGTCGGGGAACAGCGGGCGGACCGGCCGGTCAATCAACCGGCTGGTGAGAACTTCTTTCTCCGAGGGACGCCCCTCGCGCTTGATGAAGCCGCCCGGAATCTTGCCGGCGGCGTAAGTATATTCGCGGTAGTCCACCGTGAGCGGGAAGAATCCAGCTCCCGGTTTCGGATCGTGGGCCATGCAGGCTGAGACGAGAACCACCGAATCGCCCGAGCGAACGACAACCGCGCCGTTCGCCTGTCTGGCCATCTTGCCGGTTTCCAGGGTAATTATCCGGCCACCCAGATCGATTTCAACTTTATGCGACATTTTCTAAACCTTTGCCTCCAACCAAGGCCGGGAGCTGGCCCAACGGCCGCCGCCCGAGCCAATCACCAAACGGCCCAAACCGGGCCGCGTAAGACTGGAGTTGACAGGATTTCGAGCCACGGCGCCGCCAGGGCCACACGCCCCAGCCCGTCCGGGCCCAATCAGGTTGCGTCGGAAGCACCCGCCGTAATGCTGGAAGCAGGCCGCTTCCGAGCAAATGGAACTACCGGCGAATGCCTAAACGTTGCAGAACTGCCTTGTAGCGCTCAGGATCCGTATCGCGCAGGTACGTCAGAAGCCGCCGGCGCTTCGCCACCAGGGTCAACAGCCCCTTGCGGGAACCATTGTCCTTGCGATGCGTCTTGAAATGCTCCGTCAGCATCGTAATGCGCTTGCTCGACAGGGCAATTTGCACTTCCGGTGACCCGGTATCGGATTTATGGCGTTGGTTTGTGGAAAGAATCTGCCGCTTTGCTTCAATCGCCAGTGCCATTCTAGGGGTAATGCTCCTTGTCTTCTCTTAATCTCGTTTCGGTACGTTAAATAGAATAGCACATGTGGGGCGGACCCCCCGGCCCGCTGCCGGCCCCCTGACCGGCCATCCCGCGCTCGACCACCGAAACTCCCTAGCCTCGCTCACGAGCCCCGCCCGCACCGGGTTTTCCTCGATGTAACTCCGTATCCGCTCGAACTCCCGCTCGCCCCGCACCAGGTGGTCGTAACGCTCCTCCTGCCAGAACCGGTTCCCCGTCAATGCCAACATGGCGTTGGCCCGCTTCGCGGTAATGCCTTTGAGCGACCTCGTCAGTTTGGGCAGTTCCACCGCCGGCGCAGCCAGCAAGTGCACATGGTTCGGCATGACCACGAAGGCGTGCAAGGCATAGTGACCGAGCGTGGTGGCATTGTACTCGATGGCTTCCACCACCATGCACGCAACCGCCGTTTGGCGAAGGTAGAATGCGCCGGTACGCGCTTCATCAAGCAGTCGGTCCATGGCATGAAACGCCTGCCCGGAGGTGAGCGCGGCCGCGGGGAGCACCCGGTGGAGCGGCAGGCTGTCGTAGAGACGCCAGGTGACGAAGACGGGGCGTTCGGTGTCGTAGAGGTGCGGCAGGCGACGCTCGGGGAACATGATGACGGAGTAGTCCGGCGGCCGTCGCGGAGTTCTCAGCTAAGACTGGCCGGCCAGGGGGCCGGCCGCGGACCAGGGGGTCCGCCCCACCCGGCTACCGGAAAGTCAGCACCACATCCACTACGTTGCTATCCAGGTGGCGGCGCAGTTCCCGGCCCACCGATCGCGTGCGGCCTTTCAAGGCCTGTAGCGCCTTGTTCATGTAGTCGGCCAGATACACGCCATCCAGCGGCGCGCCCGCGGATAGCTTCCACAGCCTGTTAGCCTGCTGCCGGTCCGCGGAGTCGAGCCCGATCAGTTCCAGCTGACCAAATAGAGACAGCGGCCCTTTGTTCACTTCGAAACCCAGATCCACGATCTCGCCGCCCGTCCGGATCGAGCCCACCGGCATGGCCCTGGCATCGAGATACCCTCTCCGCTTC
>Ga0265323_10000568_pt1 | contig 20392 bp, 17 predicted proteins | sample 41225metaG_FD_193580 | JGI IMG/M metagenome (GOLD analysis project Ga0265323, IMG submission 193580) | Rhizosphere microbial communities from Carex aquatilis grown in University of Washington, Seatle, WA, United States - 4-12-25 metaG | ecosystem: Host-associated > Plants > Roots > Rhizosphere...
GCTCTATCAACAAGACCGTTCTAGAAGTCTACGGCCCGCCCATCAGGTCACGCCCTGAAACTGTCCGCGATGTCCTGTCACTCGCTTGTCCACGATGTCTTGTCACCGTGCCGGACACCCGCAGCAGCCCGGATGGCCGGATGAGCGCGCGAAATTCCAAGGATTCTTTAATTGTCGAAGATGCTGCGGCTGAGACAGCTGCGCTCCACCGTCTTCAAAATGATGTGGGCAACACGCCCATAGGCGAAGGCGGGTCACTGATTTGGCTGGGAGCCCACAAATTCGTGGTGCAGCCGGGCGTAAACACCGCCCTGCCGCAACAAACTTTCATGCGTGCCGCGCTCCACAATCCGGCCCTGGTCCAGCACGAGCACCAAGTCCGCCTTGCGTATGGTGCTCAACCGGTGGGCCACGATGAACGCCGTCCGCCCGCGCAGCAAAACCTCCAGCGCCCGCTGCAGCCGCGCCTCGGTGACGGTGTCAATTGCGCTCGTCGCCTCGTCCAGCACTACGATGCGCGGGTTCACCAGCATTGCGCGCGCAAAACACACCAGTTGCCGCTGGCCGAATGACAGCGCCGCGCCCCGCTCCGCCACCTGTGTCTGCAGGCCATGCGGCAAGGCCTCGAGCAAATCGGCGCAATCCAGCGCCGCCAGCGTCGCCCGCACGTCGGCTTCCGTCGCCGCCGGCCGTGCCAACCGGATGTTGTTCAGCACCGTGCCGGAAAACAGAAAATTGTTCTGCTGCACGCTGCCCATCTGCGACCGCAACGAATCGCTGGTGACCTGATTCAAATCCATGCCGTCCACCAGCACCCGTCCGCCCGCGGGCAGGTAAAATTTCTGGAGCAATGCCACCAGTGTCGTTTTGCCGCTGCCCGTGTGCCCCACCAGCGCCACCAACTGTCCCGGCTCCGCCGCAAACGAAATATCCATCAGCACCGGCCGTCCCGGTTTGTACTCGAAATGTACCGCCTGGAATTCCACGCGACCCTGGATGGTCGGCAGCGGCTTCGCGTCCGCTGCGTCCTGCCACTCCGGTTTCTGGTCCAGCATCCGGAACAACCGTTCCGCCCCGGCCATGGCCATGAACGCCTGGTTCAACTGGTTGCCGATGACCTGCACCGGGTCGAAGAACAGGTTGGCCAGGAAGAAGAACATCACCAGGTCGTTCACCTCCATGTGCAGCCAGCCGTGCCAGCGCAACGCTCCGAACGCGCCCAGCAATGCCATCGCCCCCAGGAAAAACTGGCTTTTCAACTGCAGCAACGGCACGAACACCGCCGACGTCTGGGCCACGCCCACGTTGTTCTCGCCATGCACGTCAATGAGCTTCCGGAAAAACCCCGAGTTCACCTCGTGCCGCACAAACGCCTGCGTTACCCGGATGCCGCTCACCGATTCGGCGAGCGTGGACGACACGCGGCTCCACGATTCCTGCACCTTGCGCAGCCGTCGACTCATCTCGCGCCGGTAATTCTCGTTCACCACCCAGATGACCGGCGCCAGCAGTACCATCAGCGAAAACAGCTTCCAATCGTACCACGCCATCAGCACCGCCGAGGTCGTCATCTGCAATCCCTGCACCACCAGCACGAACGCCACGTCCTGCACCCCGGCCCGCACGCTGTCGATGTCCGACGTCATCCGGCTGATGATGCGGCCGAACTTGGTCTGGTTGAAAAACGACATCGGCATCGTCATCAACTTGCGGAACAGGTCCGACCGCATGTCATGCACCACCGCCTCGCCGAGTTCGAGCGCGAACCGCTGGCGGAAATGGAAATTTGCCACCGTGAACAAGGCCAGCGCAAAATATCCGGTGGCGTACCAGAAAATCCCCGTCAAATCCCGGCTCGCAATCGGGCCGGTGATGGTGCGGCCAATCAACCACGCCAGTGCCGGCAGTTGCAGGCCGCGGATGAACGTCAGCAGGAAAAGCGAGTTCCGCTTGGCCGCGTAAGGCTTGGTGTAATGGAAAATCCGGCGAATCAGCGCCATCTGCAACGGCGCCTTGTCCGCCTCGCGCTCCTCCATCGGATTGTAATACGTAATCGCCTCCCGCGCCGAAAGGTCCCCCTTTGCGATATCGCTGGCCGGCGATTTGATGTTTGATGGCGCGCTCACGACTGGTTCAATTTATTGTTGGCGAGGGCATGTTGCCGGGCCGCAGATGAAAAGCGGCGGAGGGCTGCCGCATATCAGGGACGGCGGCATGCCGTCCCTTCCACGATGATTTTGAGGGAATCTTTCGTTGGTTTGCCCGCCAACTGGACGGCGGCGGCGGTTTCAGCCAGCGGGAAACGATGGGTGATGAGGCCGCGCACGTCGAGCTGGCGGGAGAAAACGAGCCGGGCCACTTCGTCCTGCAACGTGAAATCGGATGAGTAGCTGCCGAGCAAATCCTTTTCGTCCACGCAAACCGTCGCTGGATCAATTTCCATGACCGCTCCGCGTTTGGTGTGGGCAAAGAGCATGAGCTGTCCGCCGCCGCGCAACCAGGTTTGCGCCTGCCGCACCACCGCGTCGGAAGGAACGGCCATGACGGCGGCGTCAAGGCCGCGCCCTTTGGTAACATGTTGAATCGTTGAATCGTCAATTGGGGTGGGGCGGCGGCGCTCCGCCCTGCCAGTTTGAGCAAGAAACGCCCAGCGGGCGCCGAATTTTCTGGCGAGGCGCAGTCGCGGTTCGAGCAGATCGGTGGCGATGACCCGGGCGCCGGCGAGCTGGAGCAGCCGGGTGAACATGAGGCCAATCGGTCCCTGTCCGGCCACGAGCACGACGTCGCCACGCAACAGGGACAATCGGCGAATGGCTTTGAGGACGGTGTTGACGGGTTCGAGCATGGCGCCTTCCGCGAAGGAATTCCGGTCGGGAATTTTCACGACGCCGGGCAGGACGAACGGCATGACGCGGACGTATTCGGCGTAGCCGCCGCCGGCCGGCTCGAATCCGGCGGTGATGCCGGTGCGTTTGTAAGTCGCGCATTGGGCGAAGGCGTGATGGCGGCAGAAATGGCAGTCCAAGCACGGCACGTGGTGGTGCAAGGCAACGCGGTCGCCAACCTTCCATCCCAGACCCGAGACTCCAGACCCCAGCTTTGATATCACGCCGGCGGTTTCGTGGCCGAAGATGCGCGGCGGCGGCACGGTACCGTATTGGATTTTTTTAATGTCGGTGGGGCAGACGCCACAGACGGCGACTTTGACGAGCAGTTCGCTGGCGCCGATGCGCGGGACGGGCACGATTTCGAGGCGCAGGTCATTTACGCCGCGATAGACGATGGCGCGCATGGTGTTGGGAATGTCAGGCACGCAAACTTTTTTACACGAATTGCACGAATTATCACGAATTTAATTTCTTATTCACGTTAATCAGCGGTCTTTGCATCGCAAAAACCGGCAAACCACGGTTCCGGTTCGCAGCAAAATTCCATCAGCTGACCGCGCCAAGTGAACCGGATGGCGCAGGCGTGCAGTGCCTGATTGGGCAAAATGAGCCTGGTGCGCTGTTCCGGCGTCAGGCGATTTTCGACCAGCGCCAGATATAAATCCTCGTCACCGCCGTAAAGTTTGTCGCCGACAATGGGATGGCCGAGGTGGGCGAGGTGAATGCGGATTTGATGTTTGCGTCCGGTGCGGGGTATCACGCGCAAAAGCGAGTAGGTTGAGGGTTGAGAAGTGAGGGTTGAAGGTGCGGCCGCCTGAAGGCGGAACTCCGAACAGACTCCTCCTTGTCCTCGTTCTCGCCCATCGTCCTCGGATTCTGATCGTCGAGGACGAGGACGATTAAACCGGCGTTCGACCCGGAATTCGGTTTGGGCGGGCGCGCCGTCGGGTCGGACGCAGTCCTTGACGGCAACGATGCTGCGCTCGTCCTTGCCGAGTGGCGCGTCAATCAGGCCGTGGTCGTCGCGGAGGTGGCCGTGGACGATGGCGAGGTATTCTTTTCCGACGGCGCGGGTTTCCCAGATTTTTCCGAGTTCGCCGGCGATTTCGGAATTTTTGGCGATGATGACAATGCCGCTGGTTTCGCGGTCAAGGCGGTTGACGAGATGGGGTGAGAGGATGGTTGAGGGTTGAGAGTTGAGGGTTGAGAGCAAATAGAGGCGGGCGCGGCTGATGAGGCTGGAAAATTCATCGCCCTTGGTTGGGTGACAAACGAGTCCGGCCGGTTTGTTGACGACCAGCAGGCTGGCGTCTTCGTGGATGACGTTGAGCACAAAGTTTTTTGACACGAATTGCGCGAATAGGCACGAACTTTCTTTTTATCCGGGTGAATCGGTGAAATCCGTGTCGAAAGATGCGCCGAAGTCTTTTCATCGGCTTGTTGCCGGCAGAAAAACCGGGTGAACAAAATCTTTTGCAAAAAACCGGGAATTGCGGGTTTTGTATCGCGCCCACCAGCCGTGTCATGAAGCCACTGAAAAGCTTGTCCCCGCCGCGCCGTGGATTATTCTTCTCCGCCGTGAAAGAAAAATGGCATCGCTGGCTGCCGTTCTTGTTTTTGACACTGGTGGCCCTGAGCCGCTGGCCGGGATTGTTCCCGCAGAATTTCAGCGCGATCTATGCGCTGGCGTTTTGCGCGGGTGTTTATTTCCCAGGGGCGATGGCGTGGTGGCTGCCACTCGGGACGCTGCTGGTCACCGACATCGGTCTGAATGTATTTTTTTATCACGCACCGGTCTTCAATGGATATATGCTTGTAAAAACGCTCGCGTTCGCCGGGCTGATTGGCCTGGGCCGGTTTTTTTCGCCGCGCATGAATTTTCTGAAACTGCTCGGCGGCGGACTGTTCGGTGCGATTTTGTTTTATTTCATCACCAACACCGCATCCTGGCTCAACGATCCGGCCTACGCCAAAACGCTCGCGGGCTGGATTCAAGCCCTGACCACCGGCCTCCCCAATTACCACCCGTCCACCTGGGAATTTTTCCGCAACACCCTCCTGAGCAGCGGCCTCTTCACCGGCCTGTTCGTCGGCGCGATGAAACTTACCGCCCCCGCCGAATCGCCCGTCGAAAAGGAAGCCGGCGTACGTGAGCCAGAAAACAAAACCGAAGCCGAACCGGAGAAGGCGGGGGTGTGAAACGTGATCCGTGATCCGTGAAACGCAACCTGGCCACCAGTAACTCATTACGCATCACGTTTCACGTGTCACTTTTATGAAGATTGGCGTCATTTCCGACACACACGGTTTTCTCGACCCGAAAGTCCCTGAATTTTTCGACGGCGTCAGTCGCATCCTGCACGCGGGCGACATGGGCGGCGATTCAATCATCGTTGAACTGGGAGCGATTGCCCCGGTCACGGCCGTGCTCGGCAACACGGACAGTTCGCCCACCTTCCGGCTCACCGAAGTGGTAACGCTCGCCGGGCACAGATTTCTCGTTCATCACATCGTGAACCCACACGCGCTGAAGGAGGAACTCCAACTCCGGATTGCGCACGAACGACCGGACGCCGTCGTGTTCGGCCACACCCACAGGGTTTTTGGGGAAACGATTGGCGGCGTGCTGTATTTGAATCCCGGTTACGCCGGCAAACCGAAGTTTGGCGTGGAACGTACCGTGGTGATCCTGCACTGCGACGGGAAGGTAATCCGGCCGGAGTTTTTGGCGCTCTGAATTTCAACTGTGGATGACGCGGATGGGCGCGGTTTTTTGTAGCCGCGACTTTCAAGTCGCGTCAGGCGCAGCGCGTGCGGCGCAACATAAATGTTGCGGTTACAGATGCACGGAGGAGGCGCAATCTGAAGATTGCGGTTACAGGTTGTTGTTACATTGTCATGCCTCCGCGTTGCAACAATTCATTCACCGCGGCGCGCACTTCGTCGGCCGTGGCGGCGGGCGGCAGCGGCGGGCCGAAGCTCACCGTGACCGGACGCCGGAGTTGCCGCGGCCATTTCCGGAAGAATTTTCCGCCGGCAAAACTGAAGATGCTGCCCCATACGCCGCCAAGCGCCACCGGCACGATGGGCGCGTCCACGCCGCGCATGATTTTCTCGAACCCGCGCTGGAACGGCTGCAACGCGCCCGTGCGTGTGATGCCGCCTTCGGCGAAAACACAGACGACGTCGCCGTGCCGGATCGCATCGCCGCAATTCCGCAGCGCCGCCGCGATTTCGTGCGGACGGAGTCCGGGCGGAATGGGAATGACGCGGGCGACGCGCACGAAGGGGTTGAGCCAGGGCGAATCATAAAACTCCTTGCTGATGAGAAAGCGCACGGGCCGTTTCGCGGCGGCGGTCAACAGCAACCAGTCCACGAAGGAGACGTGGTTGCTGACGAGCAAGACGCCGCCGCGGCGCGGCAGATTCTCCCGCCCAGGCACGCGCAGGGGATAGAACAGCCACGCGACCAGCCCGACCACGACGCGCATCAGCGATTGAGCCAGGAACACGGAGACACGGGACGAGGGGCTTGGGCCGGACATGGAGCCGATGTCTAACAGAATTCTCCAGCCGAACAAGGACGAAGCAGGCAGGAAATCCGGCAGGAGTTTTGTAGCCGCGACATTCATGTCGCATTCGCACGTCGCCGAAGTTGGGGGGAAACGCAACCTGAAGGTTGCGGCTACCTCAATAGACCAGCACCAATACAGCCGCATCCTGCACCGACTTCAAAACGTCCTCAAACTCTCGATCAGCCGTGATGGGATTTTGGAGTTTCGTGCCAGACGTTTCCGCCAACCGGTCTTCCCTTCCGTCCGTTTCCAACGCGGAATTCGGATTGTGGATTGTGGAGTTGTTACCAACGTCAAATAATTGACTTGCATTCTCCTTCTTCCAAAACCAGCGTGTGTTTAATACACCTCGATCCAAACCGCTCACGCGTTGACGTTTGGTGAACTGGAACCCGAAATGATACCGGGAGTCCGGCGAAAGGGATAGGAATAATTAGATGTTCAACAACCATAAACCTATGAACACACAGCCATTGAACCACCATAAATCCATCAAGCGTCCCGGCCTTGCGCTCGCCATGTTTTTACTGGCACTGCTCGTGCCTGGCGTCTATGCGGGCTTAACGCTCACACTGCCCGCCAATACATGCAGTTTCATCACCGACCCATACGCCACTCCCAGCGAAACTATGGATAATCTAGCCTCCCCGACTTTTCTACAAATGGGTGACTCGGTCTTATTATTTGACTGCACTGCACAATGGTTTGAGACCTATACTTATCTTGGTGGTGGTCCAAGCGGCTGGCTGGAATCCGACGGCGTGACGATCGGTGGCCCGCCGCCAAATTGCCCGCGACCAGGGCGGGGTTTTGTCTATTGTACCACTTCAGGCGTCACCGAGACCCTGTATTTGACCGGCACGTCTGGTTCTGGGCCGTCAACTTTGCCGTGCGGCGATGGAACATTCAGTCTGGTCGGCCCCACGGGCGACACCAAATCAAGTTACAGTTACGAGGACATCGTGGGTCCGCCGGTGAACGGCTCGATGCTGGCGCAGTGGGACCAATCACAAGCGAATTTTACTTATTACACCTATATCTGCGGTGCGTGGTACACCCATAGCCCCATTGGGTGGACGCCCAGCGTGGTGCCGGCCGTGCTGCCCGGAACATCAGTCTTAATCAAGCCCCTTAACGCCAGCACCGCTCTGAGCGGCGTTGTCGTGTCAATCGCAGGCCCCGCCTACATCAGGCCGGGAAGCACGAAAACTTACGTTCTCACTGTGATCAACTTCGGTCTCGACGACTTCTCCGACGGCACCCTGACAGTGAGCGGCATTCCCGGTTATGTGACGCTAACACCTATATCCTCAGGTGAGTTCCCAATTGTCGGGGGATTCGAAGTGGAAAACTTCAGTCTCGACTGCGGCAAGTTGGCACAATACACCTTCTCCCTCACTTGCGCCGCCGGCGCAACAATCGGCGCTAACTTCCCGATGACCCCGAACCTCAGCGGTGCCACGAGTTTGTTGCCGCTCACTGTGACTGTGGTGAATTCCTGGGATCCGAATAACAAAAGCGGCCCGACGGGTGTAGGACCGAACCATTACCTCACAGGAAGTCCGGTGCTGCCCTACGCCATCACCTTCGAGAACCAGCCATCCGCCAAGGCCCCGGCGCAGCGCGTCGTGATCACCGACCAGCTCGACCCGGCCAAGGTGGACCCGTACAGCTTCCAGTTCGGCGCCATCACTTTCGGCAACGAAGTGGTGACTCCGCCCGCCGGCGCGAATCTATACAGTTACACTGTGTTGTCATACAATGTGGGCGGCAATATCATCAATGTGCAGATTGACGCTGCTCTCGACTTGAACTTCTTCAGCCCGACCTACGGCAAGGTCACTTGGACGTTCCAATCGCTGGATCCTGACACAGGTAAGCCGCCGAGCAATCCTCTGATAGGGTTTCTGCCGCCGAACACCACACCGCCCGAAGGTCAGGGGATGGTGACATTCACCGTTAATCCTTTATCGAGCCTGGTGACTGGCGACCTCATTACCAACTCCGCCAGCATAGTTTTCGACGCCAACGCCCCTATCGCCACCGGCATCTGGACGAACACCATAATCAAAACGACGCCTGCCTTGACGATTGCAAAGGGGGCGGGTCAAGTAACAATCAGTTGGGCGTCTTGGACCTTGAAAGAAGCCAGTTCATTGAACGGCCCGTGGACCAATTCTGCCGTGCAAGTATCACCGTGGACGTTTACTCCGTCCGAATCCGCCAAGTTTTACCGCTTGCAGGCGCCTTAGGCTGGCGGATACAAAGCTGAAGGGAGAAGTAAAGACCGAATCCATTTTGTGTGGGGACGCCCCGCCGCCGGGTCGTCCGTGTAGCCGCAGCCTTGCAGTTACGGATTGCGGCTACACCGGCGTTTGCGCGCCTGAAAGTTTCTGCGCCAGCTCCTTCACTTTCCGCAAATCGAGTTTGCCGGTGCCGAGTTGGGGGAAGGCGTCCACGCGGAAGAACTGGTCGGCGCGCGGCTTCCATAAATTCGGCAGGTCACACTGGGAAAGCTTTTCCAGAACGGCCGGCAATTGCCCGTCCGCCAGTTTGTGCAAAACGACCAGGCGTTCACCTTTTTTCTCGTCCGGCACGCCGGTGACGACGAATGTCTGTTCGGTTGCGCCAACGAGTTCGTGGAGTTTTTCCTCCACCTTGATGTGCGGCACCATCTCGCCTCCGATTTTGCTGAAACGGCTCAGGCGATCCGTGATTTGGAGAAAACCGTCTTCGTCAATCGCCGCCACGTCGCCGGTGGTGTACCAGCCATCGCGTAAAACTTCGGCGGTTTTTTCCGGGCGGCCGAGGTAGCCCTGCATGACGTTCGGCCCGCGCACGAGCAGGAGACCGGGCTGGCCGGCGGTCAGTGGCGCCTGCGTTTCCGGGTCAACGATGCGCACGGAGATGCCGGGCAAGGGGTGGCCGATTTTGCCGCGCTTGCCACCGACCTGACGGAAACCAGCGGAGCGGAAATCCAGGGTATTCACCGCCACCGCCGGCGCGCATTCGGTGCAGCCGTAGCCTTCGAGCGGACGGATGCCGAATCGCTCCTCGAAGGCCGTTGCCAGCCGGTCTGGCAATTTTTCCGCGCCCGTCATCACCACGCGCAGTCCGCCAAAATCCTCCGCCGCACAGCCGCGCAGATAAAGCTGCAGGAACGTCGGCGTCGCCAGCAGGAACGTGACCCGGTAGTCGCACACCAGCGGCCCGACGGCTCTGGCGTCGAGCGGATTCGGGTGATAAACCGCGCCAATGCCCAGCGTCGCGGGCAGGCAAAGCGTGCCCGTGAATCCAAATGAATGAAAGAACGGCAGGACGCCAAGCACGCAATCGCGGCGACTCAACCCAAAGACCTGCTCCAGTTGTTCGATGTTCGATCCGATGTTGTAGTGGCTCAACATCACGCCTTTGGGATCGCCCGTGCTGCCGCTGGAAAAGATCACGGTGGCCAAATCGTCCAGACCGGTTTTTTTCTCCGCGCCCAAAACTTGCTGCAACCAACGATCCGGTAACAGCCGGGCAATAAGACCAGCGGCCAGTTTTTCGCCAAAGCCGGGCGTCGCCGCCACATCTTCGAGCATTACCGTCTCGCACGGCACGGTGAGCTTCACCTTTTCCAGAAATGTCTTCGAGGTGACGACGGTTTTGATGTCGCACTGCCGGATGCAGGAAGCGAGGGTTTCCGCGGACGCGGTATAATTGAGATTCACCGGCGCCTTGCCCAGCAGCAGGGCCGCGTGATTGACCAGCGCGCCCGGCACCGATGGCGGCAACAACAGCCCGACCATTTTCTGGCCCGCCCAAATTTTCCGCAGACGACGCGCGAGGAAAACGGCGCGAACCAGCGCCAAACCGAAGGTCACCCGGGCATGCTGCGCGTCGGCCATGGCGAATTGGAACGGATGCCGGCGCGCAGCATGGACGAAGGCGATGGGCAGCGGACGCATTCGCGCCTTTCGATGCTGCCAGGCCACGACGAGGAGTTCCTGGACCGCGGAACGCACCTCGAACGGCGTGGCCGTATGCGGCAGCGGCTGGCCGTAATTGATGGTGACCGGATACGGCAGCCGCCGCGGCAGTTTCCACAGGAACCGGCCTTTTTGAAAACAAGAAGATGCTGCCCCACACACCGTCAAGGCCGACCGGGATGATGGGCGCCTTGACGTCCTTCATGATGCGCTCGAAGCCGCGCCGGAACGGCAGCAGATGGCCGATGCGTGTGATCTGTCCCTCGGCGAAGATGCAGACCACCTCACCGGCGCGAATGGCATCGCTGGCCGTCTGCAACGATTTGATCATTTCGCGGGGGCGCTGTTCGGAGGAGATGGGGATGACGCCGAGGATGCGCGCGAACGGTTTGACGTGGGGCAATTCGTAATGTCCCTTGTACATCATGAACCGCACCTGCCGGTCCGTGGAAGCGAGCAGCAGCAGGGCGTCCACGTACGAAACATGGTTGCAGACAAACAGTGCACCGCCCTTGGCAGGGATGTGGTCGCGCCCGTCAATCCGGATCCGATAAAGCGAATGCGTTGCGCACCACAACAAGAACCGCAGCAACGCGTCCGGCAGCAAAAACAAAACGTAGATGGCGCCCGCCAGCGTCAAAACGCCGCCAAAGAAAAAAATCCTGGCCGGCGACAAGCCGGCCACGTCCGCCAGCAAATAATATGCACCGGATGCGGCAAAAATGCCCACGAACGAAAGCAGGTTCGCGGCGGCCAGCACCTCGCCCTTCTTCGCCGGGTCCGGCCGGTGTTGCAACAACGCCGCGATCGGCACGATGAAAAAGCCGCCGGTGAACCCGAGCAATGACAGCCGGACGAGCACGGCGTTCATGGACAAACCCGGCACGGACAGCCCTGCGGAAACCAGCGACATGCCAAAGGCGCCGAGCGGTACAAGACCGTATTCGATTTTCCCGCCGGAAAGATAGCCGGCGGCCGCGCTGCCCAAGCCGATGCCGAGCGCCAGGGCAATGCTCAACTGGCCAATGCCGATTTCGTCCAGATGCAGGATTTGCGCGCCATAAAAGAACACATTCAACTGGAGCAACTGGCCCAGGAAAAAGAAATACGTATTGCCGAGAAAGGCAAGGGTGAGTGCCCGGTCACGGCGCACCAGCCGTAGTTGCGCGAACAAATCGTTCAGAAAATTCGCGTGAAATTTCCGGCCGGGATCGGCGGCGGGCACGCGGGTGATGCCGAGGCTCGTGATGAAGCCGACGACCGCGAGCGCAATTAAAATGATTCCCGACCCAGTCTGGTGTCCGTGAAATTGTTTCGACATCCGCGCCGCGGCGACGGTGCCGAGGATGATGGCCATGAAGGTGCCGAGTTCGAGCAGACCGTTGCCCCACGATAATTTCCGCTCCGGCAGCAGTTCCGGCAGGAGGCCGTATTTGGAGGGACCGAAGAATGAACTGTGGACGCCCATCAAAAATACACAACCCAGCAGCATTGGAATCTGATTCCACCAGAAGCCCGCGAGCGCGAGGAGCATCACGCCCATTTCAAAAATTTTCACGCTCACGCTGATCGTCCGCTTGCTGAAACGGTCGGCAAAAAAGCCGCCCGCCATCGAAAATAAAATGAACGGCAGTGAAAACAGGGCGGTGACGAGTTCGCCCACGCGATGCAACTCGGCGGAGGACACGTTCATGCCGAGAATCATGAACACGACCAGCCATTTCAGAACGTTGTCGCTGAATGCGCCCTGGAATTGCGTGACGATGAGACTCCAAAAGCCGCGAAGGGACGAAGTAGGGTCTGGCTTCCCGCCGTCGCTGCAGTTTGGCGCGGCAAGCTGGGGTCTGGCGTCTGCGGTCGTTTCCTGTATCACGACCGCAAAGCTAACCACTCCCGCCCCGAACTGTGAATTGAAAAACTTTTGCCCGGCATCGTTTGCAGCGATGGGACGGAAGAAAAGACCAGTAAATTAGTGCCCGGCTCTGGTATATAATCGCAGATGGATGAAATATGCCGGGATCCCTGTTTTTTTTGAAACTTTTCTCCGGCCAGTCGAAAATCGGGGGGATTTCGTGGGAATTTCCCACTTAAATTGATGACCGATGCAAGTTCTTCTTTAGGGCAGAGCAAGGTGCAGTTTTGTCAATTTTTTGGCATGAACGGTGCTATTTTTTAAGTTCGGTAAGGGTACCTGTAGCCTGAGTTGTGCCTGCATATTTTGGTGATTTGTACCCTAAAATGGAATAAGAGCCATGAAAGTCAACAGAACAATCCTTTTCGTCGAGGACGACGCAGTTGTGCTGACGACGTATCGGAATTTGCTCCAGCGGGAGGGATTTCGCATCGAGTCTGCGCAAGATGGGTTGGAGGCTCTCAAGGCTCTTTCTCAGGCCACGCCCGATCTGGTCGTGCTCGACCTGATGTTGCCCAAGTTTGACGGCGCGGATGTGCTAAAATTCATACGCGCCGACCCCCGGCTGAAGGTCGTTCCAATTATTATATTTTCTAACGCTCAAATTACAGATTTTGCTGAGGACGCGATAACCAGACAGTTGCGCAAAACCGATTGTACACCCTCCATACTGGTTCAAACCATCCAGGAAATGTTGGTTGCCGCGCCCGCCGACACCTCCAATGCCGCCAATGCGGTTCGGGCTGATTACGCACCCGCTATCAAATTACACATGGCCAACGACAGTTCGGCGGGTGAGCAAAACAATGACGCGCCCGAAGTGCCCGCCGACGAAACATCGCCCACCAAAGGGCGTGCGGAATTTTTAAAAGACGCGCCAGCGGACATCGCAAAAGTCCGCGAGCATTGCCTGGCATATATTAAGGCTCCTACTTCTACTGCCAAGCTGGAACCGCTCTCCGAGAGCGTGCATTCCCTGAGCGCCAACGCCACCAAAGCCGGTTGCGCCCGCATAGCACTGCTGACGAAGGCGTTCGACATGTTGCTCTCCAAAATCGCGTCCAAGCCTGCACGAGTAACACCTTCCATACTGCAAACTCTGGCTGAGGCGGCGGATTGCCTGGGTCTCTTGTTGAAAAGCGACGAAGCTGGTTCTACCGAAGAAGCACCCAGGGCCAAAGTGCTGGCTGTGGACGATGACACCGTATGTAACCACGTGATCGTCAATACGTTGAAACGGGCAAACCTCGATATCGTAAGCGTCGAAGACCCTTTGGAAGGTTTGAAAATGCTGCAGGCCAACCGTTACGACTTGGTGCTTCTGGACATTGACATGCCCAAGCTGACAGGCTTTGAAGTGTGTGAGAAATTGCGCGCTTTGCCTCATTATAAGACAACACCTGTCATTTTCGTCACTGCCCATAGCAATTTTGGGAACCGTACGCAGGGGGTGCTCAGCGGCGGCAACTATTTCATCACAAAACCGGTTGATCCATTGGAATTGGCACTCAAAGTCACCATTCATCTGTTCAAGGCCCAAGTGCAACACGCTGGCACGCCACAATCGGAACCGAAACCAGAAGTCAAACCACAAGCAGCCAAAGCCCCGGAAGTTGCGCCCAAACCTCCCATTCCGGCTCCTCCTCCTCCAGCCAGCCAGCAGATGAACGGCAGCACGAATGGCAAGGCGAAAAATGGGGATTCCACCGGTGTGCCACTGCCCAAAGCTCAATCACGACCGGCCGCAGCCCCGGAAGTTGCGCCCAAACCCGCGCCGCCAGTGCTCAAAGCTGCGCCCCCGGTTTCGGTCAATCTGTCCAAAAACGGCAGGGGGAAAGACGTGCCAGCCATGCCTGCTCTGAGTGTGGCACCACCTGTGGCACCGCTAAACCTGGCATCTTCAGTCAAACCACGTGCAGCCAATATCGCCAATATCCCAAAAGTCATGCCTCCCCTCAGCGTGGCCCCTGACCTCGGCGAAACTGGCACGCTGAATGTTAGTAAATTGTCAGGCAGCAGAAATCGAAACAGAATTATGAACAACGAACAAGACGAAGCATTCGAGAAGGTCGTCGTCGCGGTGGTGAGAATCATCTTCGGGGACGATAACTTGACGGAAATGAACGTCCGCCTGGTGCGCATTGCACTGGAGCGTTACAACGTCCATGAAGTCATCAATTCTCCTGTCGTAGCGTGAGGGGTTTTATCATGGATTCATGCCGTCAGTTCCGCCCGCAAGGGGAATGCGATAAGGGTTGCACTCAATCACCAGATTGGGGGCAGCCGCCCTGCCGGTTTGACGGAATCTGGAATGTTTCTGCCTGCCCTGCCATTTCGCCGCCTTAAGCTCCCCGAAATTTGCCTGACGCTGCCATTAAAAACAAAACCCACAACGGGTCAATCGGCTGCCTTCAACCCCAAGTATCCGGAGCCAGGGAAATTCCTGTCTCCTGAACGGGCGTTGCCCCCTTCAAGATTGCCTTCGGATCAGCGAGACCCAAGCCCGGTCCCTTGGGGCACGGTGATGGCCAAGCCGGCCTGTTCGGCCATGTACGCCAGACGGCGGGAACGAATCAGGCACCTATAGTATATTAGGTCAGTCGGGACGAAGCCAGCGTTCTTCTTCGTCACCTCAAGATTGTCAAAGGGGCACGGTTCTTCGCAACGGATGGCCCGCTTCTGGTTGGACACCAAACGTAGCGCCGCCAATTATTGGGACAATGGCGCTTACCGCTCCACTCCCTTCATCGCCTCGGCGTAGGGCTTGCCGTCCACGAACACTTCCTTGACCCGACCGCAGCCGGACGCGGGCACCACCACCTGTGCGGCGAGTTTGCCAGCGGGATTGCCCGTGCCTTCGGCCACGTAAAAGTGTTCCAGTCCGTATTCGACGTGGATGGAATTGGTCGCTGCATTCCAACGCGGCCAGGCGCTTCTGCCTTTCAACAAAACCTCATCCGCCGCCGGCACGAACTCGTTGGTGCTCGCCTTGACCACGGCATAAAACTGGTTCGTCGTTGGCGCAAGTGCGACAAAGATTTTCATGCCGTTGGGCAAATCTTTTGTCACCGGCGGCGAAAACAGGTTCGTCGGCACGTCGCTGATTTTGTAGTTCAGGATGAGATAATCGCCCTGGAGCAGGTCGCGTGGGTCAACGCGCGCGGTTTCCAGCAGAATGACCTTGCCGGTGGCCAGTGCGTGTTCCTGCACGGCAGCGGTGCCGAGCAGCCACGCGCTTTGCAGGGCGAGGACAAGGATGAGCAATTTAAGTTTCATGACGCACTCCGTTTCTTTGTCAGAGATTTCATTTCAGGCATCCGGCCAGACGCTTGACGAGGAGTTGGTCGCAATGGTCGCGGGAAATGATCCCCACACTCTGGTAATCGGGATGATGCGAGTTTTGCATGTCCACAATCACCCACTCGCCCTTGCGGTCGCACACCACGAAATGCACCAATCCCTGTTCCGCATTTTGCGGATTGAAAACGTAGTCGGCATAGAGCGCGTAGTCGGTCGCGGGCGGATTGGTCCGGACAAAATCCCGGAACTCGCGCGCCAGATTCCAGAGCGCCTTCATCTCGTTCGGATCGGCCAGCGAAGTTTTGAGGAGAACCGGCTGTTCAGCCTGAATGGCCTTGCACAAGCCCACTTGATTGAGCAGCCGCACGATGTTGGTCGCACTGGGGACGCTGACCTCCTTCCCGCCAATCCGCGCCGGATAAACCAGCAGTGTCGCGCCGGGCAGCGCTCGTATCATCGCGTGCTGGCGTTCGGGAAGGGCCGCTCTTTCCTGCTCGGGAGGCAGGCCGCTCCGTTGATCCATGATGGCCGCCAGCTTGCCCGGTTTGGCCGCCTTGGCCGTTGCTTCGTTGAGGCCGAGTTGCGGACCCAGCCGTTCGACGAGCAGAACGGACATCGTCATCGGATCCCGCTCTCCCATTTTCTTGAACGTTTCATCTTGCGGCGTCTGCCGGTCTGTCCAGACGACCGCGCCGGTTTGATCCACGACAACGGCACGCAGTTCATTCAATCCGGTTTTACGATCGCCATTGTATTCGGCGTAAAGCGCATAGCCGGTGGCGATCGGACTGGTCTTTACAAAGGCGCCAACGGCGGCGGCCAAACCTTCCAAATTTGTTTCAGCAGGTTCGAACGGAGTTTGTCCAAGCTCAATGTTTTTCAATCCCTGCTGTTCGAGAAGAACGCCGACCACTTCGGTCACGCGATCCCACGGTTTGCCTCCCAAACGCACGGGCAGGATGGTCAGCGAGGCGTCCGGCCCCTTGGACTTCATCAACTCCAGCCGCTTCTGCTGGTCCGGCGCCATGCCGGCTGATGGTTCAGCGTCAACCGGGAAATGACTGATACACACCGCGAGCAGGGCTATTGACGACGGCAGAGCCGCCGCGCGGAACGAACGATTGGTTGTGATAGGATTTTTCATGGTCGTATTTCTACAGTTTGCGATTTGATTTGTTTCATCAAGGTGCGGCGTTTCTTTTCGAGATAAACACCGAAGACAATCAGGAAAATGCCCGAAATCAAAAACATCACGCCCGTCCGCGCCATGGACCCGAACAGGTCGCAGTAAGCGGCGATGATGTCAAGCGTGATGAACGTCACGCCGAGGTTCACGAGAAACGGCGAACGTTCCTGAATGCCGATTTGAATTTGCAGCAGGCAAAAGACAAACAGCGCCAGCGAACCAATCAGGTAGCTCCATGATTCACCCCAAAAATAGTGGCGCGATTCGCCGGCATGATCCAACTGCCAGCAGCCGAACCAGACCGTGGCCATGAAAACCGTCATTCCCAACAGCGCCGCGAACCAGGTCCAGCGCCATTGCGTCGTCAACGCCCGGAGATTTTTTATTCCAACCGCGAGCAGCAAAAGCGTGAACAGGCCAAGCGCGGGGAAAAACCATTGGCGGATTTCGGAATTTTCCCAGCCGCCAAAGAAATCCTTCCACGTGAGCGGATAGACGAAAATCAGGAATGCGAGCAAACCGAGTTTTTCTGTCACTCCAGCAAATTCAGTAAACGGCGTGCGCCGTAGACAATATCCCGCGCCGAGATAAACCAATCCCAGCAGCGCGTAGAGCAACACTTGCCGGTCGGACTCACAATAAATCAGACCGCCGCGTTCGTTCACTTCAAAACCGAACCAGATCCCGAATGCGAGCAAGAGCAGGACGTGCTGCGCTTTCGACCGTAGCAGCCACGGCAGGGCGGCGATGCCAATCCACCAGAGCAGGAACGCGTTCGGCGGGCGCGAGACGATGTTGTAAATCTGGCCGATGAGCGCTATGTTGGCGAGGAACAGACACGAGCCAATCAAGTGCAACGCCTGGCCGGTCTTCCGATATTTGCCCTGTGGCTGCGACGACCCCGGCGCAGAAGATACCGGCGACGAGGCGTCGCCTCCACCTTCACGCAGCCACCAGCCGCCCGCGTGAAAGCCGAGCATGAGCAAAAGTCCGGCGGCGATTTTCACGCCGCGCGGAATCTCGTTCCAGTGCGCGGCAATCAGCAACGTAATTCCCGCCGCGATGAGCACGGCGCCGATGATGGAGACGATGGCAAGGAATTTGCCGCCGCCATCCTCTTTGAGTTGGAAGTGTTCGATGATTTTCTGCCGCTGCTCATCCGTGACAAGCCCGGCGTCGTGAAGTTGTTGGATGTCGGCGTGTTTCATGATTTACCCCAGAGATGATTGTTTTCGCTCCAAACGGACATGGAATCAATCCCCAATTTCGCGCCGGTATTTCCAGGTGCCGCGAGGCAGGGCCGCCGCCAGCCATTCGCCGCTCACCGGCAGGCCAAACGCCACCAACACCAGACCGAGCCGCGTTATGCCCGTAAATTGGACCGCGGCTTTCAAGTTTTGAAATGCCAACCAGGCGGAATATCGTTTTGGTTTCATGGCTATGATTTAACTCATTTCGGCCGGATGGTGTTAATTGATAATAATTGCCACGGCATCGTCTGAATCAATGACTGGCGCACCGGCGGGAATCGGATCAAACCAATTTCTCAAATGCAAGGTTCAGGACTGGCTCGATGCCCGGGGCATTCGTTCACGGCTTGAACCGCACCACATGCCAAGGTTGCAGTCCCTCGGTCACTTTCAGAGTGGCATTGGTGGTGGCAACAAGTTCCGCGCCGGAGGATTGCAACCAGGCATCAAGGGTTGTGTTATGTTCCTTGAGGTTGTATCCGCCCAAAACGACATATTGAACGCGTAGCCGGATTGATCAGTCAGGAAAAAATGCTCTACGCGCCGTTTGCCAAATGGTCGCCAACCGGGAAATGTCGCAGTCATCTCCCGTGCCGATGAAGCTGGCAATCTTGATGTCCGGCATTCGGCTGCTTTTCCAGAAGGAGTACAAAGTGCAGTCCCCGCCCGAAAAGCCAGTCAGCCCAGAATGGATATAGTCCCAACCTAAGAATCTGCTTCGTTTTGGTTAGTCCCAGCCTTGCAAAGCCATCATCCCACTGCTGGGAACTCCAATAGTTATAAGGCAGGGCAACCCCGAAACGCGAATTGCCCACCCGGTCCATAAATCGCAAAGTTTCGTCGGCAAGAAACCCATTTCGAAAATGATCCTTAATCAGAATCCAGCGCCGGGAAACACGATTGGCTTCGTTCAGCAACACCATCGGATCATCGGTATGATGCAAGACATCAACAAACATCACCACATCCGCTGATGCATCATCAAATGGGATACGCTCCCCGTCATATATCGTTACGGGAATTGCGGTTTCTTGGCGCATCAACACTTCAACTCCGCGAATCGTTATATCGGGTCGCTCAACAACCAAACCTGCCGCGAGACTGCCGTCGCCACAACCGACATCCAGCACAGCAGCCGATGGCGGCATTAACGACGCAAGATGACTGACCAATACGCGTTTGCGGCGAGGAAAAACAAACTTCGTGTGAATTCCGCCAATTGACATAGGAAGTACGCTGTTTTGCCAAATCTCCAAACGATTCAAGACGGAGGCTCCACCGACTTCGACGGTCGGCGCAAGGAGGTTTTCAATCCCAGTGCGCTCATGAAGAAGCTGGAAAAAACGGTTTGCACGCCGATGACCACAAGCGTGACAGCCGGAATCAGCCGCCGCAAATTGTCCTCCGGTGACAAGCTGCCGAATCCCGCCTGCCGCCAGATCCACAGTGCTTGCAGGATCAAAAGTATTCCCGCAAGCAAAATGACCAAGCCGGCAATGATTCCTTTTTCCAGCGTAAAAATCTGGAATAGGCGGGCAAACTTGGGATCTTCCGGCAACAGCCCTTCCGCGATCGCAAACACCTTGGTGTAGAACGCGAACGCCACAAGTTGAAAGCCAATGATGACCGTCATGCATGCCACCGCGAGCGTGCCGACGTTGAACTCGACCGTGCCCAAGTGGAAATCCCGGAACGAAAGCGCGGCCGAAGCAACCAGGCCCAAAACCGAAAGCAACAGACCTGGCATCAGAAACAGCCAGCGCGGCGAGTAGAGAAGCATGAAACGCAAATGCCGCCATCCGTCACGCCACGGCTTCAAATGCGGCGGACGGGAACGACCGTCCCGGTGGAGAGTGATCGGCACCTCGACAATTTTGAGAGACTTGAGCATGGCTGCCTTGATGACCATCTCCGATGCAAATTCCATGCCCGTAGTTTTTAATTCCATTTTTTCGTAAGCAGCCTTGGTGAATCCCCGCAAGCCGCAGTGAAAATCCGTGATCGGGCAACCAAAGAACAACCGTCCGACAAATGAAAGAAGCGGATTGCCAATCCACCGATGTTTCCACGGCATGGCCCCCGGCATGATTTTCCCGCCGCCATGAGGCATGCGGCAACCCATGACCAGATCGTATCCCTGTCGGAACCGGTCGAGAAATGGTTCCAAGTTTGAAAAATCGTAACTGTCATCCGCATCGCCCATGATGATCCACCTCCCCCGGGCGGCTTCGATCCCGCCACGGAGTGCATTGCCATAGCCCTTGTGGGGCACCGGCACGACGCACGCTCCCAATTCCCTGGCGATTTTAA
>Ga0265323_10000569_pt1 | contig 20344 bp, 14 predicted proteins | sample 41225metaG_FD_193580 | JGI IMG/M metagenome (GOLD analysis project Ga0265323, IMG submission 193580) | Rhizosphere microbial communities from Carex aquatilis grown in University of Washington, Seatle, WA, United States - 4-12-25 metaG | ecosystem: Host-associated > Plants > Roots > Rhizosphere...
GCATAATCGTCAATGTAAACAAACTTTGGAGTTTTTATATGATATTCAAAGCGGCGTTTAACCCCATCGAAAGATGCCAATGCTGTAATAATTTCATCTGGCCTTACATCGAGCAAAGTCGCAGCTGCCAAGGCAGCTATTGAGTTTTCGAGATTCATTGTTCCTGAAACCCCCAATTTAATATCATGAATTTTCCCGGTTGGAGTTACAGCATTATATATATAGTGCCCTTCTTCAATTTTAATATTTTCAGGATAAAAATCGGCCTGGTCGTTGATTGAATAATTATAAATTTTAATGTTCTTTGATAATTTTAAAGAAAGTGGAAGCCCTTTTTTATAAATTAGTATTCCTCCTTCCTTTATTTGCTTTATAAATTTATTAAATGAGTTTATGACCTCTTCATGACTTCCGTAAATATCGAGATGATCGGCATCAACGGAAGTTATTATGGTAAGAAAAGGATAAAGCTGAAGAAAAGACCTGTCAAATTCATCGGCTTCTGCAACAACAATATCACTTTTTTCTGAAATGAGCAGGTTTGTATTATAATTTTTTGAAATTCCTCCCAAAAATGCCATACATCCAAAAGAAGATTGATAAAGAATATGCGCCAGCATGGTCGATGTAGTTGTTTTTCCATGAGTCCCTGCAACCGCAATCCCTTTACTTTTGTAAAAAATTTTACCCAGAACTTCAGCGCGCTTCATTACCCAATATTCTCTCTCAATAAAATAATTGAACTCATGATGATAATCTGGTACGGCTGGAGTATAAATAATAATTGTATTCTCCTTTTGTGAAATTATTGGTTGAGGCACTAACTGAACATCGTCTTCGAAATGAATTTCAATACCGTCCCTTTGTAACTGGTCTGTAAGAAATGAAGGAGTTTTGTCGTAACCGGCAACAAATTTACCCTGCATTTTAAAATATCTTGCAAGGGCGCTCATGCCAATTCCGCCAATACCAACCAGGTAAACATTATTTATTTTTTTAAAATTCATTTAAAAAATATAATTTCATTTTGACCTTATTCTATAATTGTTTTCTATGCTACTTTTTTAAAGTAGTTTTTGGTTTTTACAATTTTTAAGATTTCTATTGCAATGTTTTCAGCAGAATTATGAATAGCCATCTTTTTTATATTTTCTGAAAGCATTTTGCATCTTTCTTTATTATTCACCAGTTCAAGGGCAATATTTATCAACTTTTCAGAAGCTTCGGAATCTTTTATCAATAAAGCAGCATTTTTTAATTCAAGAGCCTTCGCATTTTTAGTCTGGTGATCTTCTGCAACATTCGGCGAAGGAACCAGTATGACTGGCTTTCCTACTATGCATAATTCTGAAATACTTCCTGCCCCGGCCCTTGAAATAATTATATCGGCAGCAGCATAGGCCAAATCCATTCTTGAAATAAAATCGTAAAGTTTTATATTTTGGTAATTCATATTTTCTACCAGTTTTTTAGCATCGGCAAAGTAATGGCTACCCGATTGCCATATGAATTGAACATTGCCTGATTTAATCCTGTCAAAATTCGCGGCGATACTTTGATTAATGGTTTTTGCCCCCAAACTTCCACCGAGACACAAAATAACTGCTTTATCTTTTTCAAGATTGAAGTAATCAAAAGCCTCACTTCGTTTTGATTCAATGTTTTGAATGTCTTGTCGAACAGGATTTCCATTAAGAATAATTCTTTCTTTAGGGAAGTATTTTTCCATCCCTTCATAGGCAACAAAAATTCTGACAGCTTTTTTTGCAAGGAATTTATTGGTGATTCCTGCATATGAATTTTGTTCCTGTATTACTGTTGGTATTTTGCTCAATGAAGCTGTCCAAAGTACCGGGCCGCTTGCATATCCGCCTACACCAACAACTATATCGGGTTTAAAATTTTTAATAATATTTCTTGAAAAAAGAATGCTTTTGAAAAGTTTATATAACACTATTATATTTTTTAAATAAGAATTTCTTTGGAAACCCGCCACAGGCAATCCTATTATTTTGTAACCGGCAGCTGGTACTTTTCCCATCTCCATCCGTTTTTCATCACCTACAAATAGTATTTCAATTCTATTGTTAATTTTTCTCAAAGCATCGGCTATGGATATTGCAGGGAAAATATGACCTCCCGTTCCGCCTCCGCTAATGATGATGCGGATTAATGGCAATGCTTCCATAGATTTCTCAGAACCGGGATTGTTTAAATTATTCAATATGTTTTTATTTTCATCCATGAATTGAGTCAAAAGCTATTTCTGCTTTTTCCTGATTGTTAATTTCATTTTCTTCATCAATACTATTATTATTTTCTTCCATACTTGTTTGAGGAGAGTTTGAACTTTCATTTTTTATTGCACGGCTTACGCTTAAAATAATACCAAGCGCTGTACTGGAAAACAATATAGAAGATCCGCCCATGCTGACTAATGGCAGAGTTTGTCCTGTTACCGGGAAAAGATTTACAGCGACAGCCATATTTATCATAGCCTGGAATACCAGGCTAAGCGCTAAGCCGATAGTCAAAAATGCAGGAAATGTCCTGTCTGATTTTCTGACAATTACACCAGCCCTGTAAAGCAGATACAGATAGAGAAATAATACAATAATTCCTCCAATCAGGCCATATTCTTCTACAATAATTGCAAAAATAAAATCGGAATAAGGGTGCGGCAGGAAGTTACGCTGGATACTATTGCCCGGTCCTTTACCCAGGATGCCGCCAGTAGCAACAGCAATTTTTGATTGTTCGACCTGGAAATTATCAACTTCCTCATGATCTTTGTTTTTGCCGAAATAATTTTCTACACGATGTTTCCAGGTTTCAACCCTATAACCGACATGAGTTTTTGTCATGGGCGCCAGCCAGACAAATAAAATGAGAAAAGCTATACCCACAAATCCAAGGAACAACAAATGCTTTATTGAAATCCGTCCGATAAACATTAGAATAATACTCACCGTAAAAATCATAAGTGAGGTTGATAAATTTGCCGGCAATATGAGAATGCAAACTATACCGACCGGGATGATAACCGGTAAAAATGATTTATGAAAATCTTTTATATCATCTTGTTTAATTGATAATGACCGGGCAATATACATGATAAGCGCCAGTTTAGCAAAATCTGAAGTTTGAATGGTAATACCAATCCCTGGAAGAGTCAGCCATCGTGAAGCAGTATTAAGTGTTGTTCCCATTACCAAGGTAATGGCTAAAAGCGGAATGGCGATATAAAGAAATAATTGTGCAAGCCGGGAATAATATTTATACGGGATCAAATGTGTGATATAAATTGCAGCAAGACCCACCAGCATAAACGATGCATGTTTCAGGATATAATATGCCGTGTTCCCTCCCTGGTACTTATACGCCAAAGTCCCTGTAGAACTGTAAACAGCCAACAAAGAAATTAAGGAAAGGCAAAAGATTACGCCCCAGATAATCCCATCTCCTTTAAAATATTTCTTTAATGTTTCTGTCATATTTTTTTTCTTAATTACCTGCTGCAAGCGATTTAGTATAATTTTAATTGGTTATGTTGTAACATAATTTAATTTTTAAATATTTGATGAAATTTAGTGTCTTGGTGTTTTTGTGGCCTAATTTTCATTTGCCACCAATGTACCAAATCACCATCCCGTATTCACGGGACACTAAAAGGCAACAATATTTTGCAACAGAACTTTTTAATTTAATATTCTAACTTATCTCGATTTTTGACCTTATTAAAAGTTACCTAAACTATAATTCTTTTATATATTTTTTAAATTGTCTTCCGCGATCTTCGTAATTGTCGAATAGGTCAAAACTGGCGCATGCTGGTGACAGAAGCACAATATCTCCATCCTTTGCCAGGTTAAAGGCTGCTTTAACGGCTTCCTGCATCGATTGTGTATCGATTATGGCATCGATCATTCCGTCAAAGGCTTTATGCAATTTAGAATTATCTTTTCCCAGACAAACCAGTGCTTTAACTTTTTTCTTCACCTGATCGTAGAGCGAGCTATAGTCATTACCCTTGTCAGTTCCACCTGCGATCCAAACAACTTTTGCCGATAAACATTCCAATGCATACCAAACGGAATTAATATTTGTGGCTTTAGAGTCGTTGATAAATTCAATTCCATGAACTTTTATTACAGATTCAAGGCGATGTTCCACTCCCTTAAAATCCTTAAGTGATTCACGGATAATTTCTTTACGGATTTTAAGTGCATTGCCTGTAATGCCAGCGGCCATTGAATTGTAGGTGTTATGTTTTCCTTTTAAAGAAAGTTCATCCAGGGACATAGAAAAGTCGATTTCATCGAATTCAATATGTAAATAATTTTTCCGGACATAACCGCCCTGAATTTTCTGATCTTTCAGAGTAATGGGTAATTGTTTCGCACGGGTAATAATTTTTTCCATTTCCCGGATCGTGAGATCATCATCTGAACAATAAATAAAGAAATCTTCTTCGGTCAAATTCTGGGTAATGCGAAATTTGGAATCAATATATTTTTGCAAGTCATAGTCGTAACGGTCTAAATGATCGGGTGTGATGTTAAGCAGAATGGCAATATCGGCTTTAAACTCATACATATCATCGAGCTGAAAATTGCTAAGCTCCAGGACATAATAATCATAATCTTCAGTGGCAACCTGGATTGCAAAACTACGTCCAATATTTCCTGCTATTCCGACATTCATGCCAGCCTTTTTCATCATATGATAAATCAGCGAAGTAGTAGTAGTTTTGCCATTACTACCGGTAATACAAATTTTATAAGCATTTGTATACCGGCCCGCAAATTCTATTTCCGAGATTATGGAAATTCCGGTTTCCCTAATTTTTATAATAATTTCAGTATTTTCAGCAATCCCGGGGCTTTTGATAATTTCCTGGGCATTTAAAATAAGTTCCGGAGAATGTTTGCCCTCTTCAAATTGAATGTTGTGGCTATTTAGTATTTCTTTATAATGTTCCTTTATTTTCCCGAAGTCTGAGACAAATACTTCGAAGCCTTTCAGGTGGGCAAGTACTGCTGCCCCAGTACCACTTTCACCAGAACCCAAAATGACTATTCTTTTGTTCATATTAAAAGTTTATACCATTTAAAATACTTATAAGGCCTAAATTTAATTTCTGTCATTTTTTAATATTCTTATTTTATCTAATTTTTAGTGTAACAATTGTAATGATTGCCAGCATTATTCCGACAATCCAGAACCGTGTAACGATCTTGGCTTCAGGATAACCTTTCATTTGATAATGATGATGAAGTGGAGACATTTTGAATATCCTTTTTCCTTCACCATATTTTCTTCTGGTGTATTTGAAATAACTCACCTGGAGCATCACCGATAAATTTTCGACCAAAAAAATTCCACATAATATTGGAATTAGAAGCTCTTTTCTAATAATAATAGAAAACACAGCGATAATACCTCCCAATGCAAGGCTGCCTGTATCGCCCATGAATACCTGTGCAGGGTAAGAGTTGTACCAGAGAAACCCCACTGATGCACCAAGAAAGGCACTTGCGAAAATTACCAGCTCGCTTATCTTAGGAATATACATAATGTTTAAATAATCAGCGTAAATCATATTACCTGACAAATATGCCAGTATACCGAGTGTGGTGCCAATAATAGCTGATGTTCCTGTTGCAAGGCCATCGAGACCATCGGTAATATTTGCGGCGTTGGATACAGCAGTTATAATGAAAATTATTGCAATAATAAAAACCAGCCATTTCCACTTCTTTACCTGATCGCCAAGAAACCAAATCAGTTTGCCATAATCGAATTCATGTTTTTTTACAAAGGGGATAGTAGTCTTGGTAGATTTAACATCGGTATATTCGTATATTTTCTGATGCTTTATTCCCAGGTCATCGATGTAAGTGCTAACAGGTGATGTGGGTTTTATTTTGGAAGTTTTTTCACGGACCACAACATCATTGTTTAGCCATAAGGTTAATCCAACGATTAACCCTAAACCAATTTGACCAAAAATTTTAAATTTTCCTTCCAGTCCTTTTTTTTCTTTTTTGTATACTTTGATATAATCGTCGAGAAATCCAATAAAACCAAGCCAAATGGTTGTGACCAGCATTAAAATGACATAAACATTTAAAATATCAGCAAATAATATAGTTGGAATAACGATGCTGGCGATAATTATAATACCACCCATAGTCGGGGTACCTTTCTTTTGTAATTGTCCTTCAAGTCCCAAATCCCTGATTATTTCCCCAATCTGCTTTTTTTGCAGATATAAAATAATTCTTTTTCCAATAATAAAAGCAATAATCAGCGATGTTATGGCAGCCATGGAAGCCCGAAATGAAATATACCGGAAAACCCCCGTTCCCGGGATATCGAATGCCTGATTAAAATATTTGAATAAATAATAAAACATAATTACATTAATTTCAATACTTCTTCTTTGTCATCAAAATGATGTTTTATTCCTTTAATTTCCTGGTATGTTTCATGGCCTTTTCCGGCTATCAATAAAATATCTCCCGGTTTCGCCATAAGAAATGCAGTTTTAATTGCTTCTCTTCTATCGGTAATCCGGAGCATTTTAGTTTTAAGCCGCTCATTTAGTCCTTCAACCATATCCTGAATAATAATTTCGGGTTCTTCGAACCTGGGATTATCAGAAGTAAAGATTACTTTATCGGAATTTTCAGCACAAACCAGTGCCATAATTGGACGCTTTTTCTTATCGCGATTTCCACCAGCCCCTACAACAGTTATAAGTTGTTCTCCTCCTTTTCGAATTTGTTGAATGGTTTTCAAAACATTTATTAAAGCATCAGGAGTATGTGCATAATCTATAATAGCTATAATTCCTGTTTTTGATCTGATGGTTTCAAACCGACCTCTTACTTCACGAAGGGTGCTCAAAAGGCGCAAAACTTCGTTATTGTCCTGATCGAGTATTATTGAGGCACCGTAAACAGCAAGCAAATTGTAAGCATTAAATTCTCCTATAAGCGGCGTCCAGAATTCTTTTCCATTCAGCAATAATTGCATTCCATCAAAATGACTTTCAATTACTTTTACTTTAAAATCAGCAACCCGCCTCATTGCATAGGTCTTAATTTTTGCATTGGTATTTTGGACCATCACGGTGCCATTTTTATCATCAGAATTTATTAATGCAAATGCACCCGGTTGAAGTTTGTCAAAAAAAGATTTTTTCGCTTTTATATAATTTTCAAAAGTGAGATGGTAATCAAGATGATCATGGGTAATATTTGTAAATACTGTGCCCGTAAATTTGAGACCCGCAGTTCTTTTCTGTGAAAGAGAATGTGAACTTACTTCCATGAAGCAATATTCACATCCATTCTGGATCATTTCGTTCATTAAATTATTTAAAACAAGCTGGTCGGGAGTAGTGTGCGTAGATTCATATGTTTTGTCTTCAATGGAATAAGTTACGGTCGAAATCAAACCACATTTAAACCCTAATGCCCTGAAAAGCCTGAATAATAAAGTAGCTACAGTAGTCTTGCCATTTGTTCCTGTGACACCAACTAATTTAAGTTTTTGTGAAGGGCAGTCATAATAGTTTGAAGCAACAATACCCAATGCCTCAGCCGAATCTGCAACAATAACCCAGCATATATCCGGATCGGAATTTTGCGGAAGTACTTCACAAATTATAGCTTTAGCTCCAGCTTCTATTGATTTTTGTATGTATACATGACCGTCAATTTGTGTGCCGGGAATAGCCACAAAAACAGAATCTCCGACAACTTTCCTTGAATCAAACTGAATATTAGAAATATAAATAGATGTATTTCCAATTATCTTAATTGTTTTAATACCTATTAATATATCATTAAGTTTTTTCATTCATTTAGCTTGAAGACATATTAATCACAATAGTTTCATTCATGTCCACTTTCGATCCGGGCATAATGGATTGTTTTGTAACTTTCCCATATCCATTGATTACAACCCTGAGGCCTGCCTTTTCTAAAACAAATACAGCGTCTTTGGCTCCCATACCAGAAACATCTGGTACAAGGCTATTAATTATTCTTCTGTTTAAAACTTCAACTTTATTTTCCTGTTTTGATGTTAAAATCCAATCGCTGGTTTCATCGGATTTTTCTTCTGCACGAATTCCCAGTTCATCCAATGATTCTTCTGTTTCCTTCCAGGATCCGTTTTTTGTAAAAGGCGCTTCGGATTTCAAGTGTTTCTTGCCTTTTAAAATTTCACCATAAAGTTCAAAACTGGTAGCATTAACTTTTTGTGCTATTTCTTTAAATACCGGACCGGCTACAAGATTACCATAATAAACATCTTTTGAAGGGGCATTTACAACAACTATACATGAATATTTAGGATTATCTGCAGGAAAATAACCTGCAAAAGACGCCTGGTAACTGATCTTGGCATTTTGCCTGTATCCTTTGTTTAAATTTGCAATTTGTGCAGTGCCTGTTTTACCTGCAATCTTAATGGCCGAGTCTCTTAAATTCATGGCAGTACCATGTTCAACGACACCTTCAAGCATTTTCCTTGCTTTTCTGATTGTCGACATTGAACAAATCGAAGGAACAATAACTTCTGGTTCAAAAGTTTTAATAGTCTGACCATGTGATTGCAGCTCTTTAACAAACCTGGGCCTGATAAATTTCCCGTTATTTGCTACTGCATTATAAAAAGCCAATATTTGAAGCGGGGTTAAACGTACTTCATATCCATGAGCCATCATGGGCAATGAAATTCCTGACCACATCTTGTCTCCGGGATATTTAATTTCAGGAGAGCCTTCACCTTTAATGTCAAGATTCAACTTTTTATTCAGGCCAAAACTATATAAGCGTTTTATGAATTGTTCTTCTCTTCCTTTGTAATGATCGGTTATAACCTTTGCCACACCTACATTCGAAGAAAGTTCAAAAACTTTTAATAAGGAAATTCTGCCATAACCTTTTTCATAGCTGTCATGAATCTCTTTATCATAAAATTTAATTGTGCCCTTACCTGTATTGATGGTATCTTCGAGGTCAACATAGCCATCTTCCAGGGCAGCCATAAGAGAGGCAAGTTTGAATGTTGAACCAGGTTCAGTGCTTTCGGCGATACCGTAATTATAAAGTTCGCGATAACGTCCCATTTCATCCCTTTCGAGATTTGCAATTGCCTTTATTTCACCAGTCTTTACCTCCATTAATATGGCCGTTCCATGATGAGCTCCATGTTTTTCGAGTTGTTTTCTCAGTGCTTCTTCAGCAACATCCTGAATATTTAAATCAATAGTAGTAACTGCATCGTATCCGTCTTTAGGTTCAACTTCATTGTCATCGTTCATGGGCATCCAGACATTTCCGTTAAGGCGTTGCATAAGTTTTACCCCTTTTATACCCCTGAGTTCATTATCGAAGGAACCCTCGATACCTACAAGGTTTGCATTTTCATTTTTCGTCAGATAACCAATAGTACGGGCAGCAAGATCGCCATGAGGAAGAAAGCGAACGCTGTTTTGAATAACTATTAATCCACCTTTGTTCTTACCAAATCTGAAAAGGGGAAATGTTCTTAACTTTTTTAATTGCTGGTAATCAATCTTTCTTTTTAACAGGTAATATCTGTTATTAGAAGCCCTCGATTCAATTAATTCATGTTTATAAATACTTTTTGGTTTGTCGTTAAATAATTTCGACAGGCAATAAGCTAAAGAATCAATATTATCATAAAATGCATCATGCGAAAGAGTATAATTACTTAAATCGACCCGGATCTCATATAAAGGAACAGCTGTTGCGAGCAATCTTCCATCAGAGGCCAAAATATCACCACGATTTGGTTCTATTTCAATATCTTTTACTGACATTTGAATTGCTTTTTTATTCAATGCACCTATTTCAAAAAATTGTAAAAAAATAATCCGGGCTATGATACACAACCCGAACAGCACTATGCATATATATACCAGGGAAACCCGCCATATTATATCCTTCTTTATTGACATATTAATTTCTCATCTTTATTCTTCTTGGAGGAGTAGTCGATTCCTTTAAATCAAGATTATTTTCATGAATTATTCTTATTACCTGCGATTGCCTGCTTGCGAACATCAATTCCGATGTGGTTGTAATAGATTCAGCGCGCAACTCATTAAGTTCTTCCTGTAATTTAACCGATTCCCTGAGTAAATGCTCATCCTGATAGCGATTGGCAATATAAAGGATAGCCAGAAATGTTATAAAAAACAAAAATGGTAATTGTTTTACAACTGATTGTTTTACAAGTACACTTCCGGTTAAAATTTCTTTTAAAGTATATTTGCTTAACTCCTTTTGTTCCTCTTTCTGGTTCTCAAAATCATTGGTTTCTTTTTCTGAATCTTTTTTCATTAAAATATTTGTTCGGTTATAAATAAAATTTATTTTGAAGATTTTCTTTCGGCTATCCTGAGTTTAGCACTGCGGGCCCTGTTGTTTTCGGCAATTTCTGTTTCTGAGGGGACTATTACATTTTTATTTATGGCAATAAGCGGAGAGATAATATTTCCATAGAAGTCTTTTTGTTGAATACCCTCGAAATTTCCACACCTGATAAAATTTTTTACTAACCTGTCCTCGAGAGAATGATAGGATATGATTGCCAAACGGCCTTTTTCGGAAAGAAGGTCAACAGATTGTTTTAAAAGTTCCTTCAAATTTTCAAGTTCTTCATTTACTTCTATCCTGATCGCCTGAAAAATTTTTGCTAGAAATTTATTGTTTTCCGATTTTCCTGGCAAACAGGGTTTAATTATCTCAACAAATTGATTGATCGTTTTTACATTTGATTCCTTTCTATTTTTTATTATTAAGTTGGCAATTTTTTTTGCAATCTGAATTTCACCATATTCCCTGAAAAGATGAAATAACTTGTCTTCGGGATAAGTATTTATGACAATTTGGGCATTTTTCTCAGCCAATGGATTCATTCTCATATCAAGCTGGCCGTCTGTTCGAAAGGAAAAACCACGATTAGGTTTTTCAAATTGGTGCGAGGAAACTCCAAGATCAGCCAGAATACCATCGACCTTATGAATTCCATAATATCGGAGAAAATTTTTCATGTACCGAAAATTGTGCCTTACAAACAAAAACCTTTCGTCGTTTCTTATATTTTTTATGGCGTCTTCATCCATATCAAATGCTACTAATTTTCCTGAACTAAGGTGTTTGAGCATTTCTTTTGAATGCCCTCCACCTCCGAATGTAGCGTCTACATATATCCCACCAGGCCTGATATTCAGCCCTTCAATACTTTCTTTTAGCAAGACGGGCTGGTGGTATATCATGGTTTATCGGGTTTTTGAATCGGGCCACCCATTAATTTTTCGGCAAGCTTTGCAAAATTATCCCCAACGTCAATTTTCTCATATGCTTCTTTCGCCCATGCCTCAATTTTTCCGTCCTGACCTGCCAAAATAACTTCTTTAGTAATACCGGCTTCTTCAAGCAATCTTTTAGGAATGAGCAACCGGTTAGTAGAATCAAGTTCAACCTCTGCAGTTCCTTTATAAAATCCCCTCAGGAAAGCATTGTGTTCTTTATTATATGGATTTAAATTGACCCTGATCATATCTACCTGTCGCTCCCATTCATTGAGTGGTAATAGAACCAGGCATTTCTCGTATATATCCTTTTTAATTACAATTGTATCGCGGGCTTTGGCAGAAAGCGCCTTTTTAAAGGCGGCTGGAAGTACGATTCTGCCTTTATCATCGGTTTTACAAGTGTAATCACCTATAAACGTTGCCATTCATTTTTAATTTAAGCTGTAAAAATATATAAAAAATTACCATTTTTTACCACAATCATCCATTTTTTACCACTTTGTTGATAACTTTTGAAATTAATTGATGGAATCCCTGTATTTAAAGGGTATTTAAAATTCAATTTTAGATTTAAAATTGTTAAATGAATGGACTATTTTTTTATTTTAAATTTTCCACAGCTTCATAGTAATAATCTCGATAAATGAAAAATGTTTATTTTAGCTTGTCTAATTTTCGTTCAACCAAGCAATGGGTCAATTTAATTTTCCACAGTGATTTTCAAAAATTAATTAAAGTCGTTTTCTGAAATCTTTTTGCTTTGCTGCGATGAATTAACCAAATTGACTGGCGTATAAAAAAATTAATAAAATATTGGTAGAATTTATAATGAAATATTATGGATATTTTCAATGGAATTATCTCATGATAAATATCTATTAATTAAAATTAATCAATTAAAAAAATTCTCTTTTCTAATCCTGAGATACTATCATTCTATTTTATTTTCAAAAATGTTTCTTAAAAAAATATTAATATTTGTCAATCTATTCTGCAGGAATTGTACTTAAGAGTAAAGAAGCATTTATTGAAAATCCATTTATAGCAGATCGATTATGCAAAAACTAAACCTCAGTTTTTTAAAACCAATTTATTTTCAAAATCAAAGATATTTTAATGAAATAATGAATTTTTATATATCCATTGTTTAACAGATGTTTGATAACTTTCGACACTAAATTATTCTTAGAAAATTAAAAAAAAATGAGATACCTTTAAAATCTAAATTTATGTTATGAGAACAAAAATAATTTCAGTAATAATTTGTATTTTAATGATGTTATCGTTAAATACTTATGCAAAGAACTTAGATACTTTGTGCACTCCCAATCCATCCAAAGAAGCAATAGCACTATTCAGATACCTTCAGGATATGTACGGGGAAAAAACACTTGCAGGTCAAATGTGGGTTCCCTGGGGTAATGATGGGTTAGATTATATTGAAACTATAACCGGGAAATTACCTGCAATTATGGGAATTGACTTTATAACTGAAAGTGACAACCCTAATGGTGTTCAAAAGGCTATAAACTGGTGGAAAAATGGAGGTATAACCACTGCTATGTGGCATTGGGGAGCTCCTGGCGTAGGGGAAGGTTATGATAACAGCAAGGCTACAATTAAGATCGATAGTTGTTTTGTACCTGGGACAAAAGCTTACATTGCCTTTTGGGCGGAACTAAAAACAAAAGCCGACTGGCTTCAAAAATTCAGGGATGCGCATGTACCTGTTTTATGGCGGCCATTTCATGAACTCAATGGTGGTTGGTTCTGGTGGAGTAAAGAGGGTGCCGTTAAATTTAAGAAATTATGGACTACCATGTTCAATTATTTTGTGCATGACAGGGGTTTAAATAATCTTATCTGGGTGCTCTGTTATGACGGGAGTCCTGATAAAACCTGGTATCCCGGAAAACAATATGTGGATATTGTTGGGGCCGATACCTATGGGGTTGGGTCTACTCCTCAAACTTTTATGTTTAATCAGGTTAAAAAAATAGTGGGCAACGACTCAGTTCCAATTGCATACCATGAATGTGGCGTTCCTCCCGACCCGGATTTATGTTTCGTGGAAGGAGCAATGTGGTCGTGGTGGATGGAATGGCATACAGATTATTTGTTTGGAGTAAATCAAACTTATTTAAATAAGGTTTATAACCATAATCTGGTAATTACTCTTGATGAACTTCCCAAAATCGATAGTGTTTATGGATGGGATTCGACCTGCATTCCAACTGCAATTATTCCTAATATAAAGATTGGCAGCGGTTCCTGGCAACAAACCAGTAAAGTTGGAAAATATAATAATCCAGATTCTACTGTAATTCTTAGTCCTGTAGCTTCAGGAATTGGAAAATGGAGATGGAGTGGTTGCGGAATTTCAGATACTGCCCGTGAACAAACAATCGTGGTGACTGATTTTTGTACGGCAACTGCTACTTTTGTCAATGAATGCGGGGCTACCAGCACTCAGACTTTCAATGTATACAACGATTGTACCCCAACGACTATTATTCCTCATTTAAAAGTAGATGGAGGTAATTGGATAGATACTTCAAGGGTAACCATAAATTCAGGTTCTTCAGTTACACTTAGACCACAACCTGATACTGGTGGATCCTGGAAATGGAGTGGCTGTGGAATAACAGATTCTTTGCGTGAACTAACAATCATTCCAATTAATTCATGCAATCCAGTTGCAGCTTACACTAATTTTTGTGGAAAAATCAGCATCCTGACTTTTAGAATCATAGTCAGCAATGGAACAGAAATATCAAATACATCTGAAATATCAAATATTATTATTTACCCAAACCCGGCTAATGAAGGTGTTTTCCGGATTAAAATCACAAATTTATCTAATAGATCGCAATTGAAAATTTTTGATGTTCAGGGCAGGTTAAGATATTATTCATTTCTAACTAAAACAGAAACAGAAATAAATACCGGATTAACTAATGGTATCTATATAATTAAAATTATTAATGGTCAAAATTCATTTAATAAGAAATTAGTTGTGAAATAAAGATAATATAGTAATTGTATCCGATAACATGGGAAAAATTTTTTTTCAGATATCTGATTTAACTCCTGATTTCCGAGGCATTTTAACAATGATAGGGATATATTATCACAATTCACATTATTGACATGTTTACAAAAAATAATCTGCGAGTTATTAATAATTTAATTTGAACAACTTTGTTTGACAAAATAATAATAAAATGATGAAAAAGTTAATTTTTATTTTAGCAATGGCATATACAATTTTATGCCCTGTTATTTCCGAAATAATTGCAAATCCTATCGTCTCGAGGGGTAAACCTGTTTATACTTCAAGTGGTGCCGCTCAATACCTGGTTGACGATAAGTTTAATACATCGAGTTGGAATGTAACAAATGGTTCGTGGATTGCAATTCATATAGATTCCGGCCCTTCCAAAGTTTTTGTGAACTGGAATGATCCTGTTTATGCCTGGTCTAATGAACTATCACCTTCAAAATGTCCAAATACCAATCCCATTATCATAGACTATGATTTTTTAATATCATCGAACTCCACTAATGGAGTTGATGGTGAATGGACAATTGCAGATTCGATTCGTGGTAATATTGTTACAGCACGAGGACATCTGATAGATTTTTCCGGGGCAAGTTGGGTAAAAATGAAGATTATTAAAGGAAGCGGACACATAGACGAAATAGAAGTTTTTGATGCTTCGCAAGGAGACTCAGATGTATGGTTTTTTGCCGGAACCAGTATTACGGCAAATGCTTTTAAAGCAACTCCACCGTCCAAGAATTATGCTGACCTTGTAACCATGAACTACCCGGATTATAATCCTGCAATAATTAGAGGTGGTATTGGCTGTATTACAAGCACTGATTTTGTTAATAATCTGTCAAAATATTTAAAAATGGCAAAAAATGCACATTATTGGGCTATTGAGATGGGCACTAATGATGCATGGGGAGGAACTAACGGGAATGTGTCCACTTTTAAAAATAATATGCAATTAGTTATTGATTCCTGTAAAACTTATGGAATACAACCTATCATTGCACGTATGATTGCCACAAGGGAAAGTGTAGCAAAATGGCAGGTGAACCCTGATTTTCTAAAGGCCATCGATGACCTTACTTTACAGAACAATCTCATTCCCGGTCCGGATTTTTACACTTGGTTTCTTGCTCATCAAACGGAAATAAACGGTGGAACTGATGGGGTTCATCCAAATGCCACAGGTGCAGCAAGCATGCAAAGGCTCTGGGCCCAAAAAATGGCACCTCTATACGGAGGTTGTGCATCCACAGATATTATTCCTTATATAAAAGTTAATAATGGTGTCTTAACCTTAAACTCCGGTGCATCACTGACGAAAGGAGACACCCTGACATTAAGTCCCCAACCATCAACTGGAGGGTCATGGTTATGGAACGGACCTAACGGATTTAGTTCAACTTCACGGGAAGTGGTTATTGATAGTATCCAGACAAACCAGTCAGGAAATTATAATGCAACTTATACAAATACCGATTCCTGTCTCAGTACCTATACAATTAAAATTACTGTAACAAGTCCACCGGTAATTATAAAATCGAACAAATTTTCAAATAATTTTCTAATTTTCCCTAATCCTGCTGATGGAGGTAAGTTCCGGATTTCAGTTAACGATTTATCCAATGTCACACAGGTATGTATTTATGACATTTTGGGTAAATTAGCTTTTAATTCAATTCTGACTAAAAAAGAAACAGAATTAAATACCGGATTGAATAATGGTATCTATATTGTAAAGATTATTAATGGAAAAAATTCACTATACCAGAAACTAATTGTAAAATAAATTTAATTATATCATACCAAGTGATTTGAATTCTAAATATTTGTTGATGAGGTTGACGGTCAATGCCTGTGGTTTGGTATATAAGGCATGAATACCATGTTGCTTCAGTTCCTTTATTATAAGTTTTTTATCAAAAATAAATTTTTGTGCAATTACCTGGGTATACAGGTCTTCTGGTTCATAAAACCTCATATTCAAAAATTGTTCAACTTCCCTGTTTTCAAAAACTACGATCAACAAAAGGTGGTTTTTTGATAATTCCTTAAATGGTTTTAAGTTTCGTCTAACCGATATCAGGCTTTCAAAATTATTGAATAAAATACACAAGCTTCGCTGATGAATTTTCTTCTTTAATGAAAGATATAAAAGTTCGTTGTTCGATTCTTTAAATGCAGTCTCCTGCTTATAAAGAGCCAGCATAATTTTTCCCAGTTGTCCTGCTTTGCTTTCAGCGCCAATGAAACAATCAATTTCGGTGTTGTAAGTAATAAGGCCGGCTTTATCGTGTTTTAACAAGGCAATATTAGAAAGAACAAGGCTTGAGTTAATTGCATAATCGAGTAATGTTAAGCCGTCAAATGGCATCTTCATTAAACGTCCTTTGTCGATGATGCAATAAATGTCTTTCGATTTTTCATCCTGGTACTGGTTTACCATAAGATTTCCACGCCGGGCAGTGGCTTTCCAGTTCATGCTTCTGTAATCATCACCTTTTACATATTCCCTGACCTGGTCGAACTCGGAGTGAATTCCTTTTTGTCTAATTTTTTTTATCCCTGCTTCTTCCATCCTGTTGTTCAAAGCAAGAAATTCATATTTCTTCATTTGAATGAATGAAGGGTAAACAGCAACAATTACAGGTTGGCTGCATATATATCGCTTTGATAAAAATCCCGAAATTCCTGAAACATAAATTTTAATATAACCAAATTTGTATTCACCTCTTTCCGTCGGTTTGAGATGATAGGTAATTGTTTTGTCGATTCCCTGTAAAAGATGGTCTTCAACTTTAAAATCCCTGATCTGAAACTGGTATGGGATTTCATCATAAACGACAATATGCACCTTGAAGGGATACTGACTGCTGATAATTATGCTAATTATATTTTTATCGCCATTAGAAAATCGCGGAGGTATAATTCTCTGTGCACCTATTCCATTTTTTATTGAAAAAAGTAATAAAAAATCGAGTATAACAAGACTGATAATAATGGCAAGAACAAGTTTTGATAAAAGAAAAATAATGGGAACAAAATACCCAAACACTGATATCATGGCTATCGTAACGAGGCAATAATATAATTTTTTTTGAAGGAAAATATCTTTTAGCAATGCCATCAAATTCATTGATTAGTGGAATTAATATTATCTTGGTACTTCCATAGATTGAATTATATTGTTTATCACATTTCTGATTGTCTGACCTTCCAGTTCTTTTTCAGGAGTAAGCTGGATTCTGTGATTTAGAATAGGATAAAAAACATACCGGATATCCTCAGGTGTTATAAAATCGCGGCCTTCGAGAACGGCATTGGCACTGGCAGCATTCATAATAAAAATACTTGCCCTGGGAGAAGCGCCCAGGAATAGTGCATTATGATTGCGCGTTTTATTCACCAACTGGGCAATATAGGTTCGTAAAGATTCTTCGACATTTACTTCTTTAACCAGGTTTTGAAACCCATTTATTTGATTTGAATTTATCACCTGGCTAACATCCTCTGTTTCCAGCCTGTTTTTACGGTTTAGTGTCCGATGAAGTATTTCAACCTCTTCTTCGAGTGTTGGATAATTTACGATTACTTTAAAAAGAAACCTGTCGAGTTGGGCTTCAGGCAATCGATAAGTACCTTCATGCTCAATTGGATTTTGTGTAGCGAAGACTAAAAAAGGTTTATCCATAATATATGGTTTTCCTTCGACCGTAATCTGCCGTTCTTCCATAACTTCAAAAAGAGCTGATTGCGTTTTGGCGGGTGCACGGTTAATTTCATCGATAAGAACAATATTGGCGAATACAGGTCCCTGGATAAATTGAAACTCACCTTTGCTCAGGTTAAAAATATTGGTTCCTGTAACATCAGAGGGCATCAGGTCCGGGGTAAACTGAATACGGCTATATTTTGCATCAATGGCTTTCGCCATTAATTTTACAGCCAAAGTCTTTGCAATTCCCGGTACACCTTCAATCAGAACGTGCCCGTTCGCAAGGATTGCAATTAACATTTGTCTTATCAGGTCTTTCTGGCCTACAATAACTTTACCGATTTCTTCTTCTACTTTTGCAGTTGTTTTTGATAATTCGTTCAAATCGAGCCTGCTTGAAAAATGAATTTCATTGTCCATTTTTGAATTTATTTAACGTTTATTTTTTAATTGGTTTTGTCTGATTCATAAAAAGGTTTGTAACTTCAACAAAATCGAGCAATTCCGATTCATAAATCTCATTTTGTTTTCTTATCCATTGGATAATATTATAAATTCTTGTAATAAGTATTTCGTTCACTCCTGATTTTTCAGCGAGCAGCTTTATACTTTCAGGGTTGTTCTCATCGAAAAGAATATAAAAATTTGTATGAACATATTCATAAAAAAAAGCAATACGTTTTTCTGCCAGGTTCTTATGTTTTTTCCTGTTGAAATAAAGCATGCCAAGGGTTTTAATAAATTCCAGCGAGCTGTTTTCAGGCCTGGAATAAACAGGGATTACCCGTTGTTTTCTCCTGCCTTCAAAAAATATATATAATAAAGAAGTAAACAAAAGAATGAAATAAGCATTCCTTAATGCCGGCTTGCTCAAGATATAGCGCAAAGGAGATGAGCTTCCTATACTGGCCCCTTTTGGTTTGAAATATTCATCCCAGGTAATAAAATAACTATTTATAAATGAAAAACATTTAAATGCAAATTCGGGATTATTGTAAAGCAAAATGTAATTTGAAAAAACTAATGGTGTAGTGCTTAGATAGTATGCTCCCTTACCATAAGGCACTTTAATAAATACAGTTTTAATGCCGCTGTCCTGGGCAAGCAATATACTTTTAGAAGTATCGAATGAAGTAAAATATACAGGGGAACCAATATCAAGAATGTATCCTCCGTCTTTTCTGAGTTGAGGCTGAGTAAAATTCAAGACCACCTTTTTTTTAGACACCTCTTTTAAATTGGGGATTTTAATTTTAAAATGCAATAGATCCCTGACAACTTTATTAAACCAATTAGCTGAAATAAATACTTTGCCACCTGAATTAACATACTTTGAAAGAATTTTAAATTCCAGCGTATCGGGCGTAAAATTGTCAGCAATAATTATCAGCGTATTTGTGTTTTCAGCAACTCCTTGTATGGTCCATTGATATGGATTATCGTAATTGTCAACTATTGTGGCACCCTTAAAGACTTCGGATAACATGTTGTGCATAACATGACAGCCATAAGGCATTTTCCCGGAACTGCTGAAATTATATGACCAGTCTGTTTTTTTAGGCTGCAGCGATTCGAAGTAAACAAAAACAACAAAGAGCAGTAAAATAAAAATGTAATATAATTTGTTTTTATCCACTCGGTAAAAAATTAAATAATGTTCTGTAAATAAAATTTAATACAGGCAGAAATCTGGTAAAAATTGTCAGTCATCTTTCGTGAATTATTTTCAAAAACTCATCAAACCTGCCCTTAATACTTTGAAACAGGATTATATCCAATTGAAACTTTCCAAACCAAACGTAATCATAAGTATTTGTCAATACCCTGAATGCAGATTTGATATCAATTCTATTAATTTCCATCAGATATTCAGAATTGGTTTTATCGGTTCTAAAGGAAATTATTTTTTTTTCATTCAGGTTCAATAATAATTTTAAGTACAAAAATCTTACAGCAAGATGATAATTTCCGGAACCTAACGATTCTTCAATTAATTGATCATATCTGTCCGGTTCTTCAGGAGAGTCTATAATAGAAGTTCTTATCCTGTCATGTTTCGAAGGAATAAAAATTTCCTGTACTTTTTTATCGAAAAGTTTGAATAAAAAGAATACAAATAGCCCGGTGAAAATAAAATAAAAGATATATCTCGAAGCCTTAATTTCATAAGTTTTGGAAATAATTTCTGCCAGGGAATTTACTATCCATC
>Ga0265323_10000572_pt1 | contig 20311 bp, 13 predicted proteins | sample 41225metaG_FD_193580 | JGI IMG/M metagenome (GOLD analysis project Ga0265323, IMG submission 193580) | Rhizosphere microbial communities from Carex aquatilis grown in University of Washington, Seatle, WA, United States - 4-12-25 metaG | ecosystem: Host-associated > Plants > Roots > Rhizosphere...
AGAAGGAAATATCTGGAGTGGAAATTGGTATTATGGTCTTTATTGCTTCAATAAACATAACGGAACTTTTAAAAATTACCATCATATCGATTCTAACCCTCATTCCTTAAGCCTGGATATGGTTTTATCTATTTTCCAGGATAAAGATGGAACAATCTGGGTAGGAACTAAAGGGGGAGGGCTAAATAAGCTTACCGATTCTCATACCGATACAAAGGAAGCCCATTTTTTAATATACAAAAACGAACCCGGCAATACATCAAGCTTAAGCCACAACGATGTATATTGTATATATCAGGATAAATCCGGAACAATTTGGCTGGGAACTGCTGGAGGTTTAAATAAGGTCATTTATGTAATCAGGAATAATGAACCTTCCATAATTTTCAAATCGTACCTTGAAAGAAATGGCTTGCCAAATGAAGTAATATATGGAATTTTGGAAGATAAACATGGCAATTTATGGATGAGTACAAATAATGGAATTTCCAAATTTAATCCACGTTCCGAAAAATTTGTTAATTTCGATATAAACGATGGACTTCAAGCAAATGAATTCAACCACAATGCCGCTTATATCGATACAAAAGGAAAAATGTATTTTGGTGGCATCAACGGGTTTAATGCATTTTATCCCGATAGTATAAAAGAAAACCCATTTTCTCCACAAGTAGTACTGACCAATATCAAAATAATGGGAACCAATGTTGAAATTGGGGAAAAAGTCAATGGAAGGATGATTCTCAAAAATTCAATTGCAGAAACAAATGAAGTTATCTTAAATTATTTAGATAAAGAAATTACCATAGACTTTGCTGCTATGCATTTTTCTGTTCCTAAAAAAAATAAATACCAGTATCGTTTAACCGGATTTAATGATAAATGGCAGGAAGTATCATCACAAACCCGATCAGTAACTTATACCAACCTCGATTTTGGTAAATACATATTCCAGGTAAAAGCATCAAATAATGATGGGAAATGGAATGATAAACCAGCTACTTTAAAAATAGAAGTTTTAGCCCCACCCTGGAAAACAATTTGGGCATACCTCTTTTATTTATTAATAATAGTTTCCCTATTGCTGATATTCAGAAGATATACCCTAATTGGGATAAAAGAAAAAAACAAACTTCAGATTGAACATTTTGAAAGAAACAAGTTTGAAGAATTATCAAAATTGAAAATACAGTTTTTTACAAACATTTCACATGAACTAAGAACACCACTCACTTTAATTTACAGCCCACTTGAGGATCTTTTAAATTATAAAAAAATTGATGGATATATTCACCAGCACCTTAGTCTCATGCACCTAAATGTAAAGCGTTTGTTACAAATGATCAATCAGTTGCTCGATTTCAGAAAAATTGATGCCGGACAATTGAAACTTAGTATTACTGAAATTGATATTATCGATTTACTGAACGATATATATATGTCTTTTAAGCAAAATGCAATGACAAGGAATATTGATTTTCATTTCATACATAACGATAACAGAATTTTTTTATGGCTCGATAAGGATAAAATAACAACAGTTTTTTATAATATCTTATCCAATGCATTTAAATTTTCCCCGGATAATAGTTCAGTGAATATTGAGGTAGGTTTTAAAAAAGAGTCGAGGCATGAATCAAAGAATCGAAAATATACCGCCCTGAATGGTAATCTTGCATCATTAAATTTTCTCGAGATAAAAATTATCGATACAGGCATTGGAATTGATGAAATTCACCTCAATAAAATATTTGAAAGATTTTACCAGGCACCTGAATCGGAAAGATTGAAATTTGAAGGTTCGGGAATTGGTTTAGCAATAGCCCGGGAATATATCGAAATGCATGGAGGGAATATTGAAGTTGAAAGCGTTACTGGTAAAGGAAGTTGCTTTATTGTTAATTTACCATTAGGAAAGAAGCATTTCAATCCGGAATATTTAATAATTCAAAAACCAGGGATCGCAAAAGTTATTGAAAATAATCAGAAGGGATTTGAATATAAAATTGACGGGATAAATGAATTATTAACTGATAAGTTGGATAAAAAGATTAATGCTGTTGAAATTAATGTTCCCCAGATTTTAATAATAGAGGATAACCAGGAAATGCTTGCATACTTAAATGATAAACTATCACTAAAATATAAAATTTTTCAGTCCAATAATGGTATCAAGGGACTTGAATCGGCAATTGATAATAATCCTGAATTAATAATTACTGATTTAATGATGCCCGAAATGGATGGATTAGAGCTTTGTAAAAGAATAAAATCAGATTTAAGAACAAGCCATATTCCCATAATTATTCTAACAGCCAAATCTACAGAAGAAAGCACTATCCAAGGTTTAGAGACCGGTGCCGATGTTTATTTATCTAAACCATTCAATATAAATATTCTTACAGCACAAATTAAAGCATTGCTCGATTCACAACTAAAACTAAAACAAAATTTCTCCCGCCAACTTATCCTCCAACCTAAAGATGTTACTTTTACATCCATTGATGAAAGATTCTTAAAAAAATTAATGGATATACTGGAACAAAATATAACTGATTTAAATTTTGGAATAAAAGAGCTTACCTTATTAATGGGAATGAGCCACTCTGTTATCTTTCGTAAAATTAAAGCGCTAACCGGATTAAATGTCGTAGAATTTATAAGAAGCGTAAGGCTTAAAAAGGCAGCTTTAATTTTGAAGAAAAACAAACTCCCGATTGCAGAAGTCAGTTATATGGTTGGCTTTTCCGATCCAAAATATTTTAGTAAATGTTTTATAAAAGAATTTGGTTTAACTCCAACTGAATACAGTAACAGGCAAGAGGCATAATCCTTTGGTTATTATTTTTCAAATCACTTTTTCACTTTGTAGGCGTTAATAATCTTTCTAATTTCAGATTAAATAAATCAGGGGTAATATACTACAATCTACAATATTTCTGGCAGTTGATTGGCAGAATTTTCCACCCGATTCTCTAATCAAGATAGTAGCTTCGTTTTTTATAGTCGAACGAAAATTAAACAAATATTTTATGCAATCAAAATTATCAATCAGGGAAAAAGTCGGCTTTAGCCTGGGAGACAGCGCCGCTAATTTTATTTTTCAGACAATAATGTTATTGCAGCTAAGCTTTTACACCGACTCTTTTGGTATTACAGCAGGCATGGCAGCAGTTTTATTTCTCGTTGCACGGTTATATGCAGCGGTATTGGATCCTGTTGTAGGTGCCATTGCCGATCGCACCAATACCCGTTGGGGCAAATTCAGACCGTGGATTCTTTGGACGGCCATTCCCTTTGGCATTATAGGCTTCCTTGCTTTTACAACACCCCATTTTGAAATGACCGGAAAAATTATTTATGCATATATTACCTATATTTTATTAATGACAGTTTATTCAGCCAACAATATTCCTTATTCAGCACTTAGTGGAGTGATAACAGGCGATCAGGCCCAGCGGACAAGCCTTTTTTCATATCGTTTTATTTTCGTCTGTTTAGCAACCATAGCTATTCAGGGCTTTGCCCTGCCTATGGTCCATCATTTTGGCCAGGGCGACAGTGCAAAAGGGTATCAGATTACGATGGGAATTTTTTGTGTTTTAGCCGTAATTTTTTTCTTTATTACTTTTTCCACGACTAAAGAAAGAATCAAACCGAATCCTGAACAAAAGCAATCTTTAAAGCAAGATATTTCCGATTTGTTATTGAATAAGCCGTGGGTTATCATGTTCCTTGTTTTTGTGATGATGTTTGTATTTCTTGCAATAAGAAATGGTATTTTATTATATTATTTCAAATATTACCTTGATAAAGAAAATATGACTTCTTTCATGGAAGGAATGGATAAAGGCTTGTTTGGCCTTCTTAGTAAATTAGGTATGACTGGTCCAAATGCTGATATTCCGGGAGCGGCATTCAGTATTACCAATATTTTTGGCCAGCTTGCAAGTATAATTGGAATTATTGTATCCAATTCAATTGCGAGGCGTTTTGGAAAAAGAGATGTGTTTATTACAGGACTTATTCTGAGTGCCATATTTGCTTCATTTTTTATATTTATTTCCCCGGGCGCCATTATTTTAACACTTATTCTTCAGATTCTCTATAATTTTGCCTGGGGAATAACCATGCCTTTGCCCTGGGCTATGATGGCCGATGTTGCAGATTATTCCGACTGGAAAAATAACAGAAGGGCTACTGCAATTGTATTTGCAGGTATTGTTATTGGTTTAAAAATTGGGCTGGCTGTAGGAGGTGCATTGGGTGGTTTGCTGCTTTCCTGGTATGGATATATACCAAATGTTCCTCAATCGCAGCATGCCATAACAGGTATTCGTTTATCGACGAGTATTTATCCTTCAATCGCAATAATCGTGGTCATAATTTTTCTATTCTTTTATAAAATTAATAAAAGCATGGAATTGAAGATGCAAAATGAATTGGCTGAAAGACGCAAGGTTTTATAATGAAATTCTTTATTTTACTATTAATTTTATGATATCTTGAAAACATAAAAAAATGAGAAAACAAATTATAAATCAAACAGGCTTTTGGTTTTTATGCTTTTGTTCTACCATAATTTTAATTTCACTGGGTTGTAGTCAAAAACCAAAATTAAAAGAAGTATTCAGGGATGATTTTTACATAGGTGCTGCTTTAACCGGAAACCAAATTTTAGGCAAGGATACGAGGGCTATTAGAATCGTTAAGGATCAATTCAACTCTATTACTTCTGAAAATGCCATGAAATGGGATACTATACACCCAAAGCCGAATGAATACAATTTTTTATCTGCCGATAGTTTTGTAGCTTTTGGTGAAAGAAACCACATGTTTATTATCGGTCATACTTTAATCTGGCATCAGCAAATTCCAAAATGGGTGTTTGAAGATGGCTCCGGAAAATTAGCAGGTCGCGATACTTTACTGAAGCGAATGCATGATCACATTTTTACAATAATGAGCAGGTATAAAGGCAGGGTTAACGGATGGGATGTAATCAATGAAGCTATCGATGAAAATGGTGAATTACGTAAAACAAAATGGTTGGAAATCATTGGCGGTGATTATATTCAAAAAGCCTTTGAATATGCCAGGGAAGCTGATCCTAAAGCAGAATTGTACTATAACGATTATAACATTGAAAAATCCGTAAAAAGGGAAGGTACAATTTTCAAAATACTTCAAAATGTACAATCAAAAGGAGTGAAAGTCGATGGAGTGGGAATACAGGCCCACTGGCACCTCGATACTCCGGATATTAAATTGGTTGATTCGAGTATTCAGGCCTTTTCAAAATTCGGAGTAAAAGTAATGTTTACCGAAATGGATATAAACGTGCTTCCACGTCCCGAAAATCTTGAAGGGGCTGAAATATCCCAAAGCTTTAAATTGACAAAGAAATCAAACCCCTATCCCGAAATTTTGCCTGATTTGGTGCAGGAAAAATTAGCAAATCGCTATGCTGACTTTTTTAAATTATTCATAAAATATAAAGGTATTGTTAGCAGGGTAACATTTTGGGGCATTTACGACAGTCAATCGTGGCTTAACAATTGGCCAATTAAAGGCAGAACTAACTATCCATTGATTTTCGATCGAAATTACCAACCAAAACCTGCATTTTTTGCGATTATTAAAACTGCTGGATTTGGAAAATAAAAAATTATAAGTAAATTAATCAATTCGATTATCCGGTTATGTACTTATTTTGTTAATTGTTTTAGCTCAAAGCAGGCCGAAGGCTTATTAGAGAATTCCTTTTCACATTTAATGTACTAAAACGAATATATATTTTAATTAATTAAGTAAAAAATATATTATGTCAGAAAAAGAGAAAGATGCACCTAAAAATGCTGCGTATAAAAACCCTAAATTACCAATAAAAAAAAGAGTAAAGGATTTACTTTCAAGAATGACTATTGAGGAAAAGGTGGCCCAGTTGATGGGGTTGTGGAATGGCGGAGTAGAAGATTTTTCGGATGAATTTCTGAACGATGCTGAAAAAATGAAGGCAACTTTTGGAAATGGTGCAAATTCAATCCACCCGGCATTTTGGGGTTTGAAAGAAACGGTTGAACTTCGAAACAAAATTCAAAAATACCTTGTTGAAGAAACCCGTTTAGGGATACCGGTTATTTTTGTAGATGAGGGCCAGCATGGTATGATGCGCCGCGACGCAACGGTTTTTCCCCAGGCAATTGGCTTAGCATGTTCATGGGATACCGAATTGTTTGAAAAAGTCTATGGCACTGTTGCACATGAAATGCGATCAAGAGGAACGCATCATGCACTGACACCCGTTATAGATGTTTGCCGTGAACCACGTTGGGGAAGGGTTGAAGAAACTTATGGTGAAGATCCCTATTTAAATGGAAAATTAAGTTGTGCAGCGGTCAAAGGTTTGCAGGGAACTTCAGACGGAACAGTTGCCCCAAACCATGTAGCAGCAACTTTAAAACATTTGGTTGGACATGGCCAGCCGGAAGGGGGCCAAAATCAGGGACCGGCCAATTATTCAAGGAGAGTTCTGCATGATTTTCATATGCCTCCATTTAAAATGTGTATCGACAAAGTTAAACCGGTCAGCGTAATGCCTTCGTATAATGAAGTGGATGGCGTTCCTTCCCATGCCAATGCCTGGTTAATCAATAATTTGTTAAGAAAGGAATGGGGTTTCAATGGAATGGTCGTGTCCGACTACTATGGCATCGACCAGCTTTTTAATAAGCATTTTGTTGCCGAAAATGGAAAAGAAGCTGCCCGGAAAGCATTTAATTGTGGTATTCAATTTGAATTTCCGCAGGCAAATCATTACAAATTACTGCCTGAACTTTTGAAAGAAGGAAAAATAAAACAATCTGACATAGACAAAGCCGTTTTGCAGGTTCTCGAATTAAAATTTCAGTTAGGATTATTTGAAAATCCTTATGTCGATTTGAATTCAGCAATCGAAGTAAGCAAAAATCCGGCCTCAGTACAATTGGCCCTGAAGGCTGCCCATGAATCCATTGTTTTATTAAAAAATGAAAATATTTTACCGATATCAAAAGACAAATACAGGAAAATTGCAGTAATTGGCCCTTGTGCAAAAGATTTATATTTCGGAGGATATGCTGGTGAACCTTACCGAAAGGTAAACTTATTGGATGGAATTAAAAATAAGGTTGGTGCAAATACTGAAGTTTTATTTGCGCAGGGTTGTAAATTAACAACCAACACAACTATCAGCTATTTTAACTGGAAAACTGATGAAATTCTGTTCCCAACACCTGAAGAAAATGAGAATCTGATCAACGAAGCTGTTGAAATAGCAAGACAAGCTGAAATTGTTATCCTGGCAATTGGTGAAAACGAACATCTATGCCGCGAAGCCTGGGCGAAGACCCATATTGGAGACAACATGACTTTAAATCTCTTCAGTCAGCAGGAGGAATTGGCAAAAGCCATCGTGGCGCTTGGAAAGCCTGTTATTGTTTACTTAATGAACGGACGTCCGTTGTCAATTAATTTTATTGATCAAAATGTCCCGGTCATAATCGAAGGATGGTATATGGGCCAGGAAACCGGAAATGCTGCTGCTGATATTATATTTGGAGATGTCAATCCTTCAGGAAAATTAACGATAACTTTTCCCAAATCTGCAGGGCAATTACCAATGTATTACAACCACAAACCCGGCGCACAGTTTCACGACTATCTTTCACAGGATATTCAACCCTTATTTCATTTTGGATTTGGGTTAAGTTATACAAGGTTTCAATACGAAAACCCTCAACTTGAAAATGAAAAAATTAAATTAAACAGTTCAACGAAAATTAAAATTGATGTGAAAAATATTGGTAAAGTTGCGGGTGATGAAATCGTTCAATTATACATCCATGATAAGGTCAGCTCGGTTACCAGACCCGTCAAGGAATTGAAAGGATTCCAGCGTATTTCATTAAATCCGGGCGAATCAAAAACGGTCACTTTTGAAATTACGCCGGATCAGCTTGCATTTCACAATATCGATATGAAATATGTTGTTGAACCAGGTGAATTTGAGATCATGGTCGGTTCTTCTTCCCGTGATAATGATTTGCTGAAAATTAATTTATTTGTTGTCTCTTAATAAATTACTTAACTTGTGTAAGAATAAGTTATTTTTTAGGAATTGTAATCAATTTATTTTTTTAACTATTACTCCATTTAGGCTGAAGGCTGTAAGGTTATAGAAAAAATTAATGTTATGAATATAAAAACAATATTCTTGAAACCATTTCAAACTTTACTACTTGTTTTTTTATTTGTTATTTGTAAAAGCCAGGTTTATCTTGATACTTCCAAACCCATTGATGACAGGATAAAGGATTTGGTATCACGTCTTACACTTGAAGAAAAAGTTTCCCAGATGATGTATGCAAGTCCGGCTATTCCAAGAATGAATATTCCGGAATACAACTGGTGGAATGAATGTTTGCACGGAGTAGCACGTTCAGGAACTGCGACGGTATTTCCACAGGTAATCGGTTTAGGCGCAACTTATGATGAAGAATTGATTTCAAAGATTGGTACGGTAATTTCCGATGAAGCCCGCGCCATGTATAATGCTTCAATAAAAAACGGATATCATCTGCAATATGGCGGGTTGACGTTCTGGGCACCAAATATTAATATTTTTCGCGATCCACGTTGGGGCAGAGGCCAGGAAACATATGGCGAAGACCCATTTCTTACTTCAACTCTTGGAGTTGCATTGGTTAAAGCATTACAGGGCGATAATCCAAAATATTTAAAAGTTGCAGCCTGCGCCAAGCATTTTGCCGTTCATAGCGGTCCCGAAAAATTACGCCATCAGTTCAATGCGCATGTCAGTGATAAAGATTTATTTGAAACTTATCTTCCGGCTTTTAAAGCTTTAGTCGATGCCAAAGTTGAAGCAGTGATGTGTGCATACAATCGTACCAACGATATGCCATGTTGCGGTAACGATGTATTGCTTAAACAAATTCTCAGGGATCAATGGCATTTTACCGGGCATATTGTTTCAGATTGTTGGGCTATTAACGACTTTGATGGCGGACATAAAGTGACAAAAGATTCTTTGGAATCAGCCATAATGGCTTTTAAGAATGGAGTAAACCTTAATTGCGGAAATTCCTTTTATCCCAATTTAGTCATAGCATGTAATAGAGGCCTTTTAAATGAAAATGAAATAGACCTGTCACTTTCAATTTTACTTAAAACCCGTTTTAAATTAGGTATGTTCGACCCACCAGAAAATAATCCTTATAATTCAATTCCGGAAAATATAATTAATAGTGAAGAACATCGGCAACTGGCCAGGGAAGCTGCCTTGAAATCATTTGTTTTATTGAAAAATAAAAATAATACACTCCCCTTAAAAAAGAATATTTGTAGTATTTTTCTAACAGGACCAAATGCCACGAGTGTAGATGTCTTATTGGGAAATTACTTTGGTGTAAATAATAAAATGTCTACAATTTTAGAAGGTTTGGCAGGAAAAATTGCCCCTGGTTGTCAATTGCTATATGAAGAAGGTTGCTTGCCCGACAGGCCTAATATTAACCAAATAGACTGGTCGACCGGAAACAGCAAAAATGCTGATGCAACCATAATTGTAATGGGTATTTCCGGTTTGCTTGAAGGTGAGGAAGGAGAATCGATAGCTTCTGCAAATTTTGGTGATAAATTCGATTTAAATATTCCACAAAATCAAATTGATTATTTAAAGAAACTTCGTCAGACAGCAGGTTCAAAACCAATTATAGCCATCGTTACAGGAGGAAGTCCGATGAATTTATCAGAAGTTCATGAACTGGCGGATGCAGTTTTGCTGGTATGGTACCCTGGTGAAGAAGGGGGAAATGCAGTAGCCGACATTGTTTTTGGCGATGTTTCTCCTTCAGGAAAACTTCCTGTCACTTTCCCAAAATCGATCGATCAGCTTCCTCCTTATGAAGATTATAGCATGATTGGGCGCACTTACAGGTATATGAAAAAAGAACCTTTTTATCCTTTTGGCTTTGGTCTATCTTATACGAAATTTATATATTCCAATATAAAATTATTGGCCAATCAGATAAAATCAGGCCAAAGTTTAGAAGTTGAAGTTAACATTACCAATTCCGGTAGTTATGAAAGCGATGAAGTCGTTCAGCTTTACATTACAAATCTTGAGATGCCTTTCAGGGTTCCATTATTTTCATTGAAAGGGTTTAAAAGAATTCATCTCAAGCCGAATGAATCAGTAAAAACAAAATTCACCATTACTCCTGAATTAATGTCGGTAATTGATGAATCAGGAAAATCAATTATAAATAAAGGCAAGGTAAAGATATTTATTGGAGGATCATTGCCAATAAGCAGAAGCAGCGATTTAGGTTCTGCCTCCTGGCTTGAGTCGTCCTTCCTGATAAAGTAATGTTTCAATTAATTATTATTAATCGATTTTTTGTAAATAATTTGTGAAATTTCTTTAATCGTGGCAAATCAAAATGATCAATTGTAATCGATAGGTAAATATTTTTTACATTATAAAATTCTTAATCTCTAATCAATCCGAAAAATTATTAACCTTAATTCAAATTCAAATTTTTAAAAAACAATAAATATCATATTGTGCAAAGTCATTATAGTTTATAATTTCATAAAAATGGTTTCTTATATTTGCACATCAATTTTATATTGATTGATTTTTCAAAAAAAAATATTTTTGTTAAATGAATTATAAGCAACTCTTTTCTAACATCAAAAAAAAGAAAAGCTTCCTATGTATAGGGCTCGATAGCGATTTTTATAATATCCCGAAATGTTTGATGAATACAGAATATCCGGTATTCGAATTTAACAAACGGATTATTAATGAAACCTCTCCATATACCATAGCATATAAGCCAAACCTTGCTTTTTACGAAGCTCTTGGTGCTGCCGGTTGGGTTAGTTTACAAATGACCGTTAATTATATTCGGGAAAATTACCCCGATATCTTTGTTATCGCCGATGCCAAAAGAGGAGATATCGGCAACACCTCAAAAATGTATGCCAAAGCATTTTTCCAGGAAATGAATTTCGATGCTATTACCATTAACCCATATATGGGTGAAGATTCCATTACCCCATTTCTTTATTACAATAATAAGTGGGTCATCCTGCTCGCCCTTACATCAAATTCAGGTGCTTCAGATTTCCAATTGGAACAAAATGGCGCTAACAATAAAAGGCTATTCGAACAAGTTTTGGAAAAATCGCTTAGCTGGGGCACCAGTGAAAATATTATGTATGTTGTTGGCGCTACAAAAGCAGAAATGCTCATCGATATCCGAAAAATAGTACCAGATCATTTTTTGCTTATACCGGGGGTTGGCGCACAGGGTGGAAGTTTATTCGATGTAGCCAAGTATGGTTTTAACAATCAATGCGGCTTGCTTGTAAATAATTCACGTAACATAATTTTTGCCGATGCTACCGACAGGTTCGCAATTGCTGCGGGAGAGAAAGCAGCCGAAATGCAAAAGACAATGGAATCCTTACTTAATCAATACAACATAATCTGAACTGAAATTCCGGTTTAATATCTGATTATTCCCTTTCATCATCTTTTTTCCCTTATTTATCGATTTTAATGAATTTTCTTCTTTCATAAATATTTTAATTTGTTTTTTAATTAGAAAATTTATTTAATTCAATAACTAACTATTTTAACTATATGTATAAAAAAATTTGTACTATATTAATTATGGCCTTCACAGCGTTGAATTCATTTAGTCAGGATTATACCCAGAATATAAAAGGTCAGGTATTGGATAAACAATCGCAACAGCCTTTACCGGGAGCCAATGTTATTGTAATCGGTTCTAATCCTGTTATTGGTACTGCAACAGATGAAAAAGGATATTTCAAATTGAATAACATTCCGGTAGGACGGGTTTCTATAGGTATTAGTTTTATTGGATATCAGAATATTACAGTAAGTAATATAATTATTACTACAGGTAAAGAAATAGATTTAAGTATTGAACTTGAAGAAAAGGCTTTGCTCACAAATGAAGTTGTAGTAAAAGCAAATAAAGGTAAGGCCGCGGCAAGCAATGAAATGGCCACCATCAGCGCACGTTCATTTACTGTCGAAGAAACTGAAAAATATGCAGGCAGCAGGGGCGATGTTGCACGAATGGCATCGAATTTTGCGGGTGTTTCTTTTGCCAATGACAGCAGAAACGATATTGTAATCCGAGGCAATTCACCTTCAGGACTGCTTTGGAAACTTGAGGATGTTGATATTCCAAACCCCAATCATTTTGCCGAAAATGGAACCACAGGAGGCCCGGTTGGGATGCTAAATAATAACGTGCTTAAAAACTCCGATTTCTTTACAGGGGCTTTCCCTGCTGAATACGGCAATGCATTATCTGGTGTGTTCGATTTAAAAATGCGAAATGGAAATACGGATCGCTATGAATATACCGGACAATGTGGCTTTAATGGTTTCGAAGTTGGTGCTGAAGGACCTGTTAAACGATCGAACATTAGTTCGTTCATGGTTTATTATCGTTACTCTACTCTCGAATTGATGGATAAAATGGGTATAAGCTTTGGTACGTCAGGCGTTCCAAAGTATCAGGATTTGAGTTTTAAAATAAATTATCCAACGTCAAAAGGAGTTATAACATTTTTTGGTGTTGGCGGAAAAAGTGAAATAGATATGCTGGACAGTAAAGTGAATAAGTCAGACATGTATAACGTTGCCGGTCAGAATTTGTATAATTTCTCATCAATGGGTGTATCGGGGTTATCATATACACATTTTGTAAATAATAAAACATTTTTTAAGATTTCTTTATCAGCCTTATATCAAGATGGAGGGACTAACATAGATACTCTTGCGGTTGGGTCTTATATTAAACAAACTATTGATAAAAATAAAAGTATACAATACGACACAAGCTACTATTACAATGATAATGCCACCAGGTATATTCAACATGATATCGGGGAATACAGGGGTTCGTTGTCATTTTTGATAAACACAAAACATAATTCAAAACTTACAACCAAACTTGGGTTTTCATTAGACCAAATGGGTTATAAACTCAATACAAAAACTTACATTGATTCATTAAAAGGTCTTTATCCGGTATTAAATAGTGAAAAAAGTCTTAATGATGGGCCACAACTTCTCCGTTCATTTATCGAAGCCAATTATAAACTAACCGATGTGTTAACTTTTAACCCTGGCATACAATTTATTTATTTTAGTCTTTCGAAACAGGATTTGTTAGAACCCCGGGCAGGAATATCCTGGAGCTATGCCAATAATCGAAGGCTAAGTTTAGCTTATGGTTTGCACTCGCGTACGCAAGCTTTATCAACTTATTATGAAGGATCTTTAATGCCTGACCATAGTTTGACTTTTACCAACATAAACTTAGGGGCAACCCGTTCCCACCAATTTGTATTAGGGCACGACTGGAATATTACAAATTACCTCAGGTTAAAGACTGAAACCTATTATCAATATCTTTTTAATGTTCCTGTTGAAAGGACTGCTTCAACCTATAGTATTCTCAATAGCGGCGCATATTGGGGACCCCAGGCAATCGACAGTTTAACCAACAAAGGAAAGGGTTATAATTACGGCCTTGAAATTACTTTCGAGAAATTTTTAAATAATAATTACTATTTTTTAATAACCACATCTTTGTTCGATTCAAAATATAAAGGCAGCGATGATACCCTTCGAAATACAATGTTTGATGGGAACTTTGTTATAAATACATTAGCCGGCTACGAGTATCCACTAAACTCTAAATGGTCGTTGGCCTTTGACGCAAAATTAGCTTACGCCGGTGGTAAGCGCTATACACCAATTGATTTAAATAAATCAATAGAAAAAGGCCAGACAGAATATGTTAACTTTGACATTTACAAATATAAATTGCCCGATTTTTTTAAACTTGATGTTAAATTTACAATAAGGCAAAACATGAAAAAATACTCCCAGGAATGGCAGATTTATATTGAAAATGCTACAAATCATGAAAATGTCTTAGACCAAACATTTAATAAAATAAAACCAACTGAGAATGTTGAACAAAGAAAAAATCACAAATACATAATTTATGAATATCAATTAGGTATTTTCCCAATGATTAACTGGAGGATTAATTTCTGATTAATAGAAAATGAAAAAAACTGTAGGCCCGGTTAAAGTTATTGCTTTGGTTTGTGCAATTGCAGGTATCCTGATCCCATCGTACTTTTTTATTTACTACTGGCTAAAAGGAACACCAATTGCCTCTTTTATGATGCTTGCAAATGTGCTTTTTACAATATTAATAACGTGTTTGATTTCAATTGCCAATATGTTCACCATCGAAAAAATAAACCGGAATATTCCATGGCATAAAAATAAATCCAAACGTTTTCTTGTAGAATTCTTCCTTACCAATTTTAATGCAGTTTTCATAATATCTGTTGTCTTTTTTATTCTTTTTAAATTTTTTGACTACAGGCAAACCATACCCGAAGTAGCAAGTATGCAAAGCATGCTTTATTCAAATATTGTTGTTGCATTAATTGTAAATACGATTGTTGTCTCCATTCTGGAAGGCCGGTTCCTGTTCATGCAATGGTTCAATTCGATGATTGAAGTCGAAACACTAAAACGGGAAAAAGCCGAATCCCAATATGCTGCTTTAAAAAACCAGGTAAACCCTCATTTTCTTTTTAACAGCCTTAATTCATTGAGTTCACTTATAAATATTTCACCGGAAAAAGCAATTGAGTTTATCGACAAATTTTCAAAAATATACAGGTATGTACTCGAAGTAAATGAAAAAATTGTGGTCGAGCTTCGCGAAGAATTAGATTTCCTGCAATCATATTATTTTTTACAGAAAATACGTTTTGGTAACAATCTCGAAATATCAACAGATATTGAAGCATCAAAATTAATGAATCTTATTCCTCCGCTTTCGCTTCAAATACTTATAGAAAATGCGATCAAGCATAATGAAATTTCTTCTGAACATCCATTAAAAATAAAGGTTTGTACAGAAAATAATTTTTTAATAATTTCGAACAACCTTCAATTGAAAAAAAAATTGGACAGTTCGACCGGAATTGGATTGAAAAACCTGATGCAACATTACGATCATCTTACAGATGCCAAACCGGAATTTTTTGCCACACAAAATGAATATATTTCAAAAATTCCTCTGTTAACAGATATTTAATAATGAATGTTATTATAATCGAAGACGAGCCGCTTGCAGCCGAAAACCTCGCTTTATTGCTCCATAACATTGACCAAAATATTAAAATTCTGACAAGAATTGAATCAGTCAGAAATGCTATAAAATGGCTGACTGTTAATTCATGCGATTTAATTTTCATGGATATTCAACTTTCAGACGGCAATTCTTTTGAAATATTTGATAATATTGAAATATATACACCTGTTATTTTTACTACTGCGTTTGATCAGTATGCCATTCGGGCTTTTAAGCACAACAGTATCGATTATCTCCTTAAACCAATTAATCGCTCATATCTTGAGCAAAGTCTTGTTAAATTCAGGATGTTAGATAAAAAATACTCATTGCCCGATTATAAAAAGCTTTTTGAATTATTGCGTAACCCGGTAAATTACCAGGAACGTTTTCTTGTAAATGCAGGACAAAAACTCAGAACGATAAAGACAAATGAAATAGCTTATTTTTATATCCGGGAAAAAGGTGTTTTCATATGCACACGGGAAAATAAACATTACGATTTAGGTTATACTCTCGAAAAACTTCAGGAAACTCTCGACCCTAAGTATTTTTTCAAAATTAACCGTCAGATGATCGTTCATATCGACTCCATAGAAAATATGTTCGCTGTTTCAAAAAGTCGTTTGAAACTCGACTTAAAGCCCAAACCAGAACAGGAGGCAATCGTGAGTGTAAACAATATTCACAACTTTAAAATCTGGCTGAATAAATAAGAATTCTTTCAACCTAACTTCAAAAATGAAAATTTCAATATTACTTTTCTCAATTCCCTTTAAATTTTTTTTAACTTCAAAAAGTACTATATGATTAAATAAAATTTACCTTTGCGAATCTTTTTATTTTATATAATTGAAATTAATATTGAATATTTTCTTTAAAATAATACTGGTAACCCCAATCAAAAAATCTTTATTAAATGAAAAAAATTGTAGTAATATTATTTATACCGTTATTTTTTTCAGGTAATTTATTGGCCCAAAATCCAAAGCCTGTTTTAAAAACCGACTTAGATACAGTTTCATATTGTATGGGAATGGCGATTGGAAGCAGCTTGAAAATGGGCGGTTTTAAACTATTCAATGAAAAATTGTTTATGCAGGCTATCCAGGAAGTACTTTCCGATAAAGAAACATTAATAAACCACGACCAGGTCGATCCAATTATCCGAAGTTATTTTATGAAATTGCAGGGCCAAAAATCATCTGAAAATCTTGTTACCGGGAAAAAATTCCTGGAAGAAAATAAGAAAAAGGAAGGAGTGGTTGTTCTGGCAAGCGGGTTACAATATAAAATAAATAAAGACGGCCAGGGTGAACCGCCAACAATAAATGATAAAGTAACTGTTCATTATAATGGAACATTAATAAATGGAAAGGTATTCGATAGCTCAATACAAAGAGGCCAGCCTGCCCAGTTCCAGGTTAACGGTGTAATAAAAGGATGGTCTGAGGCCCTTCTCTTAATGAAACCAGGATCTAAATGGACACTTTTTATTCCTCCTGATTTGGCCTATGGCGATCAGAATATACCCGGTATAGAACCGAACAGTGTTCTTATCTTCGAAGTTGAATTGATATCCGTTGATAAAGATAATATTTCTAACCAATAAATTTTTATAAAATGAAATTAACTCGATTTTTCTTAGTTGTCGCAGCAATAGCTGCAGTATCCATTTCCTCGTGCAATAAATTTAAAGGCTCATCAAGGTTAAAAAACGATGTCGATTCAGCCAGCTACTACCTTGGTATGTACTATGGTATGAACATTAAACAAATGGATATGCCAAATTTTAATTACGAAGTATTTAATAAAGCAGTTCAGGAAGTAATAAACAAAAAAGATTCGAAGATCAATATGCAGGAAGCAGGTATGTTTTTGAATAATTACTTTTCAAAGCTTCAGATAAAACAAGGTGAAAAAAACCTGAAAGATGGCCAGGAATTTCTTGCTAAAAATAAAACCCGTGGTGGAGTTACTACAACAGCAAGTGGTTTGCAGTTCGAAATTATTAAGGAAGGAACCGGTCCAAAACCAAAAGCTGACGATATGGTTTCTGTTCAATATAAAGGTAACCTGATTGATGGTACTGAATTTGAAAGTTCTTACGATAACGGGAAACCAATATCTTTTGAAGTTGGCAAAGTAATCAGAGGATGGTCTGAAGTACTGCAGTTAATGAAAGTCGGTTCAAAATATAAAGTTTTTATTCCTACAGAACTCGCCTATGGCGCCAATCCTCAACGCGGAGGTAAAATAAAACCCAATATGGCACTGATTTTTGAAATTGAGTTACTTTCAATCGAGCCAAAAAAACCTGAACAACCAATACCTGCTGGACAAGTTAAACCTAAATTAAATCCGATGAGAAAATAATTATTTCAAAAAATTATAAAATACTGAAATTTCTATTTTTTTCAACGCCATCATTTCTAATAAACTGATGGCGTTTTTAAATAATAGTAATTGAGATTCGATTTTAATATAAATAATTATTCCCGAAAAAATATTATTTTTAATTATTATGGTAGAACATAACCTGATAAAATTTGATAAGTTTTTCGAACAACTCCTTTTAAAAAACGGGCTGGGAGAATCATCTGCCCATTTTTTCAATCTTATTATTCTGGGAATTATTGTCATTTTAATTGCTATTATAGCAAATTCCATTTTAAAATATATTATAATTAAAATAATCAAAAAATGGGTCGATAAAAGTCCCAATACCTATGACGATGTATTTTATGAAAAAGGTGTTTTCAACCGGTTATCACATCTGGCACCAGCTCTTATAATAATATGGTTTGCCCCACTCCTTCTATCGGATTACCCCGCTTCAATCAGCTTTTTAAAAACGGCTATGAGCATATATATAATTATTGTAGTTCTCCTGGTGATAATTTCAATAATTAATGCTCTTTATGATATCTTCAATAGCACACCTGTGGCTAAAAACCGTTCAATTAAAGGTTACGTGCAAATGGCAAAAGGAGTGATTTATTTTATAGGTTCTTTAATGATTTTATCTATTTTGATAAAAAAAGACTTAAGCACTTTATTCGCAGGATTAACGGCCTTTGCAGCAGTTCTGATGTTTGTCTTTAAAGACCCTATTTTGGGATTGATTGCCGGGATACAATTGTCATCCAACGACATACTCAGGATTGGCGACTATATTGAAATGCCCAATCGTAATACCGATGGAATTGTAATCGATATTTCTCTCAGCGTAGTAAAAGTACATAATACCAATCGAACTATTTCTACCATCCCGACATATGCTTTTATTTCTGAAACATTCTGGAATTGGCGCGGATTGGACTTAGCAGAAAGCAGGAGGATTAAGCGTTTTTTATACCTCGATCTGTCTTCGATAAAATATTGTGATGATGAACTATTGCAAAAATTAAGAAAAATAGAAAATTTAAAATCATACTTTGAATTACAGGATAAAGAATATGCCGAAAAAAATATCTGGGAAGGTAAACATTATACTAATGCCACTTTATTCAGGAAATATTTAGAATCATTTTTAAAGAGCAATACTTTAATTACTACTGATTCTACATTTGTAATTCGTTATTTGCAGCCAACTGAACATGGTTTACCTATAGAGATTTTCATTTATGTTAAAGAAAAACTTTTTACTAAATTTGAATCCATTCAGGCAGATATTTTAGACCATATTATTTCTATAGTTCCTGAATTTGGGCTTAGGTTATTTCAAAAACCTGCCGGGCACGATGTAAGAAATGCATAAATTCTTTTCAGTTAAAATTCACTTACTTTAAGACGTTCTGAATTTTCAGCCATTTGAAGCTGATCTATGAACTGCTGAATATCACCGTTCATGATAGCTGGAAGATTGTATACTGTATAATTTATCCTATGATCGGTAACCCTGCCCTGTGGATAATTGTACGTCCTGATTTTGGCTGAACGGTCACCCGTCGAAACCATTGTTTTGCGCTTAGAAGCAATGTCATCTAAATATTTTTGATATTCGAGATTATAAAGACGGGTCCTTAGTTCGATTAGCGCTTTTTCATAATTTTTTATTTGCGATTTCTCATCCTGGCATTGAACAACAATTCCTGTCGGTGCATGAGTTAGCCGGATTGCTGAATAGGTTGTATTAACAGACTGCCCTCCGGGTCCGGAAGAACAAAAAGTATCTTTTCTGACATCATTCATATTCAGGTCAATGTCAAATTCATCGGCTTCCGGTAAAACAACAATTGTGGCTGCAGAAGTATGTACACGTCCCTGTGCTTCCGTTTTTGGCACACGTTGTACCCTGTGAACCCCTGATTCATATTTTAGTACACCATACACCCCATTGCCAGTGACTTCCATAACAATTTCCTTAAAACCTCCGACAGTTCCTTCAGAAGTATTTGTTACGGATACTTTCCATCCCCTGAATTCGCAATAATGTGTGTACATCCGATAAAGATCGCCGGCAAAAATACTCGCTTCATCGCCACCGGTTCCTGCCCTGATTTCCATTATGGCATTTTTTGAATCCTGGGGATCTGCAGGAATAAGAAGCAGTTTGATCTTTTCTTCCATTTCAGGGACTTTAGCAGAAAGTTGGTCAACTTCGGTTTTGGCCATCTCTTTTAACTCATCATCTTTTTCCGTAGTTAATATCTGACGTGCAGATTCAATGTTGCTCAATGTATTCTTATAATTGTTATAAATTTCAATTAAAGGTTGCAACTCTTTAAAATCTTTGTTGAGCTTAATATATCGCTTCATATCCGAAGTAATATCCGGATCGGACATCAGCTGGGATATTTCTTCAAACTTCATCTTTACCCCCTCCAGCCTGCTAAGTATTATGTTATCGCTCATTTTAGAAATAATTTTCAGGATGCAAAGATAATAAATATGATAAAACTGATCTGTTTGAATTACTTATACAGCTTTTATAATTGACAGAATTATCCACTTTTATGATGGATTCATCATTAAAAAAAAAATTTTTGTATTCTAACTTTGAAAATAATTCAACATTAATTGATTTGGTA
>Ga0265323_10000573_pt1 | contig 20304 bp, 17 predicted proteins | sample 41225metaG_FD_193580 | JGI IMG/M metagenome (GOLD analysis project Ga0265323, IMG submission 193580) | Rhizosphere microbial communities from Carex aquatilis grown in University of Washington, Seatle, WA, United States - 4-12-25 metaG | ecosystem: Host-associated > Plants > Roots > Rhizosphere...
GTCATGGCTGGAGTCGTTTTGGCGATATGGGATTTGCTAATACAGGTTTGGAAGTTCCTGATGTCATGAATATTTCTAGTGCTGTCTTTGACTACGTTGCTTCTGTTAGTGGAGGACTTAAGGAGATTACTGTAGCTTCGGCTGATTCTCCAGATTGGGGTTGGGTTACTTTGCCTATGGAAGAATTCCTGCAAGGTCAAAAAGGAGTAAATAAAGCTATACAACGGATGAGACTACAGGGCTCTATTAAAGCAGCCTATCGTGGTGATGTATCTGGATGGCTCTCTCCTGATAGTAAATTGCACCCAGTATGGAATACTCATAGTGGATGGGTAGTTGATAATGCTCATGTTTTGAAAGAATATGGTTTAGATGCTAAGGAAATATTTGATTCTTCTGAAGGTTCAATTGAAGCTTTGCTTATGCGTGGATGGGTTAGAGTTAATGGGCACTTACCAACAGAACTTGATTTAGAAGTAGCAGACATAAATAATATCCCCCAAGTAGCAGAACAATTTGTTTGGAAATACAAACCTGAAGTGGTTATTGTGGAAGATTTAAATGGGAATGATGTCTCATTTGATAGGGAAGAATATTCTAAGGGTATGATGAAGAAAGCTGAATTTCTTCCTTCCATGGCTGAGAATGCTCCTACAAATTTATGGCAATTTAATGAAGGAGGCAGTGACGTTGAAATTTGTGAGCAGCCTGACCCAGTATCTGACGAGGAGACATTCTACGCCCCATGTACTGTACAAAAACCACGAGATCCTGATATATATCGCCAATTCCTAAGCATGTTCTCGAAGCCTATTTCTAAGAAGGATGAGATGACAGTTGATAGTGCTTATGATCCAGAGTTTGAAGAGATCGAAAGGAAAGAGTTAGGAGAAGATGAAACTCTTAATGATTTCTCTAAGGGTATGTATGATCCTAAGAAACACGATTTCCCCCATAATACCACATGGGATGTAGGACCTGAGAAGGCCCCAAATCAGCATGAGCCCTATTCCCCATTACCAGTTACTTTGGATATGGTGCAAAATCCTGCAAATAATGACCAAAACTCTCCAGGAGGATTTCCAGGCCGATTCTGTCAGCCACCGAAATCTGAATGGTTCTCTGACGAAGGAGAAATCGTTCCAGCTTTAAAGAATATGTTTAAGAATAGAGAAGCAGCTATTAATAGTTTAACAAGAGATATTATCTCCTCATTAATTGATACAGGTGGTTGGATCTCTCCAAGTGGAAAATATATTGAAACTGATGATCATTATGGATATGTTGATCAGCATATGGATGACTTTGGCTTATCTCAATTAAAAACTATGCCTCGATCTTTCGAACGAATTTCTGCTATTATTCGAAGTACTGAGTATATTTTTTCACAAGGCTGGATTAGAGTAAGAATCTGGGGTGATACAATAATGGTTCAGGGAAATACCTTCCAGAACATTAAAGCTCATGCTGAAGATTTTATTTATAATAATTTGAATAAGACAAAAAAGATTCGTATTGAATTGAATGATGAGCAAGCTTATGTATGTACTACAGAAGAATTTAAACAAGATGGTTGGAATGCCTTTTTAAAGAAACCTGTAATGGCTAAACAAGCAGAGATTATTGAAGTTGGTCTACCTTATGTTGGTGCCCCCCTCCGAGTTATTGTGAATCCTACTTACAATGAAGCAATGGGAGCATTTAAAAGAACTGAACATGGCCTTCGATATTTAGTAGATGATGAAGCCAATACATTTATTTGGAATTCTTGGAATGCTACACATACTGAGGTAGCTGGGAAGTTGGTTGAAAGTGGCTATAAAGTTTCTAATACTGATGTTGCAGGATTTTTAGAAGATGAAAGCTCTGTGGAAGAAATGTTTAGTTTATTGGCTAAGAAAGCAGGAATTCTTCCCCCACAGCAACCTATTACTGAAAATACAAATGCTGGTACAGCTATTATGATGGATGATGGTTCCATATATTTTAGTGATGAGCCCTATATGGTTCATGTTAAACTTATCAAGCGATTAGGACTTCCTGTTGAGCATATTGTAAGTGGGGGTCTTATAAAAGATGGCGTTTATTATGATCAGGGAGTCCAATCAACAGATACTATGAGGTATGTAGAACAGCAAATGGCTCAAAAACGTTGTGATGAGAAAGTTGAGCAATTAAAACGAGTAAGAGAGAAACAGGCCCAGCATAAGCAAGCAGAGGTTATTGAAATTGGTTTACCTTATGTTGGTGCTCCTCTCAGAGTTATTGTGAATCCTACCTACAATGAAGCATTAGGGGCACTTAAAAGAACTGAACATGGTCTTCGATATTTAGAAGACGATGATGGCAATACATTTATTTGGAATTCCTGGAATGCTACACATGAAGAAGTAGCTGGGAAATTGCGTGAAAGTGGATACCGTGTTTCCAATACTGATTCTGCAGGATTTTTAGACAGTAAAAGCTGTGTGGATTATATGTTTGGTCCATCAGCTAAAACAGCAGGTTCCTATAGTTCAACTTATACAGATGAACAAGGTGAACAATTCTTTAATGAGCAGCATCATGATAATGTGGATGAGGAGCCTTATGTAGATCATTCGGAACGCGACTACGATGGGGGTTATTGGGATGCAGCTACGAATACAGGGCAAAATACCCCTTGGGCCAAGGATATCACCCCTTCTGTTTGTTTGCTAGACCAACTCCAGAATCCAGCGGATAGAAACTATCCACCAGGGATGCCCGATTACTCAATCGTGTTCTATGAAGCTTTACCAGCTAGTGATGGAATTGAGAAATCCAACCCAGATTAAGAGTAGATAAGTTTGTTTAGTAGACAATAAAGTATAATAAAACCGAGTATATATAGAGATACTGCACCCAGTAGCTCAAAATTTTGCTATCCAGACACTCCTAAAAGGAAATTTCCCATGACAAATAACAATTTTAATGACTATATTAATGAACTAGTAAAAATCTCAAGTGAGGTGGCACCTAACATGACTATAAACGATAAAAATCCTAATGTTGACTCCGAGAAATCAACCCAGGCTAAGATTGAGGAAGCAGTAAACGCCAACCGAGAAGATCAATCAATCTCTGCCGCTTTGGATGCCTTTACACTTACAGACGATGGGACACCTTATTTACAGGTCAAACATGCCGCTTTAAATGCCGCTTGTATAGGTAAGGTTGGAAAGGCAGAATTTGCAACCTCTAAGGACAAGGTAGCCTTGCTTAAAAGCATTGTAAAAGATGCATTTCCACAAACTAAGATCGCTTTTGAAGGTTCCTTTGTGGAACCAGTTATTGAGAAAATAGCTCGTGGTTGTGATCAATGTGAAGCCACTATGATTAATGGTGTATTTTGTCATGAAACAGGTTGCCCTAATGCTCGTAAAGTAAAACCATTTGAGGAAGAACCATGGGAAGATATAGAGATGGAAGGTAAGGTTGAACCTAAGCAATCATGGCTTACAGATACTGAATTTGATACAGAGCTTCCTATGGCTGGTGCAGAATTTATGGAATATGAATGCCCAGTTTGCAAAGAAACTTTTGAAGACTTTGATCTGAATCAGCATGATAAATTGTGCCCAGGTACTCCTGAAGTGATGCAAGATAAACCAGCAATTTCAATTAAAGAAGATTTGCCAATGGCTCATGCAAGTGATTCTTTGGCTCAAAGTATGCAAGCGGAGCAGCAAAATATTTCCGCTTCTCAAGAGAAAATTAAAACTGAAGCTGTTAATGCTCTAGTAGCAATGCTTCAGCAGCTTGGGCATGGCTCAGCTAAAGTAGCAGAAGTTACAGAATCGAAGACAGGTTATGATGTTATGGTAACTGTTGATGCAGATTCTGCTTTAAGGGCTGTAAGTATCCCCGTTGAAGTGAAAGCATCTAAAGTTGTTCTTCCTAAGAAAGCACTCGTAAGTGAACTTATCAGTAAAGGGCTTGATATTAATGCTAAATTAGCTGAATCCTTTTCACAGGAAGTGCTGGTTAAGATGGCCGAAGCAGATGAGAAGTCTGCTTTTGAGAAAGCTGAAGCGGAAGCTATTATCAACGAGAAAGTTGCAAGTTTAGATAAAACCGCTGGAGACGAACCGAAAACCCAGTTCGAGGGAACTAATGAAACCGTTTTTATGAACAAGCATTTGATTCCAGATGGGTTAGATTTAGAGATTTCAGATGTTGTACATATCGACGGGGTTTCGTATCGTTTAGTCTCTAAGTCCAAAGACCAGCTTAGTCGTGGAGATGGGGATGCATCGACTTGGATCTTTGAAAAAGTTACTCCTGTTGTAAAGTAAAATAGTAAAAGAAAAGGTAAGATATGAGTAAGAGAAGGCATAGTTGGAACTTTAAAGACTTAACTGGTTATACTTATGGGCGATTAACAGTTACAGATTTTTCTCATTTTAATAATAAGCATAAATCATTTTGGAAAGTTAAATGTTCTTGTGGAAATGCAACAATTGTTGAAGCAAGTAAGCTAAAAAGTAGTCATACGAGATCCTGTGGTTGCCTTAATTTAGAGCATGTAAAAACACATGGTATGTCTCAGACTCGTATTTATGGTATTTGGCATCAAATGAAAGTAAGAACTTTCTTGCAACCTAATAGCCCATTGTATAGAATTTATGGTGGACGTAATATAACGTTATATCCTAAATGGGTTGATTTTGAAGAATTCTATAAAGATATGGGTGAAAGTTATAATAAACATGTAGAAGAATTTGGAGAAGATAATACTTCTATTGATCGTTGGCCCAATGTAGATGGTAATTATGAACCAGGAAATGTAAGATGGGCAACGAATAAAGAGCAAAGTAGAAATCGACGGATAATGCCTGAAACAGAGGATTATGATGAACATTTAAAATGGAGAAGGAGATTAACTGATATTGTAAATTCTTCTTTGAGATATCACGTTAAAAATTCCCCACTTTTTGAACATTATGTTAGATGTACCCCAAATGAATTTAGAGATTATATAACTTCTTTATTTGAATCTTGGATGACTTGGGATAATAAAGGAGTTTTAAGAAAGAATAGTAAGAAAATAGTATGGCATTTAGATCATATTAAGCCTTGTCATGATTTTGATTTATCTAAAGAAGAAGATCGTTTAGTTTGTTTTAATTTTAGGAATTTTCGACCAAAAGAAGCTCTTAAGAATATTACAGATGGGAATAATCCAAATTACTTTGCTAAAGTTTAGGAGACACAAATGAAATTTTTCGATGAAATTATTAAACCCCTATTTAAAACAGCAGATGAATCTACTTCAACTCATTCTTCTTTTCGTATAGCGGATTCAACAGCTGTAGGTGATAACCCAGTCAGAGAACTATCTTTGGATGTAGTGGCCATTAGCCCAGAATCGGCTATTGTGACTCTCGCTTGGAAAGACTCTGCAGAAAAAATTCTCGAAAAGAAAACTTCTCCCGAAGAAGCCTCACATTTGAGTCAGCTCCTCGCAACAGACCTTGCACAGTTGGTAAAGCTTACTGATGAAAATAAATACGACGAGGCTAAAGAAGTTCTTAATAGTATGTTGAAAGAATACTCTCAAGATTCCTCCACCCCCATTGAAACAAATCTCCCTAAATTAAATACGACCCAAGCAGAAAAAGATATTGATGAAGGATTATGGAAGGCAGCAGGGCAGGTGAAATTACAAAATATTTTCCCCTCTGGCACTGTGCAGAATTTAGTTTTTGAAAGCCAAGAAGACTTGGCCGCTTATCAAGGAAAGCAAAAAGGAACTGGAAAGGAAGTTCCTTTATGGGAGCAAGAGGGAAAAGGCAAATCCCCTGAGTCACGAGACCAACTTAGTCCTGCTTCACTTTCCTATGAAGATGTCGAAAATCAGAAAGAAGAAGAGCATGAAAATATGAAAGATCATATTGATGAAACCATTAAGAAAGAGCTAGAGAGCGCATTACAGGAAAAGGCTGCTTCTGTATTTGGTCCTGAGCAAGTTGAGCTTGTTAAAGTGCTTAGGAAGAATGGACGCAATTGGGATGAAATCACCAAAATGCTCACAAAAGACTTCCATTATGATAAAGATGCTACCACAATATTTGTGGATCAACAGAGACAGGCAGCAGGAGATGAAGGTATCGAAATTAAGAAAGAAGAACCTTCTCCTTTGAAGCCACCTGAGAATCTAGTTTCGCCTGAAACGCATGACAAATTGCTTGAGGATCTTAAGAAGGATAAAGAGCCAGTTGAAGAAGTTAAAGAGATTGAGAAAGTTGATGAGTCTCCTATCGTCGAGGAATCAGCTTTGGATGAAAAATGTCCTTCTTGTGGACATACGAAACCTGTTAAAGGAGAATGTCCATCTTGTAAGAGATGTGATTGTGAGCAGGGTCATGTGGAATCAGCTAAGAAATCTGTTTGCCCTGAATGTAATGGTGAGGGAGATGTTCCAGCCGTTCGTGGTGGTCATGTGGTAGCTATTTCTTGTCCTTCTTGTTCTGGAGATAAACATATTGAACATGCACCTAAAGAGATCGAATCAGCTATTGAAGAAATTTCTAGGGCTGATAATGCAGATATTAGAAAAGTAGCTGGTGATCCAGAAGTTAAAACATGTCCTGATTGTGAGACACCCAATCAATTTGGGGAAGTTTGTCATAAATGCCAGCAAGAACGAGAAGAGAATCCAGAAAGATATGCTTCATTAGTTAGAGCTAAAGTAGCTTCTTACATGAGAATCCCCGAAACAGATTCTATTGTAAAGGTAGCATTAGAACTTTGGAAATATCCATCCAATTATATGGGTGATGATTTGAGTGATTATTATAAAGGCCCAGCTAAGGGATATGATGCTGATGCTTTAGATAAGTCTAATTTTAAAGTTGCTTTGGAAATGCTTGGTGGAGAAGGCAACGGAGTACTAGTAGGTAGCTTTGGTGGATTTGGTGGTGGGCATGAGCAGATCTTTGTCCATAAAGATGCCGCTGACAAAGTAGCTATTCTCCAGGATATTGAAAATAAGATGTCAGAGTATCCAGTTTTGGATGATAGTGACTATTCTGAGGCACAGATGGAAGAAGAACAGGAAAGTTATGATTCTTGGGCTAAGGGTGATGCACTAAAAATTATTGACCAAGAACTTCATAGGCAGAATCCTGATTTACAAAACTCTGTAACGGAATTAGAACTTTCTCCAGAATTAGAAAATAAATTGAGAATGGTTGTATTGGATGGTCTTACTTATGGGGATGGGTCAGCTCTTGGAGATAAACATCTAATTGAAGAAGCAGATAGAGAAGGACTTTTAAATGACTTTAGAAATGCCTTAAGTGGAACGGAAGTTGTTCCTGAAGATCCAGCTCAGATGAAGCTTTTTGAGTCTTCTTTACGAAGCAAGTTAGTAAAGAATGCTCTAAAGAAACGAGCTGCAGATAATCCTTTACAGGAACCTATTTCTGAAGAGCCCACAATGGAAACTCCTAAACAGGATATTGTTCCATTTGGTCAGGCTCAGCATAGGGCTCCTAAACCAGAATCTTGGGTAGTAGTCCAGTCAGATCTAAAAAGTGAACTACCAGCATTTAGAGCTAAATTTGTTAGTGAGGAAACTGAGAGTGATGGTACAAAATGGGGTATTGTAGATAAAGATGGTGAACTACTAAAAGTAGAGATGCATCGTATTACTCCTGAAACGGAAGGTGCCCAAACATCTGATCCAATTGCTGAACCTCAAATTGAGAAGCCTCAAGAAGCTGATATTCCAGTAACTCCTAAAATGGATGATTTCCATACCAGTTCCTTGAAACAAGCTGATGAAGCTTCTGATGAACTTAGATTTGAACGAGCAGTAGATATGCTTGATAAGAAACTGATGAGAGGAGATATTCATCAAGAGGAATATGATGCTGCATATGAAGCATTAAAGAAGCAAATGTTTCCTAATGAGATCGATCCTAATAAGCATTTATATGCTGCTAAATGTTCTGATACATCTGGAACTGAACATGCTGGACCTGTAGTTAAACATCAGCATGGTACTGATTCTACTATGTATTGTGACAAGCATTTGCCAAGTCATATTAAATATAATACACCAGAACCTAAAGAATCTTCCCAAGATGACCTACTCTCTATTAAAGCTGAAGTAGAAGAGCTATTAAAAAAAGTAGCTGCCTTAGAAGTTGAGGGATCTGAAACCTTCACTTGCCCAGTCGCAGTTGATATTTCTGGTGCAAATCAGTTATTAGGACATGAAGATGTTTCTTTTATGAAAGAGACAGCCATTAAGTGGACTTTTGAACTTGAAATGAGAGAATGGGGAGTAAAGAGTGTTTATGTTTCTGTTCCTGATCAGGTAATAAATTTACAATATGAATATTTTAAAGAAGAAAGTGTTCCTGGAGCTTCCGATGATGGCTATGTTAAAGAAGAGAAGCAAGTTCAAATTACTGATGCTCAAGTAGAAGGTCTTGATCGAACTGGATTTGATTCTCTAGCCCCCCAGGTACTAGAATATCGTGACGGGAAGTGGGTCTTAGATTTTGGAACTTCTTCCCATTATTCTTCTAAGTATCCTCGTTTAACAAGAACTGCAGAACTTCCTCCAGAGCATATTTGTGAGCAATGTAAGCAGCCTATGGGATATCAAGGTTTCTTAGGTCCTGTTTGTGATAAATGTGTTCGTAAGAATCATAAGAAAGTTACTGGATCTGGAGTTGGAGATGTAATGAGAGGGCAAGCAGGTCCTCGTCAAATTGGTAAAGTGTGGGTAAAGGATAACTATGATGGTGAAGTTATGGTCTATTCCACTCATTTCGCTGATAAGGCAGAATTTGATAAGTGGGTAGCTTCGAAGATTGAGGGATCTACCACTAAGGAAATAGTTAAATCAGAATTTCCAGTAGCTAAAAAAGCATCTGATTTTGAAAAAGGAATTTCTCAGAATAAGACCTCTTTCCTTTGTGGGCGTTGTGGATTGGATAAATCTGAAGATGGGAAAAAACCTTATCTAAATAAGGATGTCTGTAAGGATTGTGCAGCAAAGATTTGGCACAAGGATGATCTTCCTGTTAATAAGACAGCTATTGCAGGACAATGTAATAATTGTGGCAAACCATTAGGTGAAGGTGAAGAAGAGTTTTGTGCGCCTTGTAGAGAGGAATTACGTGATGATCTTCCTGTTGAGAAGCAAGCAGATGAACCAGCAGTAGAGCCTAAGACTCAATATAAAGAGCTTAAGAAAGCTCCCGCTGGAGTAGACCGTGAGAAGGCTGTTCCAGCAACTCCTGAGCTAGATGTCGTTTTAGCCCGAATGGATGCCTTAGAACAGAACCTAGCCACCTTGGACACCACTAAGAAGCAGATTCTAGCTAAAGCAAAAGAAGAAGTAGCTAAACTTGAACAATCTGCTGAACGAGTGCAGATGGAAGCTGATCTTCAGGAATCAATCAATAAAACTGGTGTGCTTATAGAGGCATTAGAAAGTAAAGTTGTCTCATGGAGAGACAAGATTTATGTAATGCAAAATCAGGAAGTCAGCTATGTGCCTAATATCACACCTAAAGAGATGCTTTCTAAAATATATGCTAAGTTTGAAGGCGCAGAAAAGTTCGTGGAGGCTGTACTTTCAGGCATGAAGTCCCAAGCAGTCAATGTCCTCGAAAAGACCCTAGTTAAATTTCCTGCTAAGAAATCCTCATTAAATAAAAATGCTTCTGTAATTGACCAATGGAATGAAGAACTATTAGCTGCATTAAAAGAACTTTCCTCACCCTTATAAGGAATAAATATGGAGCTTCTAGCAGATCTTCTTACAAACCCGCACCTCTGGTCAATCATCACACCTGCAGGTTTAGTGATGGCTATTTTGGGATATGCCTTATATCGTCTTTTTCAGAAATATGACAGACTTCAGGAACAGAGAGTTACAGATATTAAAAAATTTAATGAGGAATATCAGCAATTGGCAAAAGATGTGAATGCTACATTGGATTTGCTTATTAAATTGACTGGCAGCAAAAATGGTAATGGAGGCAACAAATAACATGGGTGCAGATAAGCAGCGCAAGATCGATCATGAGGTACGTGAGATCCATGCTCAAGTAAAAAAGAGCAGTCTAATTCTCAGACAGCGAATGCGTGACTTGAAAACTGAGATGACAGAATGGACTCTGGGTGAAGAGAATGGCGAAAGCGAGGGCATTACAGAATAAAAAATGTAATCATAGCTACGGAGAGATCTATTCCTTTTTAATGGGGAAAGAATCTTCTCTTATCGCTTTTTGGAAACTTTTCCGTTGTTCTTCTTGTCGTGATCTTAAACTTGTATCGAGTGAAAAATAAATTTTATATGTGCTAAATGGTCTGACAAATAAGGGGTAATAATGCCAATTATTAACTGTCCTGATTGTGGTCATTTGAAAGCGTTTCATCATAGTATGGTAGGGTTTCATGTAACAAGTGAAGGAAAAAGTTGTAGTAAGGCCTCTTTGAATGGTTGTCATTTTAGTGTAGAAATAGATAAGGAAAAATTTTTAGAATGCGAGTGTAACCAGAATTATTAAAGGATAAGAAATGTCTCGATTTTACGGAATGATTTCCCAAGAGTTGTCAGCACAAATAACCGATATTAATCAAGCAGCCATTAATCCCAGTTATTGGAGCTTGGTTAATCTCGGTATTGATTTGTATAACAACCAAATTGAGATCCTAGATGCCGTCCTTGACTTGAGTTTGCCCTATGTAGCCATACTTGCCAGCCGTGGTTCTGGTAAGACATATAGTGTTGCCATTGCTCTTGTTAAAGCTTGCCTTGATAATCCAGGTTTCCGTGTTGGTGTATTCGGTCCTAAAATGGAAACCTCCAAACGTTTATTGAAAGAAGATATTATCGGGCGTATTCTCACCCCTTCCTCTAAAATCCACGATTTAATTAATTGGGAACGTACCTCGAATTCATTTGTTCAATTCAAAAACGGATCGTCAATAAAAGCACTTTCTGCAAGTGTTACGGCAACAACAGAATCTGAGCACTTCAATTTCTTGGTATTGGATGAGGCGCATAAGATCTCAGATTGGGTCCTTCGTGAGCGTATCGTACCAATGGCTTCACTTGGTATTTCTAAGACAATAAAGATTGGAATTTCTCTTTACAAGAATAACTTCTGGCACAGTTGCCAGGATAATGGGACAAAGTATAAACTTTTAAGAAAATCATGGGAAGAGTGTGATATTTATTGGCTGCAGGGTTCGATCCGTTATGAGGGAAAGGATTACCCTAAACGTATTGTGGACTTGATGCCCAAGAGTGTTAAAGAGGAACTTTTTCCTAATGATCCTGCTTTACATTATGATTCGGTAGAAGGATATTCTGAAATTGAGTGGAATACTCAATACGCTATGAAATGGATGGAGGATATTAACCTCGTCCTATCAGGTGAGCAACAACAGAAACTAGCTTCTGGACTTTTCAGCATCCTTGAGAAAGGCCGTCCTGAAATGACCGAGAAGTATTATTTTGGGTTGGATACAGCCTCTGGAACATTAATGCCAGGGCAGAAAGATTTGGACTGGACTGTGTTAACAATTCTTAGGAAGAATGGTGATAACACAAAAGATATAGTAGCTAAGTATATGTGGCAGGGTGATGTCGTAGCTCAGATGCAGGAGATTAGGGACATCATTCATCCTACAGAGGGCTTGTTTCATTGTGTTATGGGCCTTGCCGATTATTCAAATATTGCAATTGGTATTGTAGAGCTGTTCAAGAAAGAGGGTATTCCTATAGCTGGGGTTACTTTTGGGGCATCTGAGCCAATTACCAAGAAGAATTATAAAAACGCTATGTTTGATCAATTCGTTTTTGAACTTGACAGTGGGAGAGTATTTTACCCTAACATTGAAAAAATTAAGAAGAATAAAACTTTTAAAGAAGGATTTGACCAATGGGGTCTTGTTGAGAGACATCGTAGTAGTGCAGGTATAAATGATAAAATCTTTGTAGATCCTTCTTCTGGTCATGATGATCATTGCAGTGCTGACGTACTTGCTGTATGGGCTGCAGACCAAGAAAAATCCTATGCAGGTAAAGTCCCACAAACGTTAAAGAATATCACTATGGGTATAGCTGGGCCAGTCAATATAAGCGGATCTTCAGTTCCCTTACCTGGACAAAATGGTGATCCTTCAGCTGGAAAATTCCTTAAGGACCGTTTAACATAAGTTCATAAGTAAATAACAATGCTAAATACAGGTGTAAAATAGTGCATTAATGTGCTAGACTTGTACTAGAGAGATTATGAAAAGACGCAAGCCTCAACCAAGATGTAAATGTGGCCATGCGAAAACTTCTCATTGGTATCTTGGGAAAACTCATCCTTGCCAATATGGGGATAGTTTATGTTTAGGTACTTACCATGTCTGTACTGATTATAAACAAGATAATTTAGCAACATTGGAAAGACTATCAGAATTTTATGAAACCAATTCCCACTCTTGACGAAGCTCACAAATATCTTCTCTATATAGCAGATGCTCTATGGAACGTTGGATCTGGTTTTCATATAGATAAACAGGATAAAGGAATATTGGAAAAGTGTGCCAATGATTTAGCTGAGTATGCTAAGGTAGTTGATCAGGTAAAGAATAGGATGAGAGCAAAAGAGCAAATGAGAAAGGAAGAGATAGAAGAAGAGGATAAGAAGTAAAGGAGAATAGTATGGCTAGACCTCGTGGTAGTAAAAATAAAGTTACCAAATCGGGCACTCTTTCACCTGAAGGATTTCATGGTGGGATTCAGGACCCGAATTCTGGGGCTAATGCCTTTTCTATTGGCATGAATAAAACTGCATCATTGGAAAAAACTGGAGAATATTCTGTTACACAAACACAGTCATTCTTCTACTCACCTGAGCTTAACATAATGGGCTCCTTATCCTAAAGGGATAATGAAAAACTTGGCCGTATCGGTGAAACTCCTACTCAATAGAGAGGACAATACCGAGGAAAGACTGGAAAGAAGTTTTCCAGAATCCGTAACGACTAAACGCCAAGCTCCTTGTAAAAGGATGAAGTTATAGTCTGAACTCCATAGAAATATGGAGAGTTAATCAGAAATGATTAGCCGCCTCGAAAGAGGTTTAAAAGCAACATAGTGCACATCAGATAGCTGGGTTCTTCCAAAAAGCAGACAAGAGATCCTTAAGTGGATTCGTATTTTCTTTAATCTAGAACCTTATATTCAGCAGATCACAATGATGCATTCATTGTACCCATTTTCTAAATTTGATTTAGTTGTTGCTGATCCTACTGTTAAGAAATTCTATGAAGAGATGTCTTCTAATGGAGATTTCAATCTCTTTGAATTTATTCTTCAAGCCTCTTTATCAAGAGAAAAATTTGGTGAGGCAATTCCCTTTGGTAACTTGACCCAAGATGAAACTGCAAATAAAGCAGGGAAGAAATTATTTCGATGGCATAATTTTATTTTGTTAGAGCCAGAACTTGTTGAAATTAAGACAGACATGCTATCAGGTAAGAAAACGTTTGAAATGGTTCCAACTGAAGAAATTAAAGCACTTGTTTCTTCAACACGTCCTGAAGATCAAGAGAGAGTGGAAGAGCTTAAGAAAACTTCTCCTGAGCTTGTTAATGCCGTTTTGGAGCATAGAAATATTAAACTTGAGGAAGAATGTGTTTCTCAAATTGCTCGTATTACAGACCCCTCTGCTACTCGTGGCACATCTCGAATTCAATCTTGCTTCAAGGCATTAATTCTTCAAGATTGGATTCGTCTTGCACAATCTGCATATGCAAAAAATTATGTATTCCCCAAAGAACTATGGACGATTGGTGATTTGGCAAGTAACACAATGCCTTCACAAAATGATCTACAAAATTGGAGACAATTAATTAACCAGTCCATTCAAAGTCCTCCATTTACAATTATTGCACCTCCTATTGTGCATTATGAGCCTCTATCAGTTATGGGTAAGCAGTTCCCTCTAAATGCTGAGTATGACTACATTCAAGATCAGCTTTTAGTTGGATTGGGTGTTAACAAGAATATTATTTTAGGAGAAGGTCCAAACTTTGGTAATAGTAAGACAATGGCATTGCAAGCTCTTGTTATGCAATATAAAGCTGTGCGTGATAAATTTGAAGACTGGATGATTAATAAGTATTTTAGACCTATTGCTGAGAAAAATGAATTCTATACAGTTGATCCTGATACTGGTGAGAAGCAGCTTATTTTGCCTCAGATCTCTTGGTATAAATCTTTGGATATTGATGCTCAGGAAAGAGAGCAGGAACAGTTTGCTGAATTCCATAAAGAGGGCCTTATTTCAACTAAGACGCTATTTAGTAAGTATCCTAACTTGGATTATGAGACTGAACGTAAGCAGTTGGAAGAGGAACGTGGGACGATATTTGATAAGGGTTCCAAGGATAGTCGCTTACCAGCTCAGATCTCTAGACCTAGCGGAGAAGGTATGGGTGGTGGGGGAGGAGATATGGGTGGTGGCCCAGTAGAGCCAATTGAGCCTATAGAGCCCACAGAGCCTGGAGAAGAGCTTCCAGGGGTAGAAGGTACTCCAGAGGCTGCTACAGAAGGCACTACGGATGTCGGAGAGCCTAATGTAGGTGGAGCTTCAGATTTAGGGATGCCAGAAGTATGAGTATAGAAATTCATCCTAGTAATTTAGCTCAATGGAATGGGGTTACTTCTGCAACTTCTGCAACTACTAATACTGGTGGTAATGTATTAGGTGGTGTATTGTATCCTGGATCTTATACAATTGGTACTGGAGGCTTAAGTAACACTACAACCACTTATAATCCAATACAAGTAACAGTTGACATTAAACGATGTAGAAATTGCAATCATGCCCACTTAGCTGAGCAACCAGGATGTATTGATCAAGAAGGTTGGAATACTGTATTTGTAATATGTAAATGCAAAGAATACCTGCCTAAAGACAATTTAGAGTATTTAGAATACCTAGCCAAGAAAAAAGAATCGCACTAAGTCGTATTTTCCAAAAGGAATTTATGAAAAAAATAATGGTTTCCCTTCTATCCGTTCTGCTCGTTTTACCTGCCTGTGCAATAAATATTTCAAAGAAAATGGAGCCTTCTACAGTTTTAATTAAAATGAAAATACATAGAGATGAAGGCAATAAAACGGGGTGGGGATCATGTAGTGGAGTATATATTAAAAAGAATATTATTCTTTCTGCAGCTCATTGTGTTGCATTTCCTGCAGATGAGGGGATACAATTAAAAGAGATTTGGATAAAGAAAGGGGATGAGTCTGAAAGAGCGATAGTTGTCAAAGTAGATGCCCAAGCTGATTTATTGCTTCTTTATACTCCTTTGTCAGGTAAACCAGTTAAATTTGCTCATAAAGTGGAACGAGGTGAGGATTGCTGGGTTATTGGAAATCCATTAGGGCTTGTAGATATTTTGACGAAAGGGATTGTGAGTCAGATGAATTTGAAACATAAAAGTGAAAAAGCTACATTCATTGTGGTAGACGCGACAGCTCTTCCAGGCAACTCAGGTGGTGCAGTTGTGGATCGTAGAGGGCATTTGATCGGAATTTTAACTAGATCTACCTCGTTATTTGGATCTTTTGGAGCAGCTGGACTTGGATTGGCTGTAGATTTGGGAACAATTAGAGAATTTTTAAAGTCATAAAAGAGGAGAAAAGATATGAAAAAAGCAGAATTAGAAAAAGAATTATTAGAATTAAAGGCAAAGATAATAGCACTTGAAGCACGTCCAATTTGCTATGGGCATGTCTGTGGGTGTAATCATTATAATTATCCACAATATCCAGGTTATTATCCTACGTATGTTTCTCCAATTATAAGTTAAAATTAAAAATAAGAGGCTAACATGGCACTTTCTAAAAAAGGTAGTCCAACGAAGATTAGGGTCGTTAAAAATGCATCTTTTGCTGTGGACGTGAATTCATTGGCTGAACGATTTCTTAAGGATTGGCCTAATAAGAAGATAACAATAGATCAGATCCATAATTCCTTAAAATCTATTGGTATTGTAAATTATAGTTCAGATGATATGTCTGTCTTAACAAGTCGTCTTCAGGCAATCGGTTTTTCCCTTCAGAAATAACCTAGTAGATAAGTATAAAATTAGTTCAAAAAGTATAATAAATTCGCGTATATATAGAGATACTACACTCTAGTAGCTCACAAATTTTATTTTAAGTCTAGATTCGAGGAGAAATTTCAATGGTTTATAGCAATGATGAAAGACATGAGAAGAAAGAATTAAATTATTTAACAGAGGAAGGTCTGAGCGTTTCTGTTTTGTTCGAAGCGGTCATGGTAAAAATGATGGGGAAGACCCTGGATCTTATTAGGATTTCAGATATTTCAGATCGCCAAATGACGCAGTTGGCCCGTACAATTAAAGATGATTGCTATGAGAAGATCAAGTTTGCTAAAGCAATTTTGAAAGATCATAACATTGAATAAGATGCCAATTAGGAAGATTAAAAATCCAAAATCTTTTGATCTTTGTAGAACCTGTGATCATTACTATTTGAGTCATACCGATATAGGTCATGAACCAAGTTTTTGCCATAATATTACAAGAAGTTGTAAGTGTAAAGAATTTTTACCAAAGGATAATTTAGAATTTTTGGAATATAAACATGGACAATTGGATAAAAAATTTAGCAATTAAAGCAATCCATGTTTGCCGCTTAAACAAAGAGGCAGCAGGTAATCACCGTCAAGACATGACGGGGCCAGTTTTAGATCGATTACAGAATGAAGGTTATAATCAAGTAACATGGAATTCTAGCAATTCTACTCACAGTGAATGCAGAGATTTAAATCGACAACGATGGGATCTTGCAGATTTTTTGGCTACAACTGAGTATGATGCTCCTCTGTTTTCTCGTAGTCATCCTGGGGATGCTAATTGTACTTTAACTGTTAGTGGTGCAGGTCTTCCTGATATTGAAGTGGATAGCTATGGGGATACTGATGAGGCTATTGGAACTTCAAGACCTGTTAAAGCTCCACCAGCACCCAAAGTTGTACAAAAAGTTTTAGCCCCAACTCCAGCACCTAAAGTAGTTGAGAAACCAGTGCAACCTGAGAAGGTTGTCAAGTATGTTCCCAAAGAAGTTCATAAACAGATGAAAGACCCCTTTGAGAAGCAAGATCTTAGTGAACAGGACAAAGAAGATTGGCTTAAAGATTTAGAGAAAGAGAATGTTGAAGAGTCTATTCCAGAATATAAACCTACAGAAGAAGATGTGGAGGAATGGAATAAAGATTTAGAGAGAGAAACCAGCAAGAAAGTTCCCCATTGGATTACAGGGTTGTTTAAAGGAAATTGAACATGAGCTTGTATAAAATTGGATCTACTTTAAAAATTTTAAAGACTGCTGCAGCTGTAGAAGAACTAGTTATGGATAAACCTTTAGATGAAAAGGCTCCAGGAACTAAGATTATCGAACCTAAACATTCAGATTTCCTTTACTATCGAGCAAGAGCCATTTCAGCTGGTGATCAAGGACCTATTGGTAAAGATGGATCTCGTACTTTTAATTACAATGGCAATTTTGACTATTTTAGTCGTAAGCAGCTTGAAGCTTCTTACGAATCCTTCGTCGGTAGAAATATTTTTCTAGACCATAATTCTGAGAGTTCTCTCTATTCCATTGGTAAGCTGATTGATGCTGTTCCAGTAGATGATCAAGAAACGGGTGAATTTTATATTGAGATTGTTGGGAAGATTGATCGCACACTTCATCCTGAGATTTGTCGCAAAATTGAAACTGGCGAATTGAATAGCACTTCAATGGGCTGTTCTGTTGATGAGTCCAAGTGCTCTATTTGTGGCCATATTCTCCATTCAGACGCTGATGAGAAGTGTGAACATCTATCACATGGCCTTGGAAAGAGATATGAAGCAGAGATTGATATCCCTGAAGCTAATATTAAGCAGGGTGAAGCAGTTCCTTGTTTCTCTATTAACAGCGGGATCGTATTTAATGAGGATAGCATTGTAGGCGTTCCTGCAGATCCAGCAGCTGTTATTAAAACGGTCCTTTCAAATATGCGTCATTCGTTAACAAAGAAAGCTTCATTATCATCTGATGAGCAAACCGATTTTGTAAAGCAGTTTGAGAATTTATTGACTAAAGTTGACGAAAATACGAAGATCAGTTTAAAAGCTGAGTTTAATTCTATTTTTAATAAAGAAGTTTCTAAGGAGTCTTCTATGTCCGAAACGAATTTGCCTAATTCTGAAGTAAAGAAAGTGTTAGATAAAATTTCAGCTTTGGAGATGGAACAGCTCGAATCTTACATTGCAGGTAAGACTAAGAAAGCTAATGAAATTGTTAATAAAGAAGTGGTTGCCAATGCCACTAAGAAAGAAGAAACATTCCTATCTAAGATTGTTGCTAAAGTGAAAGATAGTTTTGCTGCTCAACTACTGGAAAAGAAAATTGAGACAGTTGCTAAAGAAGAATTAGGGAAAGAAGCTGAACGTACACCTAATTGTAAGTCATGCAAGCATTCTATGGGTACACATAAAGAAGATTCTTGCCATGGCGATGGTTCTCCCTGTGAGTGTTCTGGATATAAAGCTATGGAAGATAAAAAGTCTTCCATTTCAGCCAAATTTAATGAGGATAAAAATAATGTATTAGCCTCCACATGGGAAGTGTATGCTGGAGATAAGCTTGTTCTAGATGCTTCTCTTAAAGATATTTGGGGCTCACAATTTGAAACGCTCTCATTTGCTGATCAGAAATGGGCAACCAGTGAAGCATATGGTAAAGAAGCAATTGCTCGTTATCAGAAAGAAGGTATTGCAAAACTTGCAGATTTATGGGATGTAAGCCATAAGCTATCAAAGACAGCTAAAGGCCCAGAACTAGGACCTGATGGTTCTTATGCAAAGCCCTCTACTGGCACAGATAACAAGAAGCACAATTATCCTACACAGCCTAAATTTACAGATTCTAAACCAGGAGCAAATTCAAAAGGTCCAGCAGCTCCTAAGCCAGCAGAAGTTAAAACGGAGACAAAGCTTGATATGCCTGGGCAGGAAAAGGGTCAAACAGGACCAGCAGCCCCTAAAGCAAAAGAAGTAAAAACAGATTATGCAGAACCAAAGGTAGAAGCAGAAGGTAAGGAAGTTAAAACCACTCCTAAGAATCCAGAAGAGAAGAAAATGGAGAAATCGGAGAAAGAGGTTGAAACTTCTTATGTAGCTAAAGGTACTGAAGCAATGGAAGCTGAAGAGAAAGGTGAGAAGAAAGAGAAATCAGATAAAAAGGCAGCAGTATTAGATTCTCATAATCTCCATACATTTCATTGTCCAAATTGTACCTATGAGGGCAATGATTTTAGTGCTGTAAATCTTACAAAATTAAATGATCCCCAGCACACAGGTTGGGTATGTCCTAAATGTAATAAAGAACAAGGTGTAGAAAAGAAAGCCTCCCTTATTAGCTGGGCCTCTCTTACACCTAAAGCACAAAATTTTATTAAAACAGCCACAAAGACTTATATTGCCAGTGGAATGAAAAATGCTGAAGCTGTTGCCAAGGCACACAGCGAATTTACAGCCCAGGAGACAGATATGAAAAAGCAAGCAGCTGATAAGCCAGTAGAGAGTTCTGAGACATCTACTCTTCCAGATGGTACAAAAGAAATGGGAGATAAGCCTGAAGAGGCAGTAAAAGGTACAACTCTTCCTGGCGGTGCTGCTCCAGGTTCTGCTCCTGAAACAAGTGCTCAGGGTGATACAGAACATAAGACTCCAGATTTAACTAAGAAACCCGATGAAGCAGTAAAGGGTACAACCACTCCTGCAGATCATATTTCTAATACTGAGAAGAGTGATGAATCTGTAGATGGAACTACTTTCCCTGCGGATAAAAAAGAAGTTGGTGATAAGGCTGAATCTGCTGTAAAAGAAGCTGCTAAAATGAAAAAAGCCGATACTGATCCTGATAAATGTGCAGTTTGTGAGAAAAAGCTTAGTGATAATGATGATTATATTTGTACTAAATGCAAAGCTTTGGATAAAGAAGCTTCCAAATCTGAAAGCTCTGCTCCAATTGAAGCTGTTCAGGATAAACCAGCACTCTCTCATAAAACCGTAGGTGATAAAGCAGAACAGTCTTCTCAGGGTGATACAGAGCCAAAGGGATCTGCTCCTGAGAACTCTAGTGATGAATCAGTAAAGAAATCAGCCGCAACTGAAATGCCTATGCCAGAAGATAAACCAGCTATTGAAGAAAAACCTGAAATTCCA
>Ga0265323_10000574_pt1 | contig 20285 bp, 17 predicted proteins | sample 41225metaG_FD_193580 | JGI IMG/M metagenome (GOLD analysis project Ga0265323, IMG submission 193580) | Rhizosphere microbial communities from Carex aquatilis grown in University of Washington, Seatle, WA, United States - 4-12-25 metaG | ecosystem: Host-associated > Plants > Roots > Rhizosphere...
GCAGAAAACCGGCACACAAGAAACCAACAACCACATAACAATGCCCGCCGACCTTGTAGCGTAATTACCCCGCGCTTGAGGTCATTGATTCAAAAACGCGCCGGAGGCGCTCAACCGAGCGGCGACGAATGGATGGGAGATAGTCAGCTCTCAAATCGTTCCGAAGTCACCTGATGTTATGAGCAGCACGGAGAGCGTCAGGCTTTACATTATTCTCCGGCATCCAAAGCAGTGATTCCATGTTTCGGCCTAGTCGCTGAAAGGGTGAAAGTGAAAGGGGCGTCCTGGAAAAATGACATTGGGGGGTTGACGGCAGCGGCCTTGCCTCGGTTTGGCGAACAAGGTTAGAAATGTTGCGCATGAGGCAAGAAAGAGACTAAGTTTATTCCCACATGACTCGCCTCGACCAGGCTCTGGTTGAACGCGGCCTTTGTGAAAGCCGCGAACGCGCCAAACGCGCCATTCTTGCCGGTCAGGTACGCATCAACGCCCAATCCGCCCACAAACCAAGCGACTCCGTCAAACCCGATGACCGGCTCACCCTGGACGCGGACGAGAAATACGTCAGCCGCGGCGGCCAAAAACTGGAACGCGCCCTGCGCTATTTTCAATTGAATGTCGCCGGATTAACGGCGCTCGACCTGGGCGCGTCCACCGGCGGATTCACCGATTGTTTGTTGCAACATGGCGCGGCCAAGGTTTTTGCCGTGGACGTTGGCCGGGGACAATTCGCCTGGAAGCTCCGGCACGACCCCCGCGTCGTCGTCATGGAGAAGACCAACGCGCGCCATCTGACGCCGGAACAATTCGGAGGGACGAGTCACACGAGTCCCAAACCGAACAATGATGAATCAAAGTCAGGGACTTGTATAGCTCGTCCCACCGAAAACAAATTCCGCGGCGTTGACTTGATTACCATTGACTGCTCGTTTATTTCGTTGCGAAAAATTTTGCCCGCCGCCATTGCATTATTGCGGCCCGATGGCAGAATTGTCGCGCTCGTCAAACCGCAGTTTGAAGCCGGCAGAGCCGAAGCCGACAAGGGTCGCGGCGTCATCAGCGACCCGTCGGTGCATGAGCGCGTGCTCAAAGAACTGCGGGAGTTCGTCCGCGCGCAACCCGGGTTGCGCTGGCAGGGCGTGGTGGAATCACCGTTGCTCGGACCGGCGGGCAACAAGGAATTTTTGGCGCTGATTGAAAAAACAATCTGACAAAATCAAACGCGTCGGGCTGATCGGCAATTCCGACAAGGCCGCCTGTGCCGACAGCGTTCGCAAGGCCGCACGGCTCATTCAACGCGCCGGACGCAAGGTGTTGTGCGACGACGGGACCGCCCGGCTGGCCGGATTAAAAAATTCAGCGCGCGGCAACGCCGCCGCGCTGGCGCGCGAAGCGGACCTGCTGCTGGTGTTTGGCGGCGACGGCACGATGCTGCACGTCGCCCGCGAAATCGCCGGCTCGGCCACACCGATGCTCGGCGTCAATATCGGCGGCCTCGGTTTCCTGACCGCCGTGCCGTCGGACGAAATGACCCGCGCGCTGGCGCACGTCTGGCGCGGGGAATTCAAATACGAATCCCGTGTTTTGATCGAGGTCGGCGGCCGCTGCCAGGGACGGAGGATTCATGAAACCGCGCTCAATGACATTGTCGTCAGCCGCAGCGGGATTTTAAGACTCATCAAGCTGGACGTCAGCGTGGACGGCGAACTGGTCGCGCGCTACCACGGCGACGGATTAATCATCAGTTCACCCACGGGTTCAACGGCGTATTCACTGGCGGCGGGCGGCGCCATTGTTTTGCCCACCGCCGAAGTGTTTGCGCTTACACCGATTTGTCCGCACACGCTGTCCAATCGTCCGCTCATTTTGCCGTTAACCTCAACCATTCGCGTCAAGGCCATCAGTTCGCAGCCGGCGACGTTTTTAAGCGCGGATGGCCAGTTTGTCGCCGAGCTCGGCGCCGGCGACGAAGTGACGGTTCGCCGCAGCCGGGGCACGGTCCGGCTGATGCATCTGGCGGACAGTTCATTTTGGGAGGCGTTGCGCCGCAAGCTGCACTGGCGCGGAGCGTATTTATGAAATGAAAAAACAAGTCGAGAGCCGAAAGTCGAGAGTCGAGGGCGCAAAATCACGCCTGCAACCCTGCTTTCGTCACACGCCACACGCCACACGCCACTCGCCACCCGCCACCTGACCATGGTCCGGCTTAAAGACATAGCCCGGCATGCGGGCGTCTCGGTGATGACGGTCTCGAAGGCGTTGCGCGACGAGCCGGATGTGTCGGCGGCCACGAAGGCGCGCATCAAGTTGCTGGCGCAACAAATGGGTTACGTTCCCGACTCGTCAGCACAGGGGCTGCGCAACCGGACGACCAAATTATTCGGCCTCGTCATTCCATCGAGCACGAATCCGATTTTTGCGCGCGTCGTTTTCGCCATCGAGGAACGCGCGCACGAACTGGGTTACGACATTTTGCTCGCGCATACGCACAATCTGCCGGCCCGCGAAGAGGCTTGCATCCGGCGGCTGTTGTCGCGGCGCGTGGACGGGCTGTTCATTTCGCCGGTGTATCGCTTTGAAGCCGAGGCGCGAATTTATCAGGAGGTGCTGGCCCGCCAGATCCCGACGGTTTTAATCGGGCCGCCCGCGCCATTTTGCAAATCGTTCGTCAGCGTGGAAATTGATGAACAGGTTGCCAGCCACACCGCGACGCAACATTTGTTGAAGCTCGGCCACAAACGCATCGCCTATCTCACCGGCCCGCCCACGGCGCCGTGGGTACACGAGCGGTTTGAGGGCTATCGTCACGCCTTGCGCGAAGCCGGATTGGACGTGGACGACAAGCTGGTCTTCCAGGCCGGCAGCACCATTGAAGATGGCACCAAAGCCGCGATGCAAATGCTGAATGAATCGTGTGGTGCAACCGCCGTTCAAGCCGTAAACGACCTCGTCGCCATCGGCTGCGCGGACGCGTTGTTATCGAAAGGGTTGCGGATTCCGGAGGACATTTCGCTTGTGGGTTTCGGCAACATCATGACGGCGGAATATTTTCGCGTGCCGCTGACGACCATCCGCCAGCCAAAGTACCGGCTCGGCATGGCCGCCGTGGAAGCGATGATGAATTTGCTGAAAGGCCAGCGCGTTGAAATGAAACGCCTGCCCGCCGAACTCATCGAGCGCAAGAGCACCGCGCCGCCGCGAACGGTTTCCCATCAAACAAGTTGAAGTGCCTTTGGCGGGTTCTGACCGCCGCAAGCGGGCCCTAAAAAGTTTCAGGGCGGCTCAAACTCCGGTGGGGCAAGCGTCCTCGCGAGCCGAAACTGCATTTATTTCTACGGCTCGCCGGGAGTCTCGCCCCACCAATGAGGGCATCCCATTTCCCAATGACAATCGGAACAAACCTCGGTAGGGCGGGCAGTCCTCTGCCCGCCGTTCGTCCGTTCACCAACCACAGCGCGCACGGAGTGACGCGCCCTACCAATGTGCCGATTTCCACTGGGAATTGGTATCAGACATTTGCTGCCCCCAATCGGAACGCCGCGAGCGAAGTGTAGCGCGCCCCGACCGGGGACAATTCGCTTCGGATTATTTCAATTTCATGCGCCGTCCATTCGCCGAACAGCCGCTTTTCGAGCGACTGCGCCCGGGCGGCCAGGTCCCGGGTATCGGCGGGCCTCGGATTTTTCAGGCGGCCCAGCGTGACATGGCCCGTGAAATTCTTCTCGCCCGGTTCGGAACTGAACTGGCCGACAGCGGTTTCAATCTGCTTCTGTAAATCCATCAGGCTTCCTTCCCCGTCGTTGATTCCCACCCAGATGACCCGGGGCGAGCGGGGATTCGGGAAAAAGCCGACGCCCTCGGCGCGCAACGACAAGGGCCGGGCGTTCCGGCAAACGGCGCCTACCGATTGCTTCAAATTTTCGACGCCATCCACCGGGACATTGCCCAGAAACCGGAGCGTGAGATGAAATTGATCCGGCTGCGCCCAGCGGGCCACGTTGCGCGGCACAAGCGGCTGCAATTCCTGCTGGACGCGGATGATTTCATCCCGGACCGGCTCCGGAATCGGAATCGCGATGAACAATCGGAGCTTCTCCGGTGAACTGTCGTCTGCCATCGCCCTGCAATCTGTTGTCCCAATCGCTGGAGTTCAAGCTTTAGCTGCGTCTATTCGATGAAACCACGGATGGACACGGATAAACCTAACGCGGCTTGTGCCGCCACCACGGATTTTGGACTGCGGCGGGAAGCGAAGCGCCACGCCGCTGTTGGACGCAATCGGCTGTACGGAAAGCGGTGTCGCCGCTGCGCTCTGCCACTGCAGTCCAAATCTTTGTCGTCCGTGCGCGAAATTGCAGGATTGTATTACGGATTAAAATAAAACCAAATTTTGCTTCAACGAATCCGGGTGGCTTCACCGATTAGTTATCTCGTTTGCGTTGCTGAAATACTTTTTCCCATCCGCGTTCATCTGTGTCCATCCGTGATTAAAAGATTTTCCCATTCTTTTGTCGCAAAACCGCCCCGGACTTCACTATAGAATGACGATATGAATTTGCCCGGACGGGACATTGCATGGACTTGACCGACAAAGAATACGTCGAGCGTTGCCGCGATGGACATCAGGAGGATTTCCGCGTGCTGGTGGATCGTTATCAGAAGCCGCTGTTCGCATTCCTCGCGGGGCGGCTTCGAGACGGCCTGCAGGTGGAAGAAGCGGCGCAGGAGTCGTTCGTCAGGGCTTTCCTGTCCCTGAAGAAGCTGCGGAAGCAGGAGTCGTTTTACTCCTGGCTGCTGGGCATCGCCGGACGGGTCGCCAAGGAACAACTGCGTTCGCTGAAACATCGCCAGCAGGATTGTGAAGTGACGGAATCCATCATGGCCAACGTCGCCGACCGCCGGGAAGATTATCCGTTGGAAGAAGCCATCGCCGCCCTGCCCGAATCCTATCGTCAGGTGATACTGCTGCGGTATTACGAGGGGCACTCCTGTCAGGAGATCGCCACCCGCCTCGATCTGCCGCTGGGCACGGTCACCAAAACGCTTTCGCGCGCTTACGCCCTGCTCCGTCAGGAACTGGCCGCCCGTGAAAGCGCGGAAACAACCGTCAACCAAACGTAACTGCCATGAACTGCGCTGAATGCCGGGAAAATCTGGTCGCCTGCGTGGAAGGATTGCTCGAACGCGAGGAATCGCTCCAATGTCAGGCACACCTTGAAACCTGCGCGGCCTGCCGGGCCGAGCACGCGGCCATCACCCGCCTGCAACAGCAACTGGTGGCCCGCGGTCCAGCGACCGCCGAAGTGTCGCTGGTCAACCCGGTGATGCGGCGGGTTCAGGCAATGCAAAACGACCGCGAAAGAAATCCAATTATGACAAAATTATTTACACGATGGGGATTTGGGCTGGGCGCTGCCGCCGGTGCGGCCGCGATTATTCTGATCACCTTCCTGGTCTTTCCCAAGGCACAAGCCACCGCCGCCGAGGTCATGGCCAGAGGCGCCCAAGCCGTGGCCAAACTGACCAGCATTCACCTACGCGGCCAATTGCGGACGCTGCCGGCTGAAAACTTCGGTTATATCAATCCTGACGCCGGGTTTTATACCGTCGAATTGTGGAAGCAGTTCGAGCCGGAGTTGAAATGGCGCGTCGAGAAGCCCGAGCGCGTGGCCGTCATGGACGGGCAGTCAACCGTGATGCTCATCAAAACCGCCAACCTCGCGGTGAAAGTGCCGAAGCCGGTGAAGAGTGCATTTGACACCGATTGGCTGCACAAGATCGCCAACCTGAGCAACACCATCACCAATGAACTCAACAATGCCATCGCGAAGGGCTGGAAACTGAATCTTACGGAAGAGCGCGGTGCGGATGGCCGGACAAAAGATGTCGTCACCATCGAAGCCAAATCCGGCCTGCCGGATAACGATTACCTCAAAAACAGTTTCTTCGACGACTCCGACACCCGCCGGGTATATGTCTTCGACCCCCAGACTGAATTGCTGGAATCGGTGAAGATTTATCTTCATGCCGTGTCGGGCGACAAGTTGATCTTTGAACTGGATCAGATTGACTATAACCAGCCGCTGGATGCCGCGGTGTTCCAACTTGAGTTGCCGGCCAATGTGAACTGGTTCCAAAATGAAATGCAGAAGCTGCCCGACAACGAAAAATACGCGTCCATGACCGCAGAACAGGCCGCCCGCGCCTATTTCGAGGCCTTCAGACGCCAGGACTGGACTGAAGCTGAAAAATTCCGGAGATCGACGCTGGACGACCAAACCAAGAAAAATGTTGGCAGTCTTGAGATCGTCAGCATTGGTGAGTCTTTTACTTCCGCAGCTTACGCCCCAGGCGGCCGGTTTGTCCCCTACGTGATCAAACTTAAGAGTGGCGAGGTGATAACAAACAACTTGGCACTCAAGAAGAATTGGAAGACCGGTCGCTGGTGGGACGATGGCGGGTTCTGACCTACCAGATTCACCAGCCGTTCAAATTTGCAGCATCAGGGCGGAACTCTTGAGGGTTCCGCTTTTTTGCACGCTCAGACCATGAGCCGGCGGGGACGTCAGCCTTCGCTCTGAAGCTATGGCGCGACAGGCCGGCGCGACCAGGAAGGAACAAGCTCAAGCTTGAACTCCAACGCACCGTTTTTATTCGACACCCGGCACTCGTCACTCGACACTGAATTGCATGTCGTTGCCCGCTGATTATCACATGCACACGCCGTTGTGCCGGCACGCGACCGGCGAGCCGGGTGAATACGCCGCGCGCGCCGTTGCCACCGGCCTCACGGAGATTGGTTTCTCCGACCATTCGCCGATGCCGCGCGACGATTTCGATGACTGGCGGATGCGCGCCGACCAGCTTGATGAGTACGTCGAGAAGGTTCTCAAGGCCCAAAAGGATTTCCCACAGCTCACCATCCGCCTCGCGCTGGAAGTGGATTATCTGCCCGGTTACGAGGATTGGATCCGCGGACTCGCTGCGCGGCATCCGTGGGATTATTTCATCGGCTCGGTGCATTACGTCTCCGATGACTGGGTCGTGGATAATCCGCATGAAATATCCAAATGGAAGAACCGCGATCCGTTCGAGGTCTGGTCGGCTTACTTCGAGCGGCTCACCCGGGCCGCCGAAACCGGCTTTTTTGAAATCATCGGCCACGTGGACCTGCCGAAAAAGTTCGGGCATCGGCCACAGCAGGATTGCACGGCGCTTTATGAAAAATTCCTGAATGCGGCAAAAAAACACAACTGCGCCATCGAACTCAACACCGCCGGTTTGCGGAAGGATTGCCGGGAAATTTATCCCAGCCGCCAAATCCTTGAACTGGCGTTTCAAAAAGGCGTGCCGATAACGTTTGGCTCGGATGCCCACAAGCCGGAGGAAGTGGGAATGAATTTTGCCGAAGCCGTCCGGCTCGCGCGCAACGTCGGCTACCAGGAAAGCTGCCGGTTCACACAGCGAAAACGTCAAATGGTTAAATTTTGATTTCTGACCTTTCGGGTTATGTTCACGGCCAAACTGACAAAAAACCAGCTCGCCGCCCTCATCTGCCTGGCGCTGGCCGTGGTCACCGCCGCGCTCTACCTGCCGATTACTCATTACGGTTTTGTCAACTTTGATGACGATGATTACATCACCAACAATTCCCATGTTCAGGCCGGGCTGACCTGGACCGGGGTGGTCTGGGCCTTTCAAACCGGAGCCGCCGCCAACTGGCATCCCTTGACGTGGATTTCACACATGCTGGACTGCCAGTTGTACGGTTTGAATCCGGGCGGCCATCACGCAACCAATCTGATTTTTCACGTCTTCAACACGTTGCTGCTGTTCCTTTGGCTCAGGCAGATCACGGGAGCTTTGTGGCGTAGCGCGATGGTGGCGGCCTTGTTCGCCTGGCATCCATTGCACGTCGAATCGGTGGCATGGGCGTCGGAACGCAAGGATGTCTTGAGCGCGTTCTTTTGGATGCTGACGCTCATCGCGTACACGCGATATGCGCGGGAGTCCAGAGTCCTGAGTCCAAAGTCCAAAGTCTTTTATGGTTTGAGCGTGCTGGCATTTGCGTGCGGGCTGATGTCCAAGCCGATGGTGGTGACGTTGCCTTTCGTTTTGCTGTTGCTCGATTTCTGGCCGTTGGAGAGGTTCTCCCGTTTCACGTTTCACTTTTCTCGTTCAAACCAACCCTCAACTCTCAACCCTCAACTCTCAACCATGTCAGCCGTCCGGCTGATTTGTGAAAAACTGCCTTTCTTTGCGCTCACACTGGCAGCCAGCGTGGTGACCTATTTTGTGCAAACTTCGGGCCGGGCGCTCTGGTCGCCGGACGTATTGTCTCTTTCGGATCGGGTGGCAAATGCCTTATGGGCCTACGATCGTTACATCTCCAAAACATTTTGGCCGGTGGATCTCTCCATTTTTTACCCGCATCCGTATCATTGGCCGCCTGGTCTGGCAATTGGGTCGGCATTGTTGCTGGCCCTGTGGTCGGGATTGTCCATCTGGCGCGCGCGCCAATATCCGTATCTGTTCGTTGGCTGGTTCTGGTTTTTGGGAACGCTCATCCCCACCATCGGCCTGGTGCAGGTGGGCTCGCAATCCATGGCCGACCGTTATATGTATATTCCCAGCATTGGCCTGTTCATACTGGTTGCGTGGGGCATTAACGATTTTTTGAACTGGCGTCCCCACTGGCGGCGAATCATGACGTTTGCCGGAGGCGTGGCGCTGGCGGGTTGTCTGGTGGGCACTGAAATTCAACTCAGTTACTGGCAGAACAGCATTAAACTCTTCAGTCATGCCATTGAAGTGACCACTGATAATTTCGTCGCCTACACCTGCCTGGGTGAGACCCTCAGGGACATGGGCCTGAAAAAGGAGGCCATGGAACTTTGCGCTGAAGCGGTGAAAATTTCGCCGACCAGCCCGGTGACACAATATAATTTCGGGATGGCTTTGTTGCAGAACCACAGGCTGGACGAAGCTCTGGCACATCTTGACGCCGCCGGGCGGCTCGCTCCGCATAATTCCGAAATCCAATACAACCTGGGCCTCGTTTTGTTGCTGCACGACAAACCGGATGAGGCCGCCGGTCATTTCGCCGCCGCGCTCGTTGTAAGGCCCGGCTTCGCGGAGGCGCATTACCGTTTTGCGCAGGTTTTGTCCCAACAACACAAATCAAAGGAAGCCATTTTTCATTACCGCGAGGCGTTGCGTCTCAAGCCGGAATTCCCCGAAGCAAAAGCCGCGCTCGGCCAAATCCTTTCCACCAATACAAATCTGAAAGCCGAACCTTGAACCGCTCGACACCGCCGGTTGATTTTGAAAGACTTCCGCCGATGAAACAATCAATTGTCACTTTGGACATGGAAGGCGTGTTGACGCCGGAAATCTGGATTGCGGTTGCCGAAAAGACCGGCATTCCGGAATTGCGCCGCACCACGCGCGATGAGCCGGATTATGACAAGCTCATGCGCGGCCGGCTGGCGATTCTGGACAAACACGGCTTGAAGCTGTCCGACATTCAAAACGTCATCGGCATGTTGCGTCCATTGTCCGGCGGCAAGGAATTCCTGGATGAACTGCGTTCGTTCGTCCAGGTCGTCATCCTGTCCGACACGTTCGAGCAATTCGCCACTCCCCTGCTCCGCCAGCTCGGCTGGCCGGTGCTCCTGTGTCACCGGCTCGTCGTCGAAAACGACCGCATCGTGAATTACCAGTTGCGCATCCGGGAGCAAAAGCGCGAAGCCGTGGCCGCCTTCAAACGGATGAATTACCACGTCATCTCCGGCGGCGATTCCTTCAACGACACCGCCATGCTCATCGAGGCGAACGTGGGAATTCTCTTCCGCGCGCCCGACACGGTGAAAAAGCAATTTCCCCAATTCCAAGCGGTTGAGGCCTACGCCGATTTGATGAAGCTGATCAAGGGGGCGATGGGATAGGAAAATCCGAAGTTCGAAGCCCCGAAACCCGAAGGCCGAAACCTGAAACGGCACAGTATTTTCATGGCAGCAGGAGAAAACAAATAACTCGGATTTCGAGTTTCGGACTTCTTTCGGGCTTCGGATTTCGGAATTCGGTTTTCCCCCTCAGTCCTCCGCCTTGAATGCGCGGGAAATCAAATCCTGCACCGCCTGTTTCGGCTCCTTGCCATCGAAGAGCAGCGCATAAACCTCGTCAATGATCGGTGTGAGCACCTGCTTCTCCCGCGCCAGCCGATGCGCGGAGCGCGCCGTCGGATATCCCTCGGCCAGCTTCGGGTGCGACGCCTGGATGGCCGCCATCGTTTCACCGCGCCCGAGACGCTCGCCGAGATCACGATTGCGGCTTTGCTTTGAGAAACACGTCAGCATCAGGTCGCCCAGACCGCTCAAGCCGGCGAACGTCTCCGGCTGCGCGCCGCACGCCACCCCCAACCGGCGAATTTCTGACAATGCCCGCGTAACCAGTCCGGCCTTGGTGTTGTCGCCATAGCCCAGCCCGTCACTCACGCCGGCGGCAATGGCGATGATATTTTTCAGCGCGCCGCCGTATTCCACGCCGAGGATGTCCGTGCTGCGGTAAATGCGAAACCTGGGACGGTGGAACAGCCCCTGCACCGTTCGCGCGGTGGCGTCGTTTTCGCTGGCGCAAACCACCGTGGTCGGGATGCCCAGCGCCACTTCGCGGGCAAAGCTCGGTCCGGAAAGCGCGGCCACGCGGTCCGCCGGGGCCTGCTCGCGCAATATCCGGCTCATCGTTTCGCCGGTCTCAAACTCAATGCCCTTGGTTACGCTCACCATGATGGCTGGATGCCCTTTCAGCTTCACGGCAACCTGGCGGAAAACCTGCGACGGAATGGCCAGGGCCAGGCACTCGGCCCCCGCCACCGCCCTGGCGAAATCCGCCTCCGCCTTCCAATCCGTTGGCAATTCCATGCCGGGCAGGTAACGCTCATTCCGCCCGCGGCGCAGTTCGTCGAGCGTCCGGGTGTCAATGTCCCAAAGCGTCACGGCATGGCCGTTTTCGCGCAGCACCTTTGCCAGCGCGGTTCCCCAGGCACCTGCGCCAAGGATAGTGGCTTTCATTTTATTGCCTCCTGTGTCGCGGATTTTTGACCCAAACGCCGCTCGGTGCCGTTGAGCAGGCGCTGGATGTTGCCTTTGTGTTTGAAGATAGCGAGCAGTCCCAGCGCGGTGGTGACAATTCCCAAAAACAGGCTGTTCTTCGTCAACCAAACCGCTGCGGGCAACGCCACGGCTGCCGCGATGGAAGCCACCGATACGTAGCGGCTCAACGCGAATACAACGATCCACGCGCCCAGCGCAATGCCCGCGGCCAGCGGCGCGAGCGCAAAATAAACTCCCGCGCTGGTGGCAATGCCCTTGCCGCCCTTGAACTTCAGCCAGCAGGTGTAGTTGTGGCCCAGCACGGCGCAGATGCCGGCGACGATTTTCAAACATTCGATTTTATCCGGCGCCACGGCAAACGGTTGAACGACCAAATCCGCCAGCCAGGAACACGCGGCAAAACCCTTGAGTCCGTCCACCACAAGCACCAGGATGCCGGCGGGTTTGCCGAGAATACGAAAGACATTGGTCGCGCCGATGTTGCCGCTGCCCACGGCGCGAATGTCAATCCCCTTCGCCCGCGCAACGAGATAGCCGGTCGGGATTGAACCCAGCAAATACGCCGCCACGGCGATGACAACAAAAGCGAGCACGGGGGGAGTTTACGGTGCCGGAATCGAAAACAGGAAGCGCAAAATTAAACCCAAAATCCAAGCATTTCGACGATTCGGATTTCGCGACATCCCAGGCGCGGCAAACATTGGATGTTCGACGTTCCCCTGTTAGTCTGCCACTCAACCCTCAACCATCAACTCTCAACCAGCTAATCACTGCACCCTGACGCGATAGAAAATAGGGGGCCGCCGTTTTTTGGCAGTGCAATCTGTGTAACTGGTGATTTCGCCTTGGCCAACAATGTTGCTTTGGATGGTGAGGAATGCCTCCTCAAGGCTTGGTGGAGGTCGCTTTCATCTTCAACGCATAACTCAAGTTATTTTTCGCCTCGTCGTAGTCCGGCTTTAGCCTGATGGCTTCCTGAAACTGAATGATTGCTTCGTCCCAACGCCCTTTTTGGCCCAACATGACGCCCAGTCCGCAATGGGCTTGGGGAGAATCAGGCTCCAGCTTCAGTCCCAGCTCAAATTCGCCGATGGCCTCGTCCAGCTGCCCCTTTACTTTCAAGGCCAGACCCAGGTTGAAATGTCCCTTGGCGTCCTGAGGATCCAGCCGCACGGCTTTCTCAAACTCGGCAAACCCCTGGTCGGGGCGCCCTTGGCGTTCCAGCGCCAGCCCAAGATTATTGTATGCACGCACGTAGGCAGGGTTTATTCCAATGATTTCCTTAAATTGCCGAATGGCCTCGTCCAGGTGGCCGGTATTTTCCAAAAGCACACCCAAACGGTTGCGGGCATCCAGATCGTCAGGATCCAGGCTGATGGCTTTCTTGTATTCGTTGATGGCTGCGTCGCCTTGTCCGTCCTCGGCCAGGGCGTCAGCCAGATCGGCGTGGACCTGGGCCGCGTCAGGTTCCAACTTCACGGCCAGTTGAAGTTCCTGAATCCCTTCCGCCAGCCGGCCCGTTTTGCACAAGGCGACGCCCAATGGCGCGTAGGCCAGGTCGTAGCTGGGCATCAGTCTGATGGTTTCCCGATACAGGTTGATTGCCTCGTCACAGTGCCCTTGTACGAGTTCATAATCCCCAAGGTTTGAATAGGCGATAAAATTATTTTCCGTCACGTCGATGGCATGTTGGAAGAGCGTTCCGGTGTTCTTCCAATAACCGGCCTGACGCCAGGCAAGTCCTGCGCAGAGCATCATTACCACCGTGGCCGCGCCGGACACGGCGACGACCTGATGACGCCATCCTTTCGTGAACGCACAAGCCCCCCAGCTCAACAGAATGAACAGCCCGATGGATGGCACATAACTGAAACGGTCCGCCATGGCCTGCAAGCCAACCTGCACCAGCCCGATCACCGGCACCAACGTCCCGACAAACCAGAACCAACCCACCAGCAGCCAGGGTTGCCGCCGCCGCATCGTAATCACAACAACACTGATGCCCAGGAGCAGGAGGCCGGCTGAAATCAAATCTCCCGGCGGCCAATGGAGGGGATAGCGCAAGGGGTAAATGACCGCAAGGTTCGTCGGGAAAAGGAGCTTGCCGAGATAACCGGCATAAGAAACCAGGGCATTCTCCAAACGGGCGCCGATCGGCAGGCCCGTCGTCGTCACCACGGTGCCTGTGCTTCTCTGTACCACGAAAGTGACAATGCTTGAAGCTGCTGCCAGAAGGAAAAATGGCAGTTTTTCCCTCACCAAAGGCCACACACGATTGTTGCCAAAACGATTCAATGGCCAGTAATCCAGCAGCAGCAAGACGAAAGGCAACGTCACCAGCATCGGCTTGGACATCAGTCCGCACGCGAAGAGCAACAGCGCGAGGAAGTAGTCGAGAGTCGAGAGGCGAGAGTCGAGAGCCTGAACTGCTATGTCCGCCCCCGACCCTCGACTTTCGACCTTCGACCGTTTTTGCGCATATCGCGCATAAGCCCACAACGTCAGCAACCAAAACAGCGTGCTTAATACGTCCTTGCGCTCGGCCACCCAAGCCACCGATTCCACGTGCATGGGGTGCAACCCGAAAAGCCCGGCCACCAAGAGGCTCCGCCAGAACGCGCCGGTCATCCTCCTTAAAACCAGAAAGACCATGAACGTGTTGGTGGTGTGCAGCAGGAGGTTTGTCAGGTGATGACCCCACGCTTTCAAGCCGAAGAGTTCGCAGTCCAACATATGGGACAGCCAGGTAACCGGATGCCAGTAGGGCGCCGTCGGGGTACAAAAGGCCCATTTGACATTTTCCCACGTCAAGCCGTGTTGCACGTGAACATTTTCCGTGACATAAACCTGGTCGTCGTACCTGACAAAATCGCTGGTGAGCGCAGGGAGATATATCAAGCACACCAGCAACAGGAGCAGAATCAGGACGGAAACGTGTAATGGCTTTTCCCATGGAGACGATTCAGCCAAGGCATTTGATGAAGAGCTGTTTTTCATCTCAAGTTCCCGGTGAAGCCTTGAACTTCTGTTGCTGGCTTGCTTCTTGATTTTTTTGCGCCTGACCATGTTGATTTGCAAAATTGAATACGCTGCCGTCAATAAAAGCAGCACTTTTTTCCGATTTTTCCCGCCGGTTGCCGGCGCAGAGGTGATGGCAATACTTCCGCCGTAGCAGCCGATGCTCGCCGCGCCGGACAAAATTTGTAAAGCTTTTGCATTGCCTGAAGATGTTTTTTACGCCCGCCCTCACCTGTTTCCTCTCCCCCAGGCGAGGACATTGCTGCGAACGTTTTTTAAACATTTGGATGCTGGTCGCGCGAACACCGCCGACGGTGAATGGGAAGTGAGACGGAGAACCATTCGCCTTCTCCTGGGGGAGAAGGCGGGATGAGGGCGTAATAAAACCAACCGGCGCACAGCGCCGACACTACACCATCTAATTCCGGTCCTTGCGCACGGGCGCAAAAAGGTTATAATCAGCATCAATGAAACTGGCGCTGGCGGCTTTGGTTTATTTGGTGATTGCCCTGGTTTTGGGCCTGGGAATTCTGCTGACAATCGCCGGCAAGCCGTGGCTGCTTATCATCGCGTTCGTCGCCTACGTCGCCGCCTTCGGCCGAACCTGCTGGCAGCCGCACTAACTTTGGGTCTTGGGTCCCGGCTCCCGGGTTTGGGGGTGCTCTAGATTGATTTCCCCGGAACCAGGACGCCGAACGCCGGACGGCGATTCACTGTTACGGCACAGGATACTTCGTCTGCATCGCTCCGAGAATCTGCGACTGATTCATGGTCGTTGATCCCAATGTTCCCGCGTAAGTACCGGACGCGAAGGCCGTGGCGGTGGATGTGCCTTGGACGACGTAGGGCGTGCCTCCGTAATAAACGTAGCCGGTGCCAGGCAGTGCCATGTTATCCCCAGACCAAAAATTCGCATAGGGAGCGAGCTGCCCGGGCAGCCCCAAAGCCGTCACGTCGTGAACCCCGGGAATCGCGCCCGGATACGTCGGCGCGTCCACCGGCGTATTGCCCGCCGCGCCAAAAATCACAATGTTGTCAGCCAGCGCCAGGCTGACCACGCCGTCCAAAACGGAACTGTCACCGGCGCTGCCGAGGCTCAAATTCAGGATGTTCGCGCCGTGGTCAACTGCCGCTTGAATGCCCAGCGCAACGTACCATGAGGTGGTGGCCTGGTTCCCGCCATAAACATCCACCGGCTGGATTTGCACGGAACTGGCGCCGCCCGATGCCTGCGCAATGGCCGTCAAAATATTGTAGGCCATGGCCGTGCCGTGCGTGATGTCGGTGCTGGCGGAAACGTCTCCGGCCGCGTCAATTTGCGGCAGAACAAATTTATCCAGTTGGGCTCCGAGCGATTGCACATTCATGTCAATCAGGCCAACAATGACCTTGCCGGAATCGCCCGGCGGGTTGAGTTGCAGGGACAGCGGCGCGATCGGCGCGGACGAGAGCGCCTGAATCGGCGGCGGCGGATCGAAATAATAATTGTAATCCACCTCGGCCACGTCGCTGTTGCCTTTCAACTGTCCGAGCGCCGCGTCGGTGGCGGAAGCATTGTTGAAAAGCAGACGGTAGAGGCCGAGTTTGTCGTTGCGCCCGGTGATTTTGGCGCCGAGCAGTTTGGCCAGGGCGTCGGCATCCGTACCCGGCTTGAGTTTCATGAGCAATTCGTTGGGAACGTGCCGGGGCGCCGCCGGCGGCGCGAGCACCGGCCGCGTGGCGTTTTTCAGCGCGGTGCGAAAAACATAAAGTTGCGGCGCGCCGTTGGTCCGCGGCACGAGCGCAAAGTTGAGATTGCCCAACAACATCTTCAGCGCGTCGCCGGAAGGCAGGTCCTTGAACTTTGCGGAAGTGATGTGGGTGGTGTCCGGCTCGACAAAAATATGCCAGCCGGCCGCCATGGCAATTTTCTCCAGCAACGGCCACAGCGCCAGGCCCCGCACATCGGCGTCCACGCGGTCGGTCGCCCGGTGCCAGACGAGCAAGTTGGTGTCCGCCGCGCGCGCACACAGGCAAAACGCGGCCAGAAAAAGGCAAATTGCAATTCTTTTGAACATGGCCGGTTAGAAAGGTGGCACAACCATCCCCGTTTGTGAAATTCAAAACTCCGACCGGAAGTTCGTGTCCTTCCATGAACTTTCGCGGCGGAACGCCGGATCCATCCGGAAGAACCGCTCTTTGCTCCACGCGCTGCCGGATGAATCCGGCGTTCCACACTCGCCCTGTTTCATCATGGCGCGAGAACGCGATAAAATTGTTGCGGCGCACCCGTGATGGTGTCAATCCAAAGCCCGGGGGAATTCGACGGCGTGATCGAGCTCCGCAACTGGAATGTGTCCTGGATGTTCGTGGCACTCAAGACCTCGTAAAGCCGCCCGGCCGTGGCGGGCCAGCCGATGATGGGCGGCGGCGCGGTCAACGTCAGCCCAAACGGCGGCTCCGACCCACCGATGCGAATCCACTCCGTCCCGGTGCGGTATTGTTTGCCGTCGCTGCGCGTTACCACGGCGTAGAACGGATGCAATCCCACCCCGAGATTCGTTGCCGCCACCGCGAACGTGGCGGTGGAGAGGTTGGAAACAACGCCGACCGAACCGCCCGTGGTGAACAATTCGATGGTGGAAATCGTGTTCGTGTTGGCGGCGACCGAAAACAGCAACGTGAAATTCAACACCGTGTTGGAAGCGCCGGCCAGCGTGGTGAACGTGGCGCTGAGCGGCGTGTTTTGAACGCGCACGTTTTGCGATACACGGGCTTGCGTGCGCACATGACTGCCTTCATAGACCACCGCTTCGAGCTCGTGGCAACCATCGGACAGGGTTGTGGTGTCCAAAGGGAATGTGAACGAAAGATTGGTGACACCAGCCGTAATGTAGAGATGATTGCGCGGCTGGAGGTCGCTGACGTTTTGATTCAACGCCTGGGTATTGGTGGGAGTAATGGCCAAGTCGGCCGAAGAACTGAAGTTCGCCAGAATCTGCGAAGCCGGCCAACCAGGAGTTCGCGCGTAGAGGTTGAACTGGGCGTAAGGTATGCCGGGATAATCGTCGAGGGGAATGAAATCCCCGGCAATCACTCCGTCAGGCGCCTGCAAGGTGGTGTTGCCATTAATGGCGTTGACCAATTGCCCGGTCAGGCCGGAAATGTTAGTGCCCGGCGCCGTGTTGGTCACCGCCAATGTCACCTGCGTGCCGTTGGTTTTGGTAACCATCAGTTGCAGGTAATCGCCCACGCTCGGAGCGTTGGACACGGAGAACCCTGTGCCGTCCGAACCGTAGAAACCATAAGCAACCGTGTCGAGAAAATTGGCGCGGCTGACCGCGACATAAGTGGTCAGCGCGGAGGCGGAACCGATGGAATTGCTGACACTTACCGGAATCTGCGCCCCCGGCGTATTGATGTCGGTGCCTTGCAACAAAATGCGGTCGCCAGCGGCAGTGGCTTGCACCCTGGCCAGCCCGGCGTAGGCGGACTGATTAAGAACGCCAGCCAGTCCGGATGCGACCGAGGCAATCGTCGCGTTGCTTGGAACGAGGTAGTTTGTGGTGCAACCATTGACGGTCACGTAAAGCTTGTTGCCCGCGACCGGCGGAATGTTGGTCAGGGTTTGCCGCCACGTGCCGTCGAGAAACAAATCAACCTGCTGCACCGGGCGGTTGGACGCGCCAGCGGCGCATTGGAACGTGAGGTTGGTGATGCCGCTCAACACGCTGTTGGCAGGCAAATTGACCCACGCGCCGACGGGGGGCCGGGCAAAAGGCGCCGCCAGCGGCTCGCCGACGACCAAGCCCTGATACGGATTGGCGATGCTCATATAATAACATTCCGCCAGGCTGAAGCCTCGATACTGATAGAAATAATCCTGCGGCGACGGGAATTTCTGCAAATAAGCGCAAGGCTCGACCACCGTGCCGTAGCTGCCGCTGGCCCCGGCGTTCATGAAGGCCAGCAGGGGCGTCTGGCCGGTGTATCCAAAGAGCACCCCTGCATACGACGTCAGGCTGTCGGCCATGGCGCCCGGCACAAATACGTTCGGCAGGATGTTGAACTGCATGAGACCGGTCTGATAGCCCAATGTATTTGTCAAACCGTAAGGCGAAAGTGAATTTGTCCGCAGGATGGTAAAAATCCCGGTCACACGCGCATCGAAAACCGTGTTGTCAAATTCCAGATACCGGATGTTGCGGAAAACGTCGCTGCTTTTGTCCAGCCAAACCGTTTGGGTGGGAAATGCGCCGTCACTGGCCACGCCGCGATCAATGATCGCTTGCGCCAGCGCCAGGCTGCTGGATGTGATCATGGTCGCCAGCCATGAGTTGCTCGCAGCGTCAATCGGCGGCGTCTGGCGAAAGACACCCTCGCTGCCGGCATAGGCGTTGGAACTGGCGGCGGGGAGCGAGCATGAATCACCAAAATCATCGGGCTTGAACCCATAAAACAACGCGGCGGTTGTCGAGTTCAAGCCATTGGTGGCGATAACCTGATAGGGAATGTCCATGGACAGGAGGACGTAATCCACCTGGTTGGTGAGACCGCGACTCGAAAGCATGGCCACCAGCGGATTGAGCAAATTGGTTTCGAAATTGGCCCGGTTCCACGTGTTGCTGCCGCCGGTCCAATTGATGCGCAGAAAATTTTGCGGCGGCACGCAGCGACGTTCGCAGTAGTAATTGCCGAGCTGGACCGAGTTCGTGCTGTTCTGGTTGACAACCACGACGACGTTCAACCCGCTGCCACCCGCGAAAAGTTTGACGGCGGAAACAAGCAAAACGGCCAGACCGGTCGCAAAGCGCAGGCGGATGTTCACACGTGTATTATCGCCTGAAAATGGCGTTTCGTAAAGTGCGGGAGATGCAGCTTCCGCTGGGCCGAGGTAACTAGGCTATTGCTGCGGTCGCCGGTGTATGGTTGGAATTGTGTTCCTGGGAGCGCCGGCATCCCGCCGGTCCGGGGTGGTTCAGCGGATGAATATTTGCCATTCTTGAATCGGATTATCACTTCCATGGCCTGGCGTCGTGGAGCGATGCTTGAAATCTCCTCAGCCCCGCGTTTCAACCGTCACTCCGCGACCTGCTAAAAATTGAGATGTGCCCTTTCGAAATGCGCCGATTAAACTGGATTTGCATGTATTTGCCGCACATGATAATTTTGTTGAAAGGATTGACCGTTCCCAAGCGTAATAAATCTCAACTGGAGACAAACCATGAGCCTCGAAGATGTATTTAGACCACCGATGTTTCCCAACCCGACCACAACCTGCCTGCCGCTGGCCGTGTTTTCCGCCACCGACGATGCCGGTTCAAAAACGGAAATAGACATCCAAAGCGAAAAGGCGTTGTACATCGTCGCCTTCCTGGCCGGGTTCAGCGAGCGTTTCTTCGTTCGAATCATTGATAAACTGATGACAACATTATTGGGAGGCGATTCATCCGCATCAGCATCCAAATCCGGAACGGCGAAAGCCTCCGGGTCCGGCACCGCAAAATAAAGGAATCATGGCAGGCACAAGAAAGGATTAAGATGAGCGTCACGGAAAAACCTTCTCCAGACACGGAACAAACCAAGCAACGGATGAAAATGTACGAGCTCTACCTGAAAGACCTGCAAACGATGGGAACCAGGCAGGAGCACGCGCGAAAATATTACCTCACCCTCATCTCGGCCATTTTCATCATTCTTTCCCTGGGTGGAAACGCGATGGCCTTTGCGGTAACGCCCGGGCTCGTCTGGCTGGTCTCCATTTTTGGCGTTTTGCTCTGTGTATTGTGGCTGGTGAACATGATGAGCTACCGGACACTTTTTACCGCCAAGTTCAGTGTGCTGAAAAAAATGGAAACCCATCTTGCCTGTCAGCCCTTCACGGATGAAACCGCCGCAAAGTCCGACTCAAAACACTTTCAACTGACATGGATTGATGTATTGATTGCGGCGCTTTTCATCTGCCTGTTCATCGTCCTGCCGTTTCTGACGCGCGCGGCACACGGGTAGAGAGCCGCCACTCCATCCTGCCCCAGCCCGTCAGGCAACCGGGGCGTTGAAGGTCAGGATATAACCCTTGCCCTTCCAAACCTCTTCATAGACGGGATTGCAGACGCCCGGCGGGACCCAGTCCCTCGGACTGAAGTCCGTTGGGGCGTCCTTGAAGTAAGCCCG
>Ga0265323_10000575_pt1 | contig 20278 bp, 17 predicted proteins | sample 41225metaG_FD_193580 | JGI IMG/M metagenome (GOLD analysis project Ga0265323, IMG submission 193580) | Rhizosphere microbial communities from Carex aquatilis grown in University of Washington, Seatle, WA, United States - 4-12-25 metaG | ecosystem: Host-associated > Plants > Roots > Rhizosphere...
GAGAATCCTCCTCCTCCGAAACCGAAGAATACCACGTCATCAATCATATGATATCTCTTGTGTATGAATTTAAGGTTCTTGAGCCTCTCGCATTCCATCATGGTCGCTGACGCAGTCTCATGGTTCCCATGGATAATCAGGACAGGCTTTCCGATATCATTTATCTCCTGCAAAGTTTTTGTCATGTCACGCTCGAATATCGTGAAGTCTCCTGCGCAGACTAATATGTCTGCATCCTTTGCCTTGGCCTTTATCTTCTGAAGCCTTTTCAGGTCGTGCGTGTCCACAAAGAATAATACTTTCATGACACTTGGGATAGGACAAGGATTTTTAAAGGTTGTTGAGTAGAGGCTTGTGTAAATAATCGAGGACTAATTATTTCGGTTACCGCGCTCACATATATTCTCTATATTCTTCTCCAACAGATTTTAGATTAATCGTTTGTTTATCTTATAGTTCGCTAGGCGGTAACCTATAATCCTCAATTTATATATACTCCTCCTGATTAAAATCAGCCTATGATTTAGAAATCTATTTAAATGAGTGTCTTTTGTTCATAGCATTAAGTCCTATATGTGGGTTGAAAGAGGTTCATATTATAATGTTATACCCTGTGGCGATGGCTTATATCTATATTTCAGGCAGTATATGATGATTCAAACTATATTTTATATTGGAATGTTTTTGCTGTTGATGGCATTTCTTGTCCCATTAGTATTGAAGAAGGGAGCATTTTCCAGAAGATCCTCTCTTGTAATCTCTTTTATAGGGATGTCTTTTTTCGCGTACATATCCTTTGTAGTATTGAAGGACAATAGCGTACTATCTTTAGGTTCAGCGAATCTTGGTAGTATCATACACCTGAATTTTCTAATAGACAGGATGTCTGCATTCTTCATGTGCATAATCGCATTGGTATCGATGCCTGTTATAATATATTCATGGAGCTATGTGGAGCATCTTGAAGGCGAATCCAGAAAGAACCTTCTCGTCTCATTCATGAGCATATTCATCGTCTCACTAATGATCATAGTCACTTCTGCCAATATGTTATTATTCCTGTTCTTCTGGGAAATCATGGCCATCAGTTCATTCTTTCTCGTATATCATGATTATGGAAAGGAAGAGACAAGAAAAGCTGGCCTCTACTATTTCATCATGACTTCCTTGAGCACAATATTCTTGATGATGGCATTCGCCATATTATATAATGCAACAGGTTCATTGGATATGGTACGCGCATCTTCACTCTCTCCTATACTTGCGACCATAACATTTCTTTGCCTGTTCCTAGGGTTCGGCATAAAAAGCGGCATAATCCCATTCCATAAATGGCTGCCTTACGCCCATCCTGCAGCGCCTTCAAACATATCGGCATTGATGTCAGGAATAATGATAAAGATAGCTATCTATGGCCTGATAAGATTTGTCATATTCATATTGCCTGCATATCAATTATGGTGGGGAATATTAATACTTGTTGCAGGGACCATTTCAGCGATATTAGGAGTCATATATGCGCTCAAGGAGCATGACATAAAGAGGCTTCTTGCATACCACAGCATAGAGAATATAGGTATAATACTTATAGGATTTGGATTGTATGTCATATTCTCGTTCTATAACCTTTCGACCCTTGCGGCATTAAGCCTTGCAGGAGCATTGCTTCATACATTGAATCATGCAATATTCAAGAGCCTGCTTTTTTTGACTGCAGGTTCAGTCGTCAATTCGACGAAGACCAAGAATATAGAGTCCATGGGAGGCCTTGTGAAGACGATGCCCGTCACTGCGATGCTGTTTCTGATAGGAGCAGTTTCCATATCTGCGCTTCCGCCGTTCAACGGGTTTGTTAGCGAATTCATGATATTCCAGTCATTCTTTTCAGGGAACCTTATAGCAAATCATTTCATGCAGATACTGCTTGTAGCATGCGTGTCCATACTTGCTATAACGAGCGCTCTCGCCGCAACATGTTTCGTCAAGGCATTCGCGATAATATTCCTGGGAGTCCCAAGGACCGAGGATGCAAAGAATTCCGTGGAGGTTCCCTATCCTATGCTTATAGGCCCCTCCATACTTGCTTTTCTTTGCATCATCATAGGATTATTCTCTTTCCAGATAGCTGGATTCTTCGGATTCTCATTTGACATACCAAACATGCTATATATAGGATTGTTCCTATTGACAGTATTCGCCATATTATGGCTTGCATTATATGATTCAAGAAAGATACGCGAGAGCGCGACTTGGGGATGCGGCTATCCGTCAAGTGGCGGAAGAACAGAATATACAGCTTCAGGATTTTCACAGCCTATAATACATATCTTCAGCCCGATATACAGGCCAAAGATCAGTGTCGAGAAAAAATATCTTGACATGCACAAGATCAAGATAGCAGGAGGGCACGTGAAGATAGAGCTGTTGAAATTTTTTGAAGAGCAATTATATAATCCGGTGCTCGGCATCATAGATGGAATATCCAGATTCATCATGCGTTTCCACAGGCGCGATATGGACAGCTACATAGCTTATGTGTTCATAATCTGCCTTTTGCTCATGATAGCTATAGGTGTATTTTAAGATGACTCAACAATTTTTCATTTATGCGGCGATAAACATCTTTGTAGCATTAGTCAGCGCGCCGTTCTTCATGGGCGTCATAAAGAAGGTCAAGGCATTATGCCAGGGAAGGCACGGACCGCAGCTCTTGCAGCCATACTATAATCTGATAAAATTATTCAGCAAGGAAGTCGTCGTATCGAAAGATTCTTCATGGATAACAAGGATAACGCCTTATATCAACATGAGCATCATGGTTTTAGCTGTCCTCTTCATCCCGTTGATATTTGTTCCTGTAAATAATACTGTCTTCGGGAACATAATACTGTTGATATATCTCTTTGCCATAGCGAAATTCTTCATGGCCCTAGCAGGGCTTGACGCAGGCAGCGCATTCGGAGGGATGGGAAGTTCTAGGGAGATGTCATTCTCGTCAATAATAGAGCCTGTGACCATAATAGTCTTCCTTGCACTGGCTTTCGTCTTCAAGACCACGAACCTTTTCGACATAACAAGGGAGACAGCGATGCATAATATCTTCTCCATAAATCCACTGCTCGTACTTCTTGCAGTGTCATTATTCATAATATTGATAACTGAATCTTCAAGGATCCCGGTCGATAATCCTGAGACGCATCTTGAACTTACGATGATACATGAAGCCATGCTTCTTGAACAGTCAGGGAAAAATCTTGCATTGATGGAATGGTCAAGCGCACTCAAGCAGACGATACTTATGGCCATACTGATAAATATATTCTTCCCCGTCGGTCTCATCCCTATAAATCTTATAACACAATCATCACCTATGCTTCTATTGGTCTCTGCATTCTTGTTTCTCGTCAAGGGTATCGCATTATCCGTAGTCATAGCATTGTTCGAATCATATCTTGCGAAGTTGAGGCTGTTTCTCTTGCCTACGCTTTTTGCCATCCCATTCTTCCTCGCATTCCTGACGATAGTGATTGAGGTGTTCATATGATAGGCACGTTCTTCTCAATAAATACTATCACGATATTTTCAGTGCTCATACTGCTTACGGCTGCGATGATAACCATAAGCAAGAACCTCATGTCCATGATATTCATATATTCCATGCAGTCATTACTGATAGTCATAATAGCCGTGATGCTCTACATCTCGGAAAAGAATCCTATACTTTTCACGATAGCCGTATTGACTTTTTTGAGCAAAGTCATAATAATCCCATTCATAACGGAGAAAGTGCAGCATAAGCTGAGGATAAAAAGGGATGTCACATTCCATCATCTAAGTCCAGTCGGTTCAATATTTTTGAGTATACTGGTCTTTTTTATCGTCTATGCGGCATTTTCAAGTTTGGCAGGCATCCTTGCTGACAAGACTTCCCTTATAATAATATCATTATCAGTCTCCCTCGTATTCATGGGTATGATAATAATGTTCACAAGAAAGCAGATGATAACCAATGTCATAGGCTATCTGACGATGGAGAACGGCGTCCTTCTGTTCAGTCTGTTCGTTGCAGAACTTCCTCTCATAATAGAATTTTTGGTCCTCCTGGATCTTATAATGCTTATACTATTGATAACATTGATGGCATTCGGCATAGATTCAGGGATAGAGGAATATCATGCAAGGATAGATCCTTTTGATCCTATAAGGCGCAGGCTTGATAGCAGACTCGGCGGCAGGTTTGACAGCAGGCCTGATATTAGGTCCGAACGTGTAGACAGGGAGGAGAAGGCAAGATGATACTTATAGAGCAGATGATCCTCATAATATATCTTGTAGTAGGAATGCTCGCGCTCTTGTCCATGATATTGTCGCGCGGAGAGAAGAGCATGAACTTCTTCTCGATATGCCATGCATTGTCTTATCTGTTGATATCCATTTTGGTCGTGATATACGAGAAGCTTCCTATGTTCTTTACTGAAAGCAGACTCTTTTTCATAGACACTTTCGCATTGTATGAAGTGGTCATAGCATCATTCATATTCTTCCTTGTAGCGATATATCTTCGAGGTTACATGCGTCTCATGATAGGGAACAAGGAGTTGAATCCAAAGAACATAAGATTGTTCTATTGCGGCTTCAGCCTGCTCTTGATGTCTACAGTGTTCGCGTTCTTCTCGAACAATCTGGCACTGTTCTGGATATTCCTCGAACTCACGACGCTATTTTCAGTACTGCTCATAACGCTTCTTAACGCAAAAGAGAACATAGTCGCTGGCCTGCATTATATATTCATCGTATCTCCAGCGATGGTATTCACGTTTATAGGACTTATAATATTGTATGTAGCGACACAATCAGCAGGCGTCGCAAGCATCAACTGGTTTGATATAATGCATACGACAGGACTTCTCCAGAGCCGAATACTTGAAGTGTCATTCATCTTCATATTCATAGGATTTGCGGCGAAGTCAGGGATTGTGCCATTCCATAACTGGCTGCCTAAAGCATATTCTGCAGCCCCTTCGCCTGTGACTGTACTAATGTCTGCAGTCGTAAGCAGCCTAGGGATGTACGGCATCATACGAGTATTCGCCATCATAGGCCATACGGCAGCATTAAGCAAGATATCCTGGCTTCTCATAATATTCGGCATGGTATCCGTTGCAGTCGCAAGCTTCGTCATGCTCCAGAAGAAGAATGTGAAGATGATGCTTGCATTCTCAAGCATTGAACAGGCAGGGATAATACTCATAGCGTTAGGGATAGCCACGAAGACATCCATATTCTGGGCATTGCTATATGTCACATTCCATTCGCTGATAAAGGCATTGCTGTTCTTTTCTGCAGGGATAATAAACAGCCAATATGAAAGCAATAATCTGGAATCCATATCGGACATGATAAGATTGCAGCCTGTAGCCTCGCTCGGGCTTATCGTAGGGAGTCTTGCGATAATAGGATTGCCTCCATTCCTGCTCTTTGCCCCGAAATTCTTCATACTCGCAGAGCTTGGACGGCATTCAATAATATTGCTGGGATTATTATTGTTCTTCATACTGATTGCAGTGAGCGCATTCGCCATACTTATGACGAAATTATTTTCGAACGTCACTAAGGATGAGAAGAACATAAAGATAAAAAAATTCATCCTTCCTGCAAGCATGAAATTCACCATAATACTGCTCATAATATTGGTTATAGCCTTAGGGCTATATATGCCTCCAGGGCTTCAGCACGTGATAAACAGCATAGTCGCTCAACTAGGATTTTGAAGCCAAGATGATAAAGATATCAAGATAATAAAGATGTATAATGATGTTTGAAATGAATGGGATAAAAAAATGAACAGACTGGATATCGAGATAAAGGATGTATTTTCAGGAAAAGTGCATTTCGATAAGTTATTCGAGCACGAGAATCAGGCATTCATAAGGATACCTCGTGAAGAGTTCGATAATGCGGCAGCATTGTTTGCAGAGAAGAAATTCATACTCACATCGCTCTTCTGCGAACAGGATTTTGCAGACAAGGGAAATAAGGAACATAAGGGATTCACGCTATTTTATGTGTTCGAGAAGTCAGGGCACAATGCTTTCCTTGTAGTGCTTGTGGATATAGGATCTGCATCTGCAAATTCCATAAGCGCAAGTTCAAGTGCAAGTTCTTCCGCAAGCGCAAATTCAATAAGCAGCATCTTTCCTGCAGCTTCATGGTATGAACGTGAAATATCCGACGGATTCGGTATATTGTTCAAGGACTGCATCGATGATAGGAGACTATTTCTTCACGAGATATATCCAAAAGATTTTCATCCATTGCTCAAGTCTTTCAAGAACAGGAAATTATATTTCAATAATAAGGCTCATAAGATGCAGGATGATTATGAATTCAAGCAGATAACTGGAGAAGGAGTCTACCAGATAGCTGTAGGGCCTATACATGCAGGGATCATAGAGCCTGGACATTTCAGGTTCAGCGTCATAGGAGAGAGCGTGTATAATCTTGAGATAAGGATGTTCTATCTGCATAGAGGGATAGAGAAACTCTCTGAAGATAAGGCGCCTGAAGATGTGGTGAGAATAGCTGAATCTATAAGCGGCGATGAGACTGTGGCGAACGCTGTAGCATTCTGCAATGCCATAGAACAGATATCAGGCGAGAAGATACCTGAAAGGGCAATTTTCATAAGGACAATATTACTGGAGATGGAAAGGATATATTCTCATCTGGGAGACATTGCAGGGATGTGCGTCGATGTGGCTTATCCTGTAGGCGCCTCGGCGTTTTTCACATTAAGAGAAGAGATATTGAGGAAGAATAAGGAACTTACAGGCTCAAGATTCATGAAGGGGATAGTGTCTATAGGAGGGATAAAGAAGGATGTGGACAAGAAAGAATTCTCACTCCTCAACTCTTTTCTGAACAGGTTCAAGACGAGATTCAAGGATTCGATAAAATTCATCTATGAGACATCTCCAGTAGAGGACAGGTTTGAGACTACTGGTGTCGTGAAGCATGAACTGATAAAGCATCTGAACCTGACAGGGCCTATAGCACGCGCGAGCGGTGTATTGAAGGACACAAGACAGGATAATGCCTACGGATTATACAAGAAGATCCCTATATCGATAAAGTCGAAGACTGCAGGCGATGTACAATCAAGATTCGGCGTCAAGGCTGAAGAGATAATAGAATCAATAAGATTGATACAGAAGATCATAAGCACGATGCCTGCAGGCGATGTCAAGAGGAAGATGGCATTGAAGGATGGATTCATGATATCCATGGTTGAAGCGCCAAGAGGGCAGAGCATGCATTATGTGCACTTAAAAGATGGTCTCGTACAGCGATATAAGGTGCGGACAGCATCATTCTGCAACTGGCAGGCGATAGAACATGCGATACTCGGGAATGTAGTCCCTGACTTCCCACTCATAAACAAGAGCATGAACCTGTCTTATGCAGGAACAGATGGATGAAAATAAAAAATAAAGACAAGCGATCAAGATGGTAAGACTATTAGACAATATGTTTGAAAAGAAGGTCACTGAAAGACTCTCATCGGAAGATGAAGAGTTAAGGACTTTACGCATACGGCTGAAGAAAGATATACAGAAGATATTCGGCAGGAGCATATCCATAAGGGAGGTCGATTGCGGAAGCGACAACGCAGCAGAGATAGAACTCAACAATCTCTCTACACCTTATTATGATATAGAACGGTTCGGGATAGGTTTTGTCGCATCGCCAAGGCATGCTGACATACTCATCGTGACTGGCTCTGTTACTCACAACATGGAGAATGCATTAAAGAAAGTCTATGAAGCGACTCCCAATCCTAAATGGGTCATAGCTGTAGGCGATGATGCATGCGATGGAGGGATATTTAGGAACACCTATGCCGTAAACAACGGCGTAGAGGACATAATACCTGTAGACATGAAGATCCCAGGCAATCCTCCGACGCCTACAGAGATAATAAAGGGACTATTATACCTGATGGAAAAGATAAGGGCGCAGAAGAAGAAAACTTGAAAAGAAATCTGATTGATAAAACATTTAAACCTCTCCGCATAAGATGAATGGATGGCCAAGCGTAAAGACATTAAAGATTCCAAAAGCGAGAAACCAGTCGATTCTACTGGCATCAAGATATTCAAGGTCGTCCTGTGGCCTTTCAGGATAATATTTGTAGGCCTGTCATGGATAGTGAAAGGCATAATCCTAGGAGTTGAATGGATAATAGGATCATTCTCTAAGGCAAAAAAGAACAGAAGGAAGGAATCATCCAAGGACCGTTCTGAACATTACGTGCCGTTCAGTGTTGTGAAACCTATCAGTGGAAGCTATGCAAGATTCGAGAGCATGCTCTCAAAGAAGGACAGCACTATAGGAATAATACTTGGCGCAAGAGGATCCGGAAAGAGCGCTGTAGGGATGAAACTGCTTGAGAACCTTCATGCATTGAATGACAGGAAGACATATGCGATGGGCTTTCAATCCCACGAGATGCCGTCATGGATAACATTGATAGACGATATATCGCAGATAGAGAACAATTCATATGTACTCATCGATGAAGGCGGGATATTGTTCAATGCGCGTGAAGGATTTTCCGACGCAAACAAATTACTGAGCGAATTATTGCTCATTGCAAGACATAAAGATCTGTCCATAATGTTCATCTCCCAGAATTCATCGAATCTCGAGATAAACGCCATAAGACAGGCGGATTACTTAGTGTTGAAGCCATCTTCTCTTCTTCAGAAAGATTTTGAGAGGAAGAAGATAAAAGAGATATATGATGAAGTCTCAGAGGATTTTAATAAACTGAAGAATGTGAAAGGGATGACCTATATATACTCTGATGCCTTCAAGGGATTCGTTGCGAATCCTCTCCCTACATTCTGGACGCAGAAGATAAGCAAGAGCTACAGTGGGAAGAAGTAAGTGATTATTAGTTAGTGGTAACAAAATAGTAATCTTTTTAAATCCTTGTATAATTCTGAGATTATGGAAACTCATCCGAATATTGATTATAATAAATTTCCTGAACAGAATACTAAATTATATGATTCTATAGATTTATTAGTCAATGGCTTGTCTACTACAGCGACAATCGTCCGATGGGATTTGGAAAGCCCTAATAAGATAGTATATAAGACTATGGATAATTTTTATATTTCTGATAATGAACTTGAAAATTTCAAGAAAGTCGAGCAAGGAAGTTTTGTTGGAAGAAAAGTAGAAGTTTGTTTTAATTACGACACGAGCAAACTTCTTGAAGGTGTGGTTGTTAGAGATGATGTTGAGAAGCCTTATGAAGGATTTATATTGTTGGATGACAAAAGATTAGTATCTATGGTTGAATGTCAATATAGTCTGAAGCGTAAAATGAAGGAAGAAAATGAATATTTAGTCAATCCATTGACATCTTACATGATTGGTATGATCTCCCGCATTTCAAGGATAAAAAATTCGCAAAGACCTGCGTTTCTGCATGGGTTATACAAACAACTAGTGCCGAGCAGAAAAAAGAGGATAGTAAAAGGAGCACTTAATGACTATGATAATTTCTCTAAATCTATAGATTCAAAGGTTCCTGAAACAGGACATTCTATCAAACGAATGATTTTCTCAGTTCTTCAGAAGGAATCAGCATTGATATTGGCTGATGAAATGTCCAAATATGAACAGTTTAATGATCATGTGGAAAGAATAAATTCTGTGTATGCTCAGGATGGACCTATAATTTTGAATGTTTGTCCAAGGAACTATGGTCTGAATTAGAACTTCACTTGTCCGCCCTGCATCTGCTTCATCATCTTTTCCATGTTCTTGTCGTTGCCCTTGAACATCTTCATGAGCTTCTTCGACTGTTTGTACTGCTTGACGAGTTCACGCACGTCTCCAGTCGTAAGTCCTGATCCCTTAGCTATCCTTTCTGCGCGCGCTGCATCTATTATCTCTGCATCCTCGAGTTCCTCGCGTGTCATAGACTGCATCGCATACTTCCATTTCTCAAGCTTCACTTCCTGATTCTCAATCAGGTCCTTTGGGATCTTTGCGCCTGACATTCCAGGGATAAGTTCCATGACTTTAGTCAAGGGCCCCATCTTCTTCATCGCCTGCATCTGTTCATACAGGTCAATGAGGTTGAATTCTCCCTTCAAAAATTTCTTTCCAAGATCTTTCGCTTCATCTTCAGATATCGCTCCATTGACTTTTTCTAAAAGCGCTTCCAAGTCTCCCATGCCTAGGATCCTTCCGACGAATCCTTCAGGCTTGAACTCTTCAAGAGCGTCAAGTTTCTCGCCAATGCCTATGAATTTTACAGGAGCCTTCGTTACAGCGCATGCCGTAAGCGCTCCGCCTCCTTTTGCAGTACCGTCGAGCTTTGTGATGATGACACCAGTTATGCCGCAAGTGTCGTTGAATGCTCGAGCTTGTTTCTCGGCAGCCTGGCCTATATCAGCGCTTATCACAAGAAGATTCTCATCTGCTTTTACGACGCTTCTTATCTGGTTCAATTCCTCTATGAGTTCATCATTCAAGGCATCCCTGCCTGCCGTATCTATCAATACTATATCATACTTCTTGAGTTCATCCTCATAAGTCTTGAAGATCTTTACAGGATTCTTCTCTCCTTTAATTCCATAGAAATCCACGCCGACTTTCTGCGATAACTGCTGCAACTGTTCATATGCTGCAGGCCTCCAAGTGTCTGTACTTATGAGTCCGACCTTGTAGCCTCGCTTCTGATAATATTTGGCAAGCTTTCCTGCGTGTGTCGTCTTTCCAGAACCGAATAATCCTACAAGCATTATATAGAACGGCTTCTTGTTGATGTTTATCTTCGATCCGTCGCCGCCGAGGAACTTGACCAATTCCTCATACACGACTTTCACAAGATAGTCCTTCTTGGAGATATTCTTAGGAACTTCATCCTTAAGCGCCCTATCCTTGATGTTCTTTGTAAGTTCAAACACGAGCTTTACGTTAACATCAGACTGCAATAAAGAACGCTGTATGTCCTTGACAAGTTCATTTATCAGTTTCTCATCTACAAAGAGTGAGTTCTTTATCTTCTCAAGAGTGTTCCTTAAACCCTCTCCAAGCTTGTCAAGTACCATAAAATTAGAGAACGAATAAGGATTTATAAATGTTTATGGATTATTCATACCTTGCGGTTTCCAATTCATCGAAGAATGTATGTTCTATCTTCCTGCAATCCTTGAATGCGTTCGTCGCATCTAACTTGCAATTCTCCATATCTTTAATGAAGTCTGTACTGCATTTTTTTATCTGCGTCTTATCCCTAGAAGTCTCGTTCAAGGCATTTACTCTGCAGTCATATGCGGTAGTTCTTGAGATATTATAGCATGAATCTTTGATCATCGAAGAATTGATGATGCAATCGACATATGTGATATTTAAGGTATTGTTGCCGTCTTGCGCATTGTTGTCTGTCGATGATGCTCCGGAAGACAATAATATAGTCACTATGACTATGGCGAAGAACAGAACGAATCCTAGCTGCATAAGATGCTCCTTGCTCATCATAATATGCTTCATGATTCGTTTCATAAAACAACTCTATGCATACTTATTTATAAATCTTTTCAGACGATAACAGACTTGTTTAAAGAATACTGCCAATGCAAGGAATTAATTTTGGATTTAAACTCCTGAAGCCTACTGTGTTTGCAGAAGCAAACCTCTATAGGCGCAGAGTTTATGATTTATACTTAAGGGTTCTTGCCGATTATATGTAGATTATGACACTTTATATAATAATATGCTCTGTTGCCCCGAACAGTCTTTAACAAATTTTATATATGCATATATCGTACCTTATTCAATAACTTCTAAGTTGTGATGGGGTGTTTAACATGACAAAATACATGATCTTGCCTGTTGTGGTCGTTGTTGCATCTGTACTATTGATGGTCGGATCAGCGCATTATGTTTTGGGAGATGACAGTTCAGTTCAGTTGCAGGCATCAGGCACTATAGGCTATGATGCGACAGTATCTTATGTAATGCACGGAGGATTCATAAACCCGAAATTTTCCAATGTGGAATTGAATGTCACGCCTGACATGAAGACTTATATCATATATGATTCTGACGGCAATATCACAAGGAAGATAAGCATGCCGATCGATAGCGCAGAATATACTCAACTCGTCGACACATTGAATTCAAATGATTTCATGGCGCTTAATGACATCTATAACATCAATCTCCCTGATGTAGGTACATCACAGATATCTGTAATGGGGCAGGGCATAGACAAGACTGTGTCAATAGTAAATATGCTTAGCGACATAAGCAATGCTACGCCTGGAGGCAGCGCCTCTATCCCTCCTGAAAATCTCGCAGCAGTGATATCTGAATTGGGAAATATTTCAGGGAGTATAACTAATCCGGATGTCCCGGATTTCACATTGTATGGATATGATACTATCTATAGCATGTCAATACCTGCGAATGGATCCTCATACTTTACGGCAGGACCTTTCACATTCAATGTCTCTAACGGAACATTCAGCGATGATGTGCAGGTAAACGTATTGCAGGCAGACCCTTCGATGATTGCGGCATATGCTCCTAATGGAGAGGTCCCAGTACAGGCTTTTGCATTGAGGGTGCAGGATGTGAACAACGGTTCAATCATATCTGATTTCACGAGTCCAATATCCGTGACTGTAAATGATGGAAACATAACATCGGATGCGGCATTCTATGATGTTTCTCCAGATGACACATATAATTCCGTCGGCGGAAGCTTTACTGCAGACTCGGGTGTACTTACAGCGACTCTTGATTCTGCAAGGAATGCATGGGCGATAACAGAACCTGCAAGCGTGATTCCAAACGTATCCTCTCCTAATGTAATGGGAAATGAGAATATAGTATATAGCCTGAAATCATCTGCAACATGGTATGGACATATACTCGTGGATTCAAGCGGCATGAGCCTGTATACATTCGCTTCTGACATGCCTTATACAAGTACATGCTATGGGCAATGCGCTACAGTATGGCCTCCTATGATATCAAGTTCAGGAAATGTCCCCAATGGCCTGAACCTGCCTGAGGCTGGCACGTTGGGTGTCATGCTAAGGCAGGACGGACAATATCAAGTCGTCTACAATGGAGAGCCGCTCTATTACTTTACAAAGGACACGCAGCCAGGAGACACTAATGGAAATGGAATATACGCATTCAATGCAACATGGAGCTTGGTATATCTTGATAGTCCATACCAGATGGGATCAGCATCACAGCCTACGGTTTCATCGTCTCAGCCTATGATTCCGGCATCGCAGTCTGGATCATCCTCTTCATCGTATTAAGAATTATTTATTTTCGAATTCCTCTCTTAATCTCATGTCTCTTCTTTTGCGGTTGTAGCTTAAAACGAACCTATGCACTGAATCTCTTATCTCGCGAAGAAGAAGCATCATCTTGGAATTGTTGTCGAACTGCAATGGAGTCTTGTCGTTAGGAGTATATACTTCTTCACGCTCTTTCGCAAGGGCGATTATGGGAATTTTTAGACCTAAAGCTTTCAATGATTTTAATGAAGCGTTCAATTGGCCAAGCCCTCCATCTATTATTATAAGGTCAGGATATTCTGAGCGTTCATTCTTGAGCCTCTTGTATCTTCTATATACTGCTTCGCTCATTGAAGCGAAATCATCATTCTTGTCCTTCGTGTATCTTATTAGAAACTTCCTGTATCCTGACTTGTCAGGCCTTGCATCGACGAACCTTGTCATCCCTGCAACTATATGGTCGTAGCCTAGATTTGATATGTCGAAGCATTCTATGACTTTAGGATATTCAGGAAGGTTCAACTTGTCCTTCAATTCTGCTAATGTCTTGTTTTCCTCGAGATTAGAGTATGCATTCTTCTCTGCGAGTTTAATTAAGGAGAGCTTATCGCCTTTTTCTGGAAGTGTGATTATGACCTTCTGGTTTCTCAATTTTGAAAGGTATAATTCCAGTATATCCTTCCCTGATTCTAAAGAATCACTGTTTATTATTATCTCGTACGGGATCTTTCTTGAAGTGTAATACCTTTTGATGAATTCCTCAAAGACATTCTCCTCATAAGGCACGCGGTATTCAGCCTTCCCAGAAATGACTCCTTTAGAGACCGTGAATATCTCGAATATCGCATCTTCGTTATGTTTTATTAATGCAATCACGTCCTGGTCGAAATTCTTTATGAGTTCAACCTTCTGCTTCTCAAAGATCTGTGAGATTGATTCCAATTGACGCCTGCGCTCGAGGGCCTTCTCGAACTTGAGCTCTTTTGAAAATTGGCTCATCTCATCAGTCAGAATCTTGATGGTGTCATCCATATTTCCGTCAAGGAAATCCTTGGCATTCTTCACCTGGATATTGTATTGTTCTTCATTCACGTTCTTTATGCATGGAGCGGTGCATATGCCTATATGAAAGTTGAGGCAAGCATGCTTCGGGAGGACCTTGCACGTCCTGATCTTGAAGATGGAAACTGCTGTACGGATGAGTTGTACACGCTGGTAGCCGTCAGTGTAAGGGCCGAAGTATGAACCGTCCTTCGTGACTTTTCTGGTGGAGAGTATCTTAGGGAATCTTTCATCTGTGATCTTTATGTATGCGAAGCGCTTGGAATCCTTGAGATCGATATTGTATTTAGGGGAATGCTTCTTTATGAGATTGTTTTCTAACAATAGTGCTTCAACCTCGTTGTCAACTACAATCCATTCTATACTGTATATTTTTTCTACTAGATGCTTTGTCTTTATTGACAGGTCTGAGTTACTGAAGTAAGAACGGATTCTATTGACGAGATTCTTGGCCTTTCCTATGTAGATTATCTCTTGATTGTTATCTCTATAAATGTAGCAGCCTGGATTCTTCGGAATCAATGAGTAATCGAGTTTCTTGTCTGGAGGGATGATGAGCATGATAGAGGTAACATTCAGAGATTTAAATGGATTGTGGAAAAAACTATAAGAAACTTTTAATACTTCTTAAACAATATTCTAATATGTCTGACATGTTTACCAAAAAGCAAAGAAGCTATATAATGTCTCGCATTAGAAGCAAATGGACTAGCCAAGAGAAGATAGTTCATAATTATCTCAAGGGAAATAAAATAAAGCATCAGATGCATCCTGCAATTATTGGTTCTCCAGACATACTAATTAAGGGTAAAAATATCGTCGTATTTCTTCACGGATGTTTTTGGCATAAATGCAAGAAACATTATATTGCGCCGAAATCCCGAAAGGGTTATTGGGTTAATAAAATCAATAACAATGTTAAAAGAGACAAGAAGAACGTGGCGTCGCTAAAAAAACAGGGATATACGGTGCTGACAATTTGGGAGCATGACATTAAAAACAAAAGATTTCTTAGAATTCTAGTTTAATTGTTTGCTCTTTCAAAGTTCTCATAAGAGCCTTCGCTTGCAAAATCTATAGTATATTCTTCATCGCTTATTTTTTTTACTGTGGCTGAATCAATCCCTAGTTTTTTTAGCCTTTCATAGGTAATTAATGCTCCTCTTCTGGCTCTTAGAATATCTCTTAATATCCATTCTCCTAAGGCCCTATTAGGGTCGCTCATCAATGCTTTATTATTTTGCTGGCACATACTTGCTTTTACAAAATTGCCGTTGGGAAGCATTAATTTGAACATCTTGTCTTTTGGCGGGAAAAATCCTGCGAATTTTTTATGAATCCATGCAGGAACAGGGATATATACTTCATCAGGATGTCTCGGAGTAGATGTTCCGTCTGGTTTTTTGCGGGGAACTGCATTCCATTGATTTAGCCCGCTTTTCTCCTGGACTTTTTTAGGATTACTTTTAGGAGAGTATAAAGGCAAAACAACTTCTGGCAATACTTTCATTTCTGATGTTTCCTTTATGATCTTAGCCATTTTGCCTTCTAATGCCTTAATAGGATCATCTAATATCTCCACATCCATCTCCATAAGGACTCTTCCTTCCTCAAACTTCATCATTAGAACGCTTTTAGAGATGTTAAAGCTGTATTCATGAATCCCATCGGTGAATGCTATCGCGTTGTCTTTTACATTCAAAATCTTTATTTTCTCTATGTTGATGCTATCCATAGGATACTCTGTTATTTGAATTCGGCCTTTGGTTCTCAAAATGCAATGATATATCAAATCACTAATATGATAGTTTCTTTTGGCAAACTCCAACCTTTCATTTCTCAACTCGCTTATTTTTAGCATCATCTTTTCAGGGGATAGGCTAGAAAATAGCATCCTATCTTTATTGAATTCAGAAATTTTTTGTGAACTGCTTCCCTGAAAGGTTTTTATTCCTATTCCTGTAGTCTCATTCACTGCATCGATTGCGGAGTCGTCTCTAGATACATTCTTTGCATTGAATGCTTTGCAATAAAGATTTTCTCCTATTCTATATTCAATATAAGGCGTTTCTTTTTGTGAGAATAATTTGCTTAATGACCCTATGGCGGTAAGCATTTCCTTGTACTGTTCCTTACTGTCGGCAGACAATTCTTCAAAGTGCATAGCATCAGTAAAGCATGCTATTTTAAAAATATTTCCTTATTATCTGGCTTTGTAGGTCTTTTTGAATGCAAGCATTATATTATCAGCAACTCTCTGAACTACAGGCACGGTCACGCTATTGCCTGCTTGTTTGTATAATTTAGCATCTGACAAGTTAGGCAGTTTGAAGTCTCTTGGAAAGCCTTGTATCAAGAAGCATTCCTTTGGCGTTAATTTTCTTATTCCTTTATCGTCACAAATTATTGGAACGTTGTGTCCTCCCTCGCCCATGTTGGCTGTAAGAGTAGGAACAAGCCCTTTCTTATTTTCCCTGACATATCTTCTTCTCCACTGGTATACTGTGGATTTGTCTGTTACTTCATTCTGCAGTTTTTTGTATAAAGGCTTTCCTTTATAATAATATTTTTCATCCACCTGTTTTTCTAGAAAATCTATGAATGTTCTCTTTAATGCTATTTTCTCAGGGAATTCAAAATTATCAGCAACTCTCTTGTCTAAAAATCCTACAATGAATATTCTTTCCCTATTTTGAGGCACTCCTCCATATTCGGCACTGCTCATTATTTTGTCTTTAACATGATATCCTATAGACTCTAATTCTTCTTTTATGACTTGAAAAGTTTTTCCATTGCCGTGTGTTCTTAAATTTTTTACATTCTCTAAAAACACTGCTTTAGGCTTTTTTTCTTTGAGTATATCCACTATTCTAAAGAATAATTCTCCTCTTCCAGTGTCTCTAAAGCCTTTTCTATAGCCTGCTATGCTGAAAGGCTGGCATGGAAATCCTGCAAGCAGAACATCAAATTCAGGAAGTTCAGAAATATCCAGCTTGTTTATGTCTTCCACAAATAATGCAGTATCGCTAAAATTTAAATCGTAGGTTAGTTTGCATGCTTGTTCAAAATCATTCGCAAAAATAGTTTTGAATCCGGCTCTCTCGAATGCTAACCTGACTCCTCCAACACCTGCAAAAAGATCAACCGTTCTCATAAACTCACCGATATCAGTAAAACTATCTTATTTATATACCTTACGCACATGTGTCCAGTGTGTCCAGTGCGTCTAGTGTGTTAATTGGAGCTAGTCTTTTTAAAATGTTCGTTTTTCTTCTCTGTTTTGAAGGACTTTCTTTGATAACTCTTTTCTAGGTGCTGTTGTCTCTGATTCATAGTCCTTGAATTACTACTTATCGGAAAACCAATCTGTGAGTGATTGCTGATTAGGGTTATAAGGTGGCATATCCATCTTTCTATCTTTATAAAATTCTCCAAATTTAGATATTTCAACCCTATCGCCTTCTAAATCTATAAAACTATCTGTTGTTTTTTCATTTTTATTCTTTGGGAAAAAACTGATATTCTGATAGCCATAATAACAGTATGGGCTGTGTTTATCATATGGCTTCATAGTGAGCCTTTCTATAAGTGGGCGTAGTATCATTGCATGCTCCATTTTTAGAGAATTCTCTGATAAAAAATATATATTTTGAGTTATTGAGCCTATTATTAGATCCGTAAGTTGTATTATATGAGATTCGGCAACTAACTCTGTGCTACTGCCTAAATATGTTTTATGATCTGATTCTATAAAGTGAATCTCTGTGTCTTCTACAAAAATATTCTCTGATAATTTTTCATCTAGCTTCTTTAAATTTAAATAAGGGAAGTACTCGTGATCTTTCATACTGCCATTATCGTGATATACTTTTTTAATTACTATTTCAGGTATGTTATTAAAGAATGCTTTCAGACCATATTCTATGGTAGTTCTGAAAAATCTGTTATAAATATTTTCATGATTTTTTTCATATCCGAATTTGTCAATCATCAGGTTATCTAAATCTACATATAGTATATTAAATCTTATAGGTGCGCCGCTCTTGTTTGATTCAATAACATAGTTTAACCATCTTCGAGAAATTTTCTTTAGGGGATGACTGGCTCCTGAAGCTCTAATCTCTATATTATGAATCTCGCAATTATTAAGTGCATGCCACTCTTCTTTGCATTTTTCTTTTATAATGCAATCTTTGTATTCCCAACACCACTTAGTGCTCTCTGAATGAAGGCATCTTTTGTTAACGAGAGTATTTACTAATTCTTCTTTTTTATTTAAAGGTATAAATACGCATCCTATGCATAGAAAATTTTTATTTCTTCCATTAAAGTCGTTGGGAGTTATTATCTCATCAGCATATATTTCTATGTCCATTTTCAAAGTTTTAATACTTCTCGAGTAATTTCTTTAGTGATATTCCAAAACATATTATCTCATCAGGTGCATATAAATTTTACTAATATAAGAATATTTTCTCCATTTTTGGAGGATAACCGCACAACACCGCAATCCATATAAACAAATCAAATCTCCATCCAATCATGAAGCGGATCCAATCACCTTCCTCGATGAATACTTACTTCCAGTGCCCGAGGAAATATTATTTCATATACAATCTTAAATTACCGACCAGCCCATCAATCCATTTAATAAGAGGATCTATAGCTCATTTAGTACTCGAAAATTTCTTCAAGATAAAGCCTACAGGCATAGCACAAACATACAAAAAGGATTTTCCCATAATCATTTTAGAACTCTTAAAGAGATATTGGTCGGAATCAGACTTCGATAAGTGCAATTTGACGAAAGACCAATTAAATAATTATTATTTGGAGACACAGATGATGCTTCTAAACTGGTTAAATCAGTTCATGAAGAGACTGGAATCATTGAATCTTCCGTTCATAGACGCTTTCACATTATTACGTCCTGAGACAGAGGTTGAATACATAAGTAAACACTATTCAGTAAGGGGATATATTGACGCCATAGAGAGATATAATGATAAGGTCAGGCTCATGGACTATAAGACTTCAAATAAGGCCCAGATAAGCGATGCATACAGGCTGCAGCTCGCAATCTACGCATTATTATATGAAGAAAAACATAACGTCCGCCCGGACCATGTAGGGATATATTTCCTGAATGAGGGAGAACAGCTATTAGAAGTAGACAATGACTTAATAGACCATGCCAAGTTCATGATAGAGCAGATACATGCATCAACGCAAGATATAGATGATATTGAAGATTATATACAGAAGAAGGGTCCATTATGCAAGTGGTCCAGTGGACAGTGTGATTTCTATGATTACTGCTACAATGACAAGCCAATACCAAAACTTTAGTTTATATGTATAAACTTAGGTTTAAACTCACCCGGATTTCTTCTCAATTCCCGTAATTCTTCCGGATTTTTCCGCAAATCTTCCGGATTTCTCGTCGATACTTATATTAAGGTGTGTTGATTCTCCTCTGTTTATATGGTTCCTGACATCAAGAGCAAGATATTCACAATCAGAGGACTTCAGGTCATGCTTGATTCTGATTTGGCGGAATTGTATGGTGTTGAGACGGGGAATCTTAATAAGGCTGCCAAAAGAAATATCGACAGGTTTCCAGATAACTTCATGTTTCAGTTGACTGAGGTTGAGTTGGCTAGTTTGAGGTCACAAATTGTGATATCAAATGAAGATTCTGAGGCTTTAAGGTCGCAATCTGCGACCTTAGACAACGATTCTTTAAGGTTCCAAAATGGCACCTTAAACAAAGAAATCTTGAGATTCCAAATTGGAATCTCAAGTTTAAACTATGGTGGTAGAAGATATCTCCCTTTCGTCTTCACGGAACAGGATGTTGCTATGCTCTCTGG
>Ga0265323_10000578_pt1 | contig 20270 bp, 17 predicted proteins | sample 41225metaG_FD_193580 | JGI IMG/M metagenome (GOLD analysis project Ga0265323, IMG submission 193580) | Rhizosphere microbial communities from Carex aquatilis grown in University of Washington, Seatle, WA, United States - 4-12-25 metaG | ecosystem: Host-associated > Plants > Roots > Rhizosphere...
ACGTCTTTATGCCTCTTGATGATTCGCTTGCGCTCCAGTTCAGTCACGACTCCGGCTTCGAACAGGTCGTTACGCTCGCGGGCTTTCTTGGTCTTGATGTCGTCGCGAACCGATGCGCGCTGGGTTGCCATCTCCGAGTCTTCGGCTGGAATGCGGGCGACCACTTTGGCCACGACCGTGCCCGAGGTCAGGGGAATCGGGCCGAACACGGAGCCATCCGGGAGCGTGAAGCCGTCCCGCAGATACGTGGCGTTGTCGAGGTCCTTCACCATGCCGGAGCGTGAGAAGGGTTCGGAAGTCTTCACTTCCAGGCCCAGCGATTTGGCGGCGGCTTCCAGATCGCCGTTCATGGCCTTGGCCTTGTCGTAGAGTTCCTGGGCATGCTTCGGCAGAGCGGCCATCATCCGGCCTTCGATCATCTGGTCGCGTATCGTGCCCTCCGCCTCTTCAAACGTCTTCGGGCGGGCTGGAACCACGCTGGTAAGGACGGCGATCGCCAGTTTGTTGCCCGCCAGAGAAACCGGCTGCGAGACCTCGTTCAGTTTCAGGCCCTCGACTGAGCGCTCAAAATCCGGATTGGAACCGATTTCCGGAATCGGCGCTCCGACGGTGAAGTTGTCGGCGTGGATCAGTTGCATGTTGAGCAAGGCCGCCACTTTCTCGGGATGGGTGGGATCGGCCCTCAGTTCCGTCTCGACCTTTTCGGAAGCGGCTGATTCGATGGCCATGGCGCGCTGCGTCTTCCAGGCCTTCGCCAGATCAGCCTTAACCTCGTCGAAGGACTTGACGCGCGCGTCCTGGTGCTCGACCACCTGGAACACGTGATAGCCGTAGGTGGTCTTGATCACGTCGCTCTGGCCGGGCTTGAGGGTGAAGGCGGCGTCGGTGAACTCCTTGACCATCTGGCCGTTCCGCTCGACCCAGTACTCGCCTGGTCCGAGGCCCGCCTCGCGGCCGGGGGCGTTGGCCTTGCTGCCCGGATCCTCGGAAAACTTCTCGACCAGATCGGCGAACTTGGCGCCGCCCTTCACCTGGCGCAGAATGTCGTCGGCCTGGGCCTTGATCTTGGGTTCTTCCGAGGCCGGCTTGCCCTGGGTCTTCAGCAGGATATGCCGCACTTTCACCCGCTCACCGACGCGGAACTGATCGGGAGCCTGCTTGTACAGGGCCTGCAAGTCGGTGTCGGAGGGCGTCAGCGACGCCTCCAGCCTGAGCTGATCCAGGTACAGGACCGCCAGGTTTCGCTGGGCGGGAACCTGGTAGTCCCTGCCGCGGGTGCCCCAGAATCTCCTCACCTCGTCGGCGCTGGGCTCCAGTTCCTTCTTGTAGCGGTCGGCAACCAGCTTGACGTACTGGATCTTGATCTTCTCATTGCGCAGCCTGAAGGTCTCCTTGATTTCCAGATCGGAAACCACCGAGCCTTCGATGGCGACGTCGATCAGGCGGTGAATCAGGATTTCCCGCCGCAGCGTGGACTCGAATTGCCCGATCGTCATGTTGCGCTGAGCCAGCAGCATGGCGTAGGCTTCCTTGCCCGCGAACTTGCCGTTCGGAAACAACTCCTGGGGCAGGTACTGCCGGGCCGTGGTGGCCACGTCCTGATCGGTCACCTCGAACCCCAGCTTGGCGGCCGTGTATGCCAGCGCCCGCTCGGTGACCATGTCGTCCACCAGCTTGGGAATGTAGTTGGGCATGACCTCAGGCGGCATCTTCCGGTCCTTGAGGGTCTGCTCGATCAACTGCCTGACGTCGGCCACGGTGACGTCGTTCCCGCCCACCTCGGCCACCACGTCGGTGGTGTTGCTCATTCCGGTGTTATAGCTGGGAACCAGGTACAACAGCATCGAGGCGGCCACCATCACCAGGACGCCGCCCAAAACAATGCGCACCGATTTTTCCCGGCTGCGAAACAGATCAAACATTTTTCCGAAAACTCCTGTATTGAATAGGGAAACTTACAGTATAGCGAAATCGCGGCACGGCTTTCCTGCGGGCTGGGCCCACCCGGCGAGCCGCGGCGGCTAGGCCGATTCGGGCGCCTGGCCCGGGTTCGCCTTTTTGCGCGGCAATTCCCGGAATACCGGTACCGGAGGCCGCACCCCCAAACCGCACTCAGCGTGCACGGCGCGCACGGCTTTCTCCAGGCCGTCCCGCCGCACCACCACGGCGATGGTGATTTCGCTGGAGCCCTGCGAGATGGCGATGATGTTCACCTGCACCCGCGAGATCGCCGAGAAAATGCGCCCCGCCGTGCCCGGCTTCCCCTGCATGCCCTCGCCCACGGCCGCCAGCAGGCCCACGCTGCGGTCCACCTGGATCGGGTGCACATACCCGTGAGCCAGCTCCAGGGCCAGTGCCGACTCCATGGCCTGGGTGGTGCGCTCCAGTTCCTCCCCGCGCACCAGGAAGCAGAAGTTCTGGCGGTAGCTGGAGCTGGAAACCACCAGCACTTCCACGTCCACGCGGCTGATGGCGTCCAGGGTGCGCGCCATCACCTGCACGCCGCTCAGCTCCGGCGAGGCCGGCTCCACGGAGATCAGCGCCACGTTGGCCATCGAGGTTACAGCGCGTACGCCGCGCGCGGCTTCCTCCGATATGGCCGGGACAATCCGCGTGCCCGGCTTCTCGGGAGCGAAACTGTTCTTGCTCCAGACCGGGATCTTGCGCTCCGCCAGCGGCGCCAGCGTCCGGGGGTGCAGCACCTTGGCGCCGTTGTAGGCCAGCTCCGCGGCTTCCGCGTAGGTCACTTCCTCCAGCACCTGGGCGTCCGGCACCAGCCGCGGATCGGCGCTCATGATGCCGTCCACGTCGGTCCAGATCCACAACTCGGAAGCGTCCAGGGCGGCAGCCATGATGGATGCCGAAAAGTCGGATCCGCCGCGTCCCAGTGTGGTCGGCCGGCCGTCGGCGGTGGCGCCGTTGAAACCGGTGATCACCGGCAGCGTGCCCTCGGAGAGCAGCGGCAGCAGCACCGTGCGCGCCTTTTCGCGCGTGGGCTCCATCAGCGGCGAGGCGTTGCCGAAAACCGCGTCGGTAACCACGACGTCCCAGGCGTTGATGGCAACCGACGGCGTGCCGGACGCACTCAGGTATGCGGCCAGCAGTCCGACCGAAAGCCGCTCGCCGATGGCCACGGCTTCGTCCACCGAGCGCGGGGGCCGATCGCCCAGCATGGCCATGCCGCTGACGATCCGCTCGAAATCGGCGATCAGTTCCTGAATGCGCACCAGGGCCGCCGGTTGCGCGGCTTCGGGAAGCAGTTCGCGGCAGGCGTCTTCGTGGCGCTTGCGCAGGGTGGCGATGGCGGCGTCGACAGCCGCCTGGTGGCCGGATTCGGCGTGCCGCATGGTGTCCAGCAGCAGGTCGGTGACCTTCGACATGGCGGAAGCCACGATGGCCACGGGGCGTTTGCGGCCCTCCTCGGCCGCCAGCGCGGCCGCCACCCGCATGCGATCGGCGGAGCCCACGCTGGTGCCGCCGAATTTCATGATGAGCAGATTGTTCAACTGAAGTCCTTTCCGTTGGTGATGCGCCCGCGCACGATGCGCAGGATGGCTTCCTCCACTTCCTCGGGAGCGAGGGCCGTGGAGTCGAGGTAAATGGCGTCGGGCGCCTGCATGAGGGGCGCGTCGGCGCGCGTTTTATCCCGCTGGTAGCGTTCCCCAATCTGCGCGGCCAGTTGCGCTTCCGGGATACCGTCGCCGGCCGCCCGCACGTCCGCCAGGCGGCGCCGCACCCGCTCCCCGATGCTGGCGTCCAGGTAGATTTTGACCTCGGCATCGGGGAAGACCACGGTGCCGATGTCGCGGCCTTCCATCACCACGCTGGTGCGCTCGCCAATGGCCCGCTGCTTGGCCACCATGGCCCGGCGAACCCCGGAGACCGCCGATACCTGGGAGGCTCCACCGGCGGCTTCCTGGGTGCGGATGGCGTCGGTCACGTCCTCCCCATTCAGGAGGATGCGGCCGGGCTCCAGCTCGATTTCGGCGGCCAGCGCCAGTTGCTCCAGGCGGTGCGCGTCCGTGAAGGCGACGCCCTGGCGCATGGCCCACAGGGCTACGGCGCGGTACATGGCTCCGGTGTCGATGTAAGTGAACCGCAGGCGTTCGGCCAGGCGCCGGGCGATGGTGCTCTTACCGGCTCCCGCCGGGCCGTCGATTGCCACGACAGCGGGTTTCCTTCGATGTTCCGTCAAACCGTAGGATAACAGGCGGACGCCAGACCCCTCTACTGGATTCCGGGGCGCGCTTCCATGCCGCAGGTGGCGTTCGAGCTGCCCTGCGATCCGCCCGGCTGCACCGTTCCCCCCACGCCAGGCGTGGTTCCGCCGCCCGGCCCGGTCATCCCCGTTGGCGTCGATTGGGGCATGTTCGGTCCCTGGGTGTTGCCGCCGAGGGGCGAGTTCTGGTTGCTCCCCACGGGCGTGCCGATGACCGCCTTCCGGGGATCGGCCGGCCCTTTCCATTTGGTTGGATCGAAGATGAACTCCCATTCGGCGTAGTTGGTGTGGTCGCCGCACACCATGATGGCATCGGCGTCCAGCTTGCTTGCGATCCCGGCCATGCCGCCGCCGATGGTGTTGCTCCCGTTTTGAAGCACTTGCGGCGGTGGCATGGGGCCCTGCCGCGGCTGGGTCAGCAGATTGTTGATCAGCGTCTGGGGGCTGAACTGCGTTCCCTGGTTGGTGCCGGGCTGCGGGAAGTAAGGGTTGACGCCGGGGGTGTTGGAATTCGCCGGCGATCCGATCTGCCCCGGATACTGCGGCTGGCCGGGCATTGGCGTGCCGGATCCGAAAGCGCTGCTCTGGCCCCAGCCGCCGTTCGAACCCGGCTGGCCCGCGCCCGGCGGCGTCTGGCCGGGAAGCGGATTGGGCACGCCCGGTGGCAAACCGGCACCGGTGCCGATGCCCGCTCCCGCCGGACCGGCCGGAGGCGCCGGAGCGCCGCCGGAATCCCCGGGGTTGGCCGGCAGGTTGGGGTCGCCCGATCCCACGCCGCCCGCCCCGCCTTCGCTCGGCCGCCTGCGCGCTACCGCGGCGCTCACCCCGGGGCTTCCGGTGTTGAGCGTCTGGCCCAGGCCGGCGAACTCGGCGATGCCTCCCGCCCGCATCCCCTCCTGCTGGTCGCCCTGCTTCTGCTTGTTGTTGATGGAATCGGTGAGGACGCCGTTGTTGATGTGGATGATGCGCCACTCGTCCTGGCCGGTCATGGGGTCGATGTAGCGCTTGCGCAAAAAGCGCCGGCCGTTGGTGTTTTCCAGGTCTTCGATCTTGGTGGGCCACAGCGGCCCTACCACCTGATTCACGCCCTGCCGCAAACCCCGCTGCATGTAGCGGCGGATGGCGATCTGGTATTGCTGGCCCCGCTCCACCAGCATCTGTTCCTTCTGCCGCTGCGCCTCGAAGGCCAGGCGCGGAACTTCCATGTAGAGCGCGATGGCCAGCACCGCCGCAATTACGAAGACCAACAGCAGGGCGAAGCCGCCCTCGCGTTCTCTTCGCGAGCTGCGGGCGCGCCGTTTCATGCCGCTGCGTCCTCCGCCTTGGCCAGGGTTTGCTGGAGCTTGTCGTTGGTGTCCTCCACCACGACGGAAGTCGGGCCGATGCGCACCACGCGGTAGTGTCCCTTGATGGTCTCGCCTTCCGACTTGACGATCACATCGTCGCCATCCAGAAAGAACGCCCGCTTGCGCCCGCTCGGGCTGGGCGCGGCCCATCCGTAGTACTTCACGTTGATGGGAACCGCCTGTTTCGGCGGCGGGGGCGGCAGGGGCGGGGGCGGGGGCGGCAGGTCGCGAGGCCCCCAGCGGGGCGCGGCGGCCATCACGGTCGGCTCCGGGCCCTTTGGCAGTTCTACCGGCTTGGGCGGCGCCGGTGCAATCTGGAACAGGTTATGGGTGCCGCCGGGGGCGGGCACTTCCTGCAATCGGGCCAGCAAGTCCAGGCGCAGGGTGGGATCCACGCGGGTCGGATCGATGCGCTCCTCGAGGCGTTTGGAGCGAAGCTTGGGCTTGAACTCGTCGCTATGGCCGCCGGTGGATGCCGCGCGCGCCGGCGCCGTGGACTGGGTTTCCGGCTCCGCCGCCGTGGCGGCCGCGGCTACGATGGCTGCGCGCCGGGCCTGGGGCTGGGGCGAGGGGGCCGGCGCGGCGGACGGGCCGGAGAAAAAGTTGCTGTAGATGCCGTACAACGCGCCCGCGCCCAGGACGGACAGGATGATGAGCTGTTTCTTGTTCTCGGTCCCCAGCTTCATGAGTCCGCGCCCTCCCGGTCTATGGTGAAGCTCTTGATCGTGAAGGTCACATTCAGCTTCTGGCCGTTCTGCACCGGCGCCGCGTGAAGGTTCTCGATGATCAGGAAGCGCGGCGACTTCTCCACCAGGCTGACAAACTTCGTCAGGCTTTGATACGTTCCCTCGCAGCCCACCTGCATGACCATCATGTTCATGCTGTCGCTGCCTTCGATCTCCTCGAACTGCGAGCTGGTCTGCTGCAGCTCGACCCCGCTGTCGGTGGCGGTGCGATCCAGCTCGCTCCAGATGTCGGAGGTGGTGGTTTTGCGGTCCATGAAGTACCGGCTGAGGAACTCGTCGCCGGCCTGGCGCGCCACCTCCACCTTGTCCACCAGTTGCCGGGTGTTGCGGCCGCGCGCGTTGAGGGCGGCAAGCTGGGATTCCTGGGCATCCTTCTGCCGGGCCAGGTCCTCGGCCGAGCCGCCGAAGGGGTGGAAAGCCAGCGCCGCCATCGCCACGTTGGCCGCCAGCAGCAGAAAGATTGCGGCGCGCATCCCCACGCGGGGATCCTTCAGCGCGGAGCGCAGATTCAGGCCGCCAGCCAGGTTAAAGTTTCTGGGCATAATTCACCGTCACGCGCACTTTATGGAACGGCTCCGCCTGCGTGGGAGGCTGCCTGGTATGCCAATACACTTCGTGGAAAACCGCCGACTTTTCCATCGCCATGGCGAACTCCACCAGCGCCACAGGCTCCTTGGCGGCCACCGAGATGTCCAGCACCACCGCGTTGCGGGCGTTGATGGACGGCACCAGCGAGATCAGTTTCACGTCGTAGGGAATGGTGCTCTCCAGATCGCTGAATAGCCGGCTCCAACTCATTCCCTTGTGATAGAGCAGGCTGTTGATGAAGACGCTGCGCTCCAGCACGGTGGAGTTCTCCGGCTTCCGCAGGATGGCTTCCAGGCGCGCCTGCTCGGCGGTGGATGCGGCGATCAGCCGGTCCAGCCGCGCCGATTCGGCCCGCAGTTCGGCGCTCTGCGCGCGGTCCGCCAGGTACAGATAGACGAGGCCGCCGAGCGTCAGCGCCAGCACCAGGCTGACGGCCACGGATGCCGCCAGGATGGCGCGGTCCCGGCGGAACGGCTGGCTGGCGAGATTGATTGGAATCTTCATCGGTTCCCTCAGTTGCTCCCGCCCACGCTCCGCAGGTAGCCCAGCAGCCCGGCGTTGTGTTCCCCGCACTCCCCGAGCGGTGATTGCAGCGGCTCGACCTCAACGGCCAGTTCGCGCGCGAAGAACTCGGCCGCGCCTTCGCTATCGTCTCCGAAACCGCACAGGAACAGCGTATCGGGACGGCCCCCGAGGTTGTCCTCGATATAAACGAAGGTGGGTATCAGCACCGCGGCGATATCCTCGATGGTGCCGGCTGCCACTTCCACGCAGCGCACCAGGCGAAGCTGTCCCTTGTCCCGCACCGGCACGGTGAGCACGCTGCCGGAGATCTTGGCCACCACGCTCAGGCCCGCCTCGGGCGCCAGCTCCAGGGCCGCCAGCGCGGAGGTAGTCACGAATCCGGGGTTCAGGCCCGCGGCACGGAATGGGGACTCGTAGCGCGCCACCACTTCCAGCGGCGCCACCGCCGTCACCACCTCGACCCGCTTGCCCCCGGCCGGCTGCACGAAGTAGCTCAGCGCCGCCGATTCCACGTCGAAGGGAACGCTGCGCTTCAGGCGGAAACGCACCAGCGCAAGCTGCTCCTCCGGGTTGCCGGGGAACTCGTCAAAGTCCAGCACCGCCACCCGCGTCGAGTAATCCGGTAGGATCAGGGCGGCGTCTTTTTGCTTGCGCCCGGCCTGCGAGCCCGCCAGCGACCGCACCGCCGCGGCGAAATCGTCCGGATCGATCACGTTCTCCTTCAGCGGCGAAACCTCCAGCGTCCCCTTTTTCAGGGGTTGAAACTCCATCCGCGCGGGCTGTCCGACGTGGGCCGCGGCAATCCCGGCCTCGGAGATTTCGAAGACCATGGCCGGCGGCGGTTCATGGAGGATGTTCTTCAGCCTGTTCAGCAGCACGGATTATCCCTCAATGAACGTCACCTTGTTGATTTCCCGCAGCGTGGTAATGCCGGCACGCATCTTCAGCACCGCCGATTCCCTCAGGAACGTCATGCCGTCTTCCCTGGCCGCGCGCTTGATTTCCGACGACGGCCGCCGCTCCAGGATCATGTCGCGGATACGGTCGGTGAGATCCAGCAATTCGTGGATGGCCGAGCGTCCGCGGAACCCCGTGCCGCCGCACTCGAAGCAGCCGGCGCCTTCCATGAACGGCCGGTCGCGCCATTCGGCGGGGTTCAAACCGCTCTCCACCAGCAGGGAGTCCGGATAGCGCACCTGCCGCTTGCAGTGCTCGCAGATCACGCGCACCAGGCGCTGCGCCAGGATGCAGTTCAGCGCCGAGACGAAGTTGTAGGCTTCCACGCCCATGTTGAGGAAGCGTCCCAGCACGTCCAGCACGTTGTTGGCGTGCACGGTGGTGAACACCAGGTGGCCGGTCAGGGCCGAGTTGATGGCGATCTGGGCGGTTTCCTGGTCGCGAATTTCGCCCACCATGATCTTGTCCGGGTCGTGGCGCAGGATCGAGCGCAGACCGCGCGCGAAGGTCAGCCCCTTCTTCTCGTTCACCGGGATCTGGGTGATGCCCTTGACCTGGTACTCCACCGGGTCCTCGATGGTGATGATCTTGTCTTCGTCGTTCTTGATTTCGCTGAGGGCGGCGTACAGCGTGGTGGTCTTGCCCGACCCGGTGGGGCCGGTCACCAGCACCATGCCGTACGGCTCGGCGATGTAGCGGCGGAACTTCACCAGGTCCGCCTCCGAGAAGCCCACCACGTCGAGGGTCAGCTTGGCGAACTTCTCGCTCATCGACTCCTTGTCCAGCACGCGCAGCACGGCATCCTCGCCGTGGATGGTGGGCATGATGGAGACGCGGAAATCGATCAGCCGGTTCTTGTAGCGCACCCGGAAACGGCCGTCCTGGGGCACGCGCTTCTCGGCGATGTCCAGCTCGCTCATCACTTTGATGCGAGAGATGATGGTGCTCTGCCAGTCCTTGGCGATGGGCGGCATGGCGTAGTGCAGCACGCCGTCGATGCGGTACTTGATGGCCACTTCCTGGTCCCGCGATTCGATGTGGATGTCGCTGGCCCGCCGCTCCAGCGCGTTGAAGATGGTGGTGTCCACCAGCTTGATGACCGGCGCGATGTCGCTGTCGCCGCTGGTCAGCTTGTCGATCGACAGGGTCTCGTCCGAATCCCCTTCGTCGGCCACCACGTCCAGGGCGAAACCCTCGGTGACTTCCTCCAGCACGCGCTGCGACTGCTCGGTCTTCTTGAGCAACTCTGCGATCTGCGAGAGCGTGGCCACCTTGACGCGCAGCTTGCGGTTCAACAGCACCGCCAGCTCGTCGATCAGGGTCAGCCCGCGCGGGTCCGACAGCGCGATCTCCAGCGTCCCGTCGTAGGCCTGCATGGGGACGAAGTTGTAGCGGAACATCAGGTCCACCGGGATGGACCGGAACAGGTCGTGATCGATCGCGGCCTCGTGCAGATCCACGTACTCGCAGCGGTACCGCGACGCCATGGCGCGCGCCTGCTCCACTTCCGCCGCGGGATCGAAGATGCGGGTTTTTTCAACGCTCGCCATAGACTCCTAGTGGATGCTGTCCGCCAGCGAAAAGATGGGCAGATACAAGGCGATCAAAACAAATGCCACGAACGAACCCATCACGATCATGATGACCGGCTCGATCAGCGAGAGGGCCACCTGCATGCGGGTGTTGACGTCGTCCTCAAAGAACTCCGCCACGCTATTGAGCATTTGGGGCAGGGCGCCGGTGGATTCGCCCACTTCAATCATGTCCAGGGCCAGGCCGGGAAACATTCCGGTGGCCTTCAGGGAGGCCGAGAGCGGCTGCCCCTCGCGCACGCTCTTCCCGGCGCCTTCCACAGCCCGCCGCAGCAGCGGCGTGTTCAGCGAATCGGCGGCCGTTTCCATGGCCTGGACCAGCGGAATGCCGCCCGTCAGCAGGGTGCTCAGGATGCGCGAGAGCTGCGCCACCTGGTACTTGAGCCAGATGTCGCCGAATGCCGGCACTTTCAGCTTCAGCCGGTCCACCGTCTCCTGCGCCGCATCCCGCCGCGACCACCAGCGGAACAGTACGATCCCGGCCACCAGTGCGCCCACCCCCGCCAGAATGTAATTGCGCGCGAATGTGCCCACGCCGATCAGGAACGTGGTCATCGCCGGCAGGGTGGCGTTCATGCTGTTGTACAGCGTGGAGAAGGTCGGCACCACGTAAGTGATCAGGAACACCATCAGGCAGATCACCAGCGCCACCAGCACGCAGGGGTACACCAGCGAGCTGGTGACCTTCTTGCGCACCGCCAGCGCCAGCTTCTGATAAATGATGAACCGGTCGAGGACCTCAACCAGGCTGCCGCTCTTCTCGCCCGCCATCACGGAGGTGACGTAGATTTTGGGGAAAATGCCGCGCTGCCGGAATGCCTCGGAGAGCAGCGTGCCGTTGCGCACCTCGTCGCGCACCGCCTTGATATGGGGCGCCAGGTGCGTGTCGGTCAGCCGTTCGGCCAGCAGGTCGAGGCCCTTGAGGATCGGAAGGCCGGCGCGAATCAGCGTGACGAACTGCTGGTTGAAGATGAGGAACTTCTCTACATTCAGCTTCTTACGTCCACCCAGAAGGCTGACGGAGACGCCCGCTACCGGCCGCGGCTTGATGGAGTAGATCAGGAAGCCCTGCTGCGAAAACCGGTCGCGAAGCTCCTTTTCGGAACCCGCCTGGCTCACCTGCTGGTGGATCTGGCCGCGGCCATCGGCGTATTTGAGAACGTATTCCGGCATGCCGCTACTGTCCGTTCTCCACCACTTCGGCTCCCGCCGGCACCACCATCCGGAACAGCTTCGCTTCCGCGGGAGGGTTCATCTTCTCCTGGTCGAAACTATAGACCAGAATGGACTTATCGAATCCGGTCAACTTCACTTCGCGGATCTGGTTTTGGGCTGAAACCAGGAACTCCACCTGCGAGTACGGGAGGGTATCGGTTTTGGGTTCAGCCAGAATGCGCATTCCACCCCCTTCCGGCCGCCCTTCGATATTGCGGAACTCCTTATCGAAGTGCAACTTACCCAGCAGAAAAGCGAGCGGCACGCGGGCGTCGCCGGATTCCTTCAGCGGCGCTCGCTCCACGCGGTTCTCCTGCGGCAGGTACATGGAGACGGTCTTGCCGTCGGAAACCCACAGCTTGCCCACGGGCTGGGAATACTCCCAGCGCATGCGCCCCGGCCGGCTCAGCGTGAGCGTGCCGCTCTCCGACCGGTGAGGCCTTCCGGGGGGCGTATAGTCCTCACGGAAAAGAACTTGCAGCGTTGCTGCGGAGTTGTACCGGGTCTCGATGGCGGCCAGCGTACGGGCCAATCCGGCGTCCGCCGCCAGAGCCGGCAGCGCCAGACAAGCCACAAGTATGCCAACTGTCCTCACACCAGCTTTGACGCATTCGCCCGGCGAAACGTGTATATCTAATGGCTGGCACTCAGGGCAAGCCGGACAATTGGCACGAACCCCTCATCGATACTGCGCAAAACGAGTACCCAGGCGAGCGGCCATCGCAACTCACGCGGTCGGCTGTATATTCGGCCAGGGCCCAATAAACATAAGCACCATACTTATAGGCAGCCCGAATCCGCTCCTGGGACACGGAAGGTTGAATTTGGCATTGGAGCGAGAGTTCGGTCTTCGCCGCCGCTATCGCCTGCGATTCGGCTACCGCCCTGGAACCCGCATACATTCCTGAGTGCTCGACATTCACGGTCCTTCTCTCGGCCCGAAGTTCTCTGGCGGCGGATTCTCCCGATGCCTTCTTGGCGGATTCCGCGGCCTCCGCCGCGCTCCGTGCCGCCCGCGAAGCGGCGCTTCTTGCCCTCCTGGCTTCGTCGAGTATGGCTGCCTGGCTCTCCTGATCCTTTCGCGCGGCCTCGCGCCGCTGGCGAGCCTCCTCGACCGCCCGCTTCTGGTTTGCGCTGTCCTTCTCCAGCGCCAGTTCCTCTGCGATGCGCTTCTGCTGCACGGCGCCCAGATCGATCGCCGCGACCCGCTGTTCCCGCGCGTGGACTTCCGCCACCCCTCGCCATCCGTCCCTGCCGTCCTGAGTCCGCGCCTCGACCAGGTGCTGGCCCGGCACCACGGTGAGAACGCGGGTTTGATTGGCGCGAAGATAGCCCTGCGGCTTGCCATCCAACTTCCACTGGCAATCCAGATCGGCGGTTACCAGAAGGGTCGGTGGCAGAAACCAGCTTCTGAGCGTGGTGGAGAGACCCTGGCCGGTGCGGGCAAGCCAGGGGCGATTAAAGGCCAGGCACAAGCCAAGAAGCACCATGGCTCCTAGCGCCCCAAAGCCCAAGATCCGAACCTTCGAGTTCAGTGCCCTCATTGCTGCTTGTCGACCAATTTGTCTATTCTCTTTTGCATGGCGTCAAGCTCGGGCAGCTTACTCCTGCAGCGAGCCTCACAGGCGAAGTTCTCGGGAGTGACCGTGCCGGGACACGTATTCCAACACGCTTCGTAAGCGGCTAACATCTTCTTCTGTTCCAGCAGCAGGGATTCCAGCGAATCGGGAGGAGAGGGTTTTGTCTGCTGCCGGGCAGTCGCGGCCGGCGGCGGCGGTGCCGGAGCGGCGCCAGGGTTCTGCGCCGTAGATGCCCCGGATGGTGAGTTGCCTGCGGGCGGATTCGATCCCGCCGGACTCCCAGGGCTCGATGGCGCCGCCGCTGGAGACGCTGTCAGTAGGGTCTTGAAGCTCTTGTTGGGCGGCAACTCGCCGCTGGCAGACAGGTATCCCTCCGAGTCCCGCGTCCAGCACACGTCGTGGCTGCTGCTGGTTTCAAGCTGCAAGCCGTCAGCCGCGCTGCTAGCGACAGGTGGGAGGCAGGACGTCAGGGTTTTCACATTTCTGTTCAGGTCGGCCTTGTACGCGTTCCCGACACGGCACCCTGCCGGAAAAAAGGCGGACTGGCACGGCTCCATGCCCAACCGCCGGTAGATCGCGGCGTGTTGGCTCAGGAGGTCGTTATACTCGCCGACCAGACCGGCTTGAAGAGCGTTGAGGCGCTGTTTCTGAAGCGTGGACTGCCACGCGTAGTCGTCCGCGCAGGCGGCTGCCCCTGCCAGTGTCTTCGCTTGTTCCAGCGCCTGAACATGCTGTTGCAGCAGCCCCATAAGCCGGCTCAGTTCGAGTAACTGGCTCTCCGATAGCCGCGTCAGCGCATCGATCTTAGCGAGGGAGACCCTCCGCGTCACGTTGTCGATAACCGCCGCCAGGACGACACGAGAGCCGGAGAGCGCCAGGCCTTCCTCCTTCAGCAGCATACTCTGATTCAGGACGGTCGAGCGGAAGAAACTCGGCAGGATGCCGATCACAATGGAAGCGTAGTCGGTCCACGCCTTTCCGTCCGTGACGGCCTGTTTGACATCGTAGGCCGCCTTAAGTCCATCGATCGATCTGTCAACGTTCTGGAACCACAGGGGATCGTGCACGTTAAGTTGGGCGAGCTTGTATACGTAGTTCCGAATTACAGGATTGGTGATCCCGTACTTGGACAACGCGGCATCGGCGTTGATCGGGTAGATTGCCAGCTTCGTGTCCGCGGCATACTTCAGGGCTGCTTTTGCGGCCTTCAATCCGAGATCTTTGAGCGCATCGAGGGCCTCCTGGTCGAACCGCCCTTTTTCCGCCTCCGCGAGTTTCAGCCAGTCCTCCATGCTCTTGGCGTTGACCGCAAAGACCGGGTTGAGATTGCGGAGGGCCTGCACGTCTCTTTCCACGTCCTGTTGCAGGCGGGACACTTGCGCGTCAAGTTGTTGCCTGGTACTTACGCAGCCCAGGTTGGATGCCGGGTTCGACCGGGGTGTGGCTTGCGGAAGCAAGCCTCCCGCGCTGAAAAGGAGTATCGTTGCTCCCAGGCTCAGGGTTTTCATTTCTTACTTCCTCCCTATGGCCACTGCCGGTCTGAGTTATCCAGAGAGACTATACTCCCTCTAACATCCCGTGACAAGGGCGCGCTTAGGGCTGGCCCGGAACGTGGCAGCGGGTATTCGGCCTCCAATTGGTCCGCCGTGCCCACACCAGCACCAGCACGGTGGCGACGATCACGATCGCCGAAGTCAGGCCCACCCAGATCCCGCGCGCGCCCCATCCCAGCGGGAAGCACAGCACCCAGGTCACGGGCAGGCCCACGATCCAGTAACCCGCCAGGTGCGCCAGCATCGGGGAGCGCGTGTCGCCCAGGCCGCGCAGCGCACCGGTGGCCACGGTCTGCAGGCCGTCGAAAAGTTCCAGCACGGCGGCGATGCGCAGCAGCACCGCGGCCAGGCGGATCACCGCGGGGTCGGCGATGAACAGGCGGGCAATCCAGCGCGGCTCGGCGGCCAGCAACACTCCGGCCGCGCTCATGAAGACGGTGCCAAGCAGGATCGCGGTCCACCCCGCGGATGCGGCCTCGGCCGGGCGCTTGCGGCCCCGTGCCTGGCCCACGCGGACGGCGGCGGCCGAGGCGATACCCAGCGGGACCATGTAGGTGGTCGAGGTCACTTGCAGCGCGATGCTGTGCGCGGCCAGCGACGCCTCGTCCAGCCTTGCGGCCAGCGCCGAGACAACGGCGAAGACCGCCCCTTCGAAGAGGATCTGCCCGGCGGCGGGTAGCCCGAGAGCCGCCAGGCGCCGCAGGCGCGCCAGGGCCGGCCGCCAGGAGACCGGTGGCAGGCGGCCGGCGTCGAGCCGCTCGCGCCACAGGATGGCGCCGAGCAGAAACGCCGCCATGTAGGTGCGCGCAATCGAGGTGGCCAGCCCCGAGCCCTCCAGGCCCAGCGCGGGCGCGCCCCAGTGGCCGAACATCAGCATCCAGTTGCCGGCCAGGTTCACCAGGTTGGCGCTCACCAGCGCGAACGCCACCGGACCGGCGCAATCTACCGCCTGCAGGTAGCGGCGGAGGGCGGCGTACAGCATCAGGCCCGGCATCCCCCACACCAGCGCCCGCAGGTAGGGAGCCAGCAGCAGCATCACGCGCGGGTTGGCGCCGCCGGCGCGCAGCAGGGGGATGAGGCCGAGGGTCGCCAGCGCCACCAGGGGCGTCAGCGCCGCGGCCAGCCACACCCCGTTCACCAGCGTGCGGCGCGAATCCGCCGGGTCGCCGGCGCCGTGGGACTGGGCCACCAGCGCGTCCATCCCCAGCAGCATTCCGGTGGCGCAGATGGCCACCGGGTAGACCACCATGGTGCCCAGGCTGCTGGCGCCGAGCGCGGCGGCGCCCAGGCGGCCGGCCATCAGGATATCGACGATGCCCATGGCCATCCATCCCAGCTCGCCCAGGGCCAGCGGCGCCCCCAGACGCAGCATGGGGCCGATCTCGCCGCGGATGGTTCGGGGCAGCAGGGCCATGGGGCTACGCCTTGGGGTGGGCCTTGTCGTAGACGGCCATCAGGCCGGTGAGCGAAACCTGGGTGTACTTCTGGGTGGTGGAAAGGCGCGCGTGGCCCAGCAGTTCCTGGATGGAGCGCAGGTCGGCGCCATCGGCCAGCAGGTGGGTGGCGTAGGCGTGCCGGAAGCTGTGCGGGTGGATGGAGGGGTCGCCGCTCAACAGGGTGGCGTAGAGCCTGACGATGGCGTGGATGCCGCGCGCCGTCAGGCGGCCGTTGCGGTAGTTGAGGAACACGGCCTTTTGATCGCGGACCACGGGCCGCGCGGCCAGGTAGCGATCCAGCGCCTCGGCGGCCTTGCCGGGGACGGGCACCTGGCGCTCCTTGCGGCCCTTGCCGCGGACGCGGATCCAGCGCTCGGCGCGGTCCAGATCGTCCAGGTTCAAACCGCTCAACTCGGCCACGCGGACGCCGCAGCCGTAGAGCATCTCGAAGATGGCGCGGTCGCGGGCGGGAAACGGGCGCTCCAACTCGCGGGCCTCGACGCCGTCGATGAGGGTATTGACCTGCTCGGCGGTCATCACGTCCGGCAGAGTTTTGGGCGCCTTGGGGGTGCGCACAAGGCGCGCCACGTTCACCGGGACCACGCCCTCGCGCAGCAGGAAGCCGAAGAGCCCGCGGACGGAGGCGAGTTTGCGCCGGATGGTGACGGCGGTGAGCTGGTCGCGATAGAGCGAGGCGAGCCACTCACGCAGCATCAGCAGATCGATGGCCTGGGGGGAGGGCGGCTCCAGATCGGGAGGCGAGAAGTAGGCGAGGAACTGGCGCAGGTCGCTTCCGTAGGCATCCAGCGTATGCACGGAGGAGCCCTGGCGGGCCAGGTCCTGGAGGTATCGGTCGATGTGCCCGGCCAGCTCGGACATGCGCGCCTCCGGGGGGAGCGGAGCGTCCGGCGCGGGTGACTGCAGCCCGGTCATCATGCCCTCAAGTACTCGTCCATGGCCTCGACGGCGCGCCGGCAGACCTCGGCGTGGCGAGCGGCTTTGTCGCGGCGCAAGCGCTGGCGGGTGGGCTCGTCCAGGGGCGGCAACAGGTCGAAGGTGATGTTGGCCGGCTGGTAGTGGGCGGGGTCGGCGGCGGAGACGTAGTGGCACAGGGAACCCAGGGCGGTTGGGCGGGGCAGCGGCGCGGGCGCGCGGCCGGCCTCCAGACCGGCGGCGTGCATCCCCGCCATCAGGCCGGTGGCGATGGCTTCGATGTAGCCTTCCACGCCGCAGATCTGGCCGGCGAAAAACACCTCCGGCCGGGCGCGCAGGTTGAGCGCCGGCGTCAGCAGCGACGGGGCGTTGATGTAGGTGTTCCGGTGCATCTGGCCGAAGCGCAGGAACTCAGCACGCTCCAGGCCGGGGATCATGCGCAGGATGCGCGCCTGGTCGCCAAACTGCATGTGGTTCTGGAAGCCCACCAGGTTGAAGCTCTGGGCGCGGAGGTTCTCCTGGCGGAGTTGCACCACGGCGTAAGGGCGGCGGCCAGAGCGCGGATCGGAGAGCCCCACCGGCTTCATGGGACCGAAGCGCAGGGTGTCGCGGCCGCGGCGGGCCAGTTCCTCGATGGGCAGGCACGCCTCGAAATACGGCGTGGCATCCTCGGCGATGTGCGCCGGCGCCGCCTGGGCGGAGAGCAGGGCGTCGACGAAGCGCTCGTACTGCTCGCGGTCGAAGGGGCAGTTCAGGTAGTCGCCGGTGCCATCGGTGGACTTGTCGTAGCGCGAGGCCCAGAAGGCTACCGAGGTGTCTACGGTTTCGGCATCCACGATGGGACTGATGGCGTCGTAGAAATACAGGCGCCCGCTGCCGGTGAGGCGCGCGATGTCCCCGGCCAGCGCGGGAGAGGTGAGAGGGCCGCTGGCGACGATGACGAGGCCCGCGCCGGGAATGGCCGCCACCTCCTCGCGCCGCACCTCGAGGAGCGGCTCGCCCGAGATGGCGCGCTCAATTTCGGCGGCGAAGCCTTCACGATCCACGGTCAGCGCGTGGCCGCCGGGGACGCGGGCGGTGGCGGCGCAGGCCAGCAGCAGGGAGCCCATGCGGCGCAACTCCTCTTTGAGAAGCCACGGCGCCGTGTTGGGCGACTCGCTCTTAAGCGAGTTGCTGCAAACCAGTTCGGCCAGCCGGCCGGTGCGATGGGCGGGCGTGGGCCGCAACGGCCGCATTTCATGGAGCACGGCGGCGCGGCCGCGGCGCGCCACCTGCCAGGCGGCTTCCGTGCCCGCCAGGCCGCCCCCGATGATGTGTATGGGTTGCAAGCAGGCGCCTTATACGCTCAGTATGGCGCCGAGGCTGGCGGCGGGAACGCGCAGCCCCACCTGGAACGGGCCGAACAGCGCGTAAACGGCGCTCACCTCGTCGAAGCGCATTTCGTAGATCAGCTTCTTGAAGACCAGCGGATCTTCGGCGAACAGGTCCACGCCCCATTCCCAGTCGTCCAGGCCGATCGAGCCGGTGATGATCTGGCGCACCTCGCCGGCCCATCGGCGCCCCACCAGGCCGTGCTCGTGCATCATGCGCTGGCGGCGCTCCATGGATTCGGTGTACCAGTTCTTCGACTCGCCGCGGCGGCGGTCCATGGGGTAGAAACAAATGTACTTTGCAGGGGGAATTTCGGGCCACAGGCGCGGCGCCATGGCCTGGCGCTGGCGGGCGAGGACCTCTTCGATTTCCAGGCGCCAGGCGGCGGAATCCGGTTCGATGCCCTGGGCGCGCAGACCGGCGTAGACCTTGGCGGTGGATTCGTACAGGCCCAGCTCGATCACCGAGACGTAGCTCCCCGCAGGTATCAGGTAGTCGCCCAGCCGCAGGCGGGCGAGCGCGAGTTCCGCCTGGTTCAACTCATCGAAACTGCGCCGAAGGTGCAGGAAGAGGAGGTCCGCCTTGTGGCCGAGAACGGAAAACACGGCGCTCTGGCAGCCGTCGGAGGGCAGTTCCATGGCGGCCAGCGCGGCTGAGGCCTCCTGCAGGACGGCGGCGCGGGCTTCATCGGAGAGCGCGCGCCAGGCCCTCCAGCGGAAGCGCATCATCTGGTGGAGTACGGCGGCGCCTTCCAGCGTCAGGGGCACGACGGGCAGCGGGGTCTCCGGAATCGCTTCGGGCGTCATTCCTTCCCATTATAGGGAGGCGGCATCACTCGCGGCGGACCCAGTTGGCCAGGAAGGATTCCGAGGCGAGGGCGTCCAGTTCCCGGTCGCAGGCGGCTTGCCATTCCGCCAGACGGCGCTCCTTCAGGCGCTCCATCAGGCGGCACCGGCGGCGCGCCTCCAGCACGGCGTTTTGCTGGGCTTCGAGCTGTTTGAGGGCCTCGGCGCGCTGCGCGGCGATCTGGATGGCGCGGGATTTCACGAACTGGCGGAAACCGGCCAGGGCGGCCAACTCCTGGCCGGAAACAGCCGCCAGGGAGCGCAATTCGGTCTCGGCCTGGAGCCCCGCGGATTCGATCTCGGCGCGGGCCTGGTCCAGACCGGCGACGCGGGCGATCTGCTGCTTCAACCGGATGTCCTCGACCTCCAGTTGTTTCTCCCGCCACTCGAGGACTTTCTGCAGGCGGAAGTGGAACCGCGTCATGCTTTGGCCTGGGGCGGCTTGGCGGGCGGCCCGGCCGGGGGTTTGGCCGCCAGGGCGCGGGCCAGTTGATCCATGCGCGACAGGGTTTCGTTGATGGGAGCCTTGGCGGTGTGATCCTGGCGCAGGAACTCGTTCAATTCGGGGCGCAGGCGGATGCTGGCGTCGAGTTCGGGGTTCGAGCCGGCCACGTAGGCGCCCAGTTGGATCAGGTCCTCGGCGTCGTGATAGCTGGCCAGCGCCCGCCGCAGATCGCGGGAGGCCTCCTTCTGGCGGGGCGAGGCGATGGCGGAGGTGAGACGGCTGACGGACTGGAGGATGTCGATGGCCGGGTAGTGTCCCTGGGCGGCCAGCGCGCGGGAGAGAATGATGTGCCCGTCCAGGATGGCGCGGACGGCGTCGCAGATGGGCTCGTTGAAGTCGTCGCCTTCCACCAGGACGGTGAAGAAGCCGGTGATCGACCCTTTCTGAAAATTGCCGGCGCGTTCCAGCACCTTGGGCAGCAGGTTGAAGACCGACGGGGTGTATCCCTTCTGGCTGGGCGGCTCGCCGGCGGCCAGGCCGATCTCGCGCTGGGCCATGGCGAGGCGGGTCACCGAATCCATCACCAGGAGGACGCTGGCTCCCTGGTCGCGAAAGTATTCGGCCACGGCCAGGGCGACGAAACAGGCGCGCACGCGCAGCGGCGCCGGGCGCTCGCTGGTGGCGCAGACCACCACGCTGCGTTTGCGGCCTTCCGGGCCGAGTTCGTTTTCGAGGAAGCCGCGGACCTCGCGGTTGCGCTCGCCGATCATGCCGATCACCGTCACATCGGCCGCGTTGTGGCGCGACATGGAACCCAACAGCGTGCTCTTCCCCACGCCGCTGCCGCCGAAGATGCCGATGCGCTGCCCCTTGCCGCAGGGGAGCAGGCTGTCGATGGCGCGGATTCCGGTTACCAGGG
>Ga0265323_10000583_pt1 | contig 20107 bp, 13 predicted proteins | sample 41225metaG_FD_193580 | JGI IMG/M metagenome (GOLD analysis project Ga0265323, IMG submission 193580) | Rhizosphere microbial communities from Carex aquatilis grown in University of Washington, Seatle, WA, United States - 4-12-25 metaG | ecosystem: Host-associated > Plants > Roots > Rhizosphere...
AAGGTCGTGGTTGGTGAACGCCGCCCCTCCCTTCCAAATCGGTGGCGCGGCGACGAATCTTCGGGCGAAGAACCAACCGGAAGATCACCTGTCAGTGGTCTGCTTCGGGGCATATTGCAAGATTCTTTCCCTCCTCCCGGCAGATACCGGGATGGCCTACATTATTGTACATCACCAAGCGGCGGACGGAAAATCACTCCTGATCGAGATTCTCCCCCGCTTTACCAAGATGCCGGTGGTACTCTTGACCGACGGTGAAAACGTGAAAGCCATGGCGACATGGATGTCCCAGACCACGAAGGCACGCCACCTGGCGCAATGCCTGAGCCATTGGCGAGCCGCTTGGCGCCGAGTGTTCCCGCGACAACTGCTGGGAGGGGTTACACCCCATTGGGCCGCCTCGGAAATCGGTGTAGCGTCGCTCCCTGATGAAAACGCTGTTCACGACCGAAGCGATCTCTATTGGCGGACGTTCTGGGAGCATCCAGACACCGGACGGGCTGCTGGACATCGCATTGGGAAATCCGCTGGAAAAAGGTATTGAAAGACGCGGCCCCAATCCCGAGCTGTTGTTTGCGGGCGCCTATTCCGCGTGTTACCACGGCGCTTTGCTCAACGCCGCCAAGAAGCTCGGCTCGCCGGCAAAGGGCTCCAGGGTGCGGGCACTGGCGAGCCTGATCGAGGATGACCAAGGCGGCTATCGCTTGGCAGTAGAATTACACGCGCTACTCCCTGGAGTCGATCATGCCCAGGCCCAGCGCATCATGAACGAGGCACACAAGACATGCCCCTACTCCAAAGCATTGCGCGGCGACACTTCCGTCACGCTGCTGGTGGACTGAGAAACGCAGACGGGGTCACGAGTTGACGCTTGACACGAATGGCGCTCGCCCGGGCTGACGAGTCGATCATGGGGTGAATTTCGGCTTGCTGGCGCTCGCCGCTACGAAGCATCGGAGGTCCGTGTAATCCGCGGTTAACTCCGATCCCTTCGGACCTCGGACCAAACCGCTTTGACACGGATTGCACGGATTTCACGGATGCCGCAAGGAGTACATAGAATGCAAAACGGAGCCACTCGCTCACGCTCGCAGCCACCGGGAATAGGAGATTGGCGCTGACGGCCTGCCTAGCCGTAGCTTTAGCGAAGGCTGGAGCAGCGCCCTCCAAGCGAGATCGTCCTTTGCGCCTTTGCGACCTGCGTGAGGAAGGATTGAAGATGCAGGCACTCTGGCCTCGGGAGATGTCTAATTCGCGCTGGCATTGGAAACGGGAGTGCGCAGATTGCCTGGGGTCATGAGGCTTATGGTATGTGCGCTCGCATTGCTTTTCTGCCGGCCCGTCATTGCGGGCGCGTTGCAGTGGAAAGGCACCGATCTCCAGCTGGCCGCGAGACCGGGTCAGGACTCGATGAGCGCCGTGTTTGCGTTTCGAAACACGGGGGACAAGCCGGTGCGGATTCTGGCGCTTGATCCGAGTTGCAGCTGCATTTCGGCCGCGCCGGACAAAGCGGTGCATGCCCCCGGAGAGTCCGGCGAGATCCGGGTTGAACTTGCCTTGACCGGGTATGTCGGCCGGATGCGTCGCACCATCGCGGTGACGACAGATGATGCGGAGGAGAAATTCACCGAGCTGACGATGACGGTCGACATTCCGGAATTGGTGAGCATCACGCCGCGGTTCTTGTTCTGGCGGGTCGGTGATCCGCCGCAGGAGAAGGCGGCGGAGATCGCGATTTCAGATCCGAAGACCGTCATCGTGGACAAACTGGAGTGTCTGAACCCGCATTTCCAGGCACAGCTTTTGCCCGGGAAGACAGGTCAGTTTCGCCTGACCGTGAAACCAACGGACACGCGGCAACAGGACGAGGCCTCGCTGCGCCTGAACGTGATTGTGGGAGGTCGGCCGCAGACCTACCTGGTCTACGTGGCGGTGAAATGATGGATACACGAAAGGCGATCTTCCTGCGTGCAGTCCGGCAGGCCGGGCTGATTCTGCTGATTGCGCTGATTGCCGCAGTCATTGCCGCCGTGTTTCGTCTGGGGCGCCCGGGCTGGTCCCGTGCACAGGCCATGATTCCGGAGGTTGATTGGACCGTGGTGCGGAACTGGCGCGATCCTGTCCTGCTGGTTGATGCGCGAAGCGCCGCGGCTTATGCGCGCGATCACATCCCAGGAGCTCTGCCGCTTTTCGGAGGTGCTGGAGACGAGGCGATGGCCGCACTGGTTGCGGCGTGGCATCCCGGCACGCGGCTGGTGGTCTATTGCGACAGCCCGCGCTGCGATGCGGCGCAATCCGCGGCCGGACGGCTGCGGCGCGAATTGGGCGTCGAAGAAGTCTTTGTATTGAAAGGAGGATGGAGCGCATGGGTCGATGGACAAAACCGCAAACCGTAATCGCACTGCTGGTGCGGTTGGTCCTCGGTGCGATCTTCATCTACGCCGGGACGATCAAAGCGCTCGACCCGGCGGCGTTTGCGTCGGCTGTCGACGCTTACCGCCTGCTGCCGTATCCCGCGGTCGTGGCACTCGCGCTCTATCTGCCGTGGGTCGAGATCGCCTGCGGGCTTGGGTTGTTCCGGCCCCGCATCCAACTGGGGGCGCTCTCGTTGCTGTTCGTCCTGAGCCTGGTGTTTACGGTTGCGATCGCGTCGGCGTGGATTCGCGACCTAGACATTTCGTGCGGGTGTTTCGGTGCGGGGGCAACCGGCGCCGCCGTCCTGCGCCACAGTCTTCTGCGCAGCGTCACGCTGGCATTCCTCTCGGCGCTTTTGCTCTGGCGCGAGCAGGGGTCCCGGACGGGCGGCGCGCGAATCCCGCCTGCGGCCGGGGGGGGCGTTTCCTGAAATCGCCGGAGCGATCGAGCTCGCAATCGCCGGGGTGATCCCGTTACGCCATCGTTGACCGAACCAGACCTGTGAACCTCATTGATCGCTACATCCTTCGGGAATGGCTCACAACGCTGGCCCTTGTCCTTGCGGCGACGCTTGGCGTGCTCCTCTTGCAGGAGATGTACGACAATTTCAGCGATCTGCTCGATCACGGTGCCAGCGCAACCGACATCGCCATCCTCTACTCCGTGCGAATGCCGAGTTTTCTCACGGTGGTCCTGCCGTTGGACCTGTTGATTTCGCTGCTCTACTGTCTCGGCCAGTTTCACCGGAACAACGAGTTCACTGCGATGCGGGCGGCCGGGCTCGGCATCTTCCGTCTGACCCGCGGCATCTGGATCATCGGCGTACTCTGCTGTGGGCTGATGTGGCTGTGCAATTCGCGGGTCGTGTCCTGGTCGGTCGAAGAATCCCGGCGCATCGAGGAAAGCATCCGCTTTCGCCAGGAGGCGCGGACTGAGGGGGCTGAGAGCGCCGGTCTGGTGAAGAGCGTGACCTTCGACGACCGCCCGGACGGACGGCTCTGGTTCGTCAATCGCTACAGCCGATTCACCAACCGGGCCTATGGCGTGACGGTTTCAGTCCTCGATGCCCGGCGGCGCGAGGTGACCCGCTACCTCGCGCGGGAGGCGGAATACGACCCGATCAGGCGGAGCTGGACATTTCGCGACGGCGGCCAGATCGATTTTGACGTCGAAACCGGCGAGACGGTGCGCCCCACCACGTTTGCCGAACGGACGTTTCCGGCCTTCCACGAAGACCCGCAGTTGATGCTATTGATCGACCGCAACCCCGTCGACCTGTCCTTCCGGGAACTGCGCCAGCTCATCGACTATCTGGTTTCCGATGACAGTCCGAAGGTCACAAAATACGCCCTCCGCTATTACAGCCTGATCGCCGATACGCTGGGCTGCCTGATCGTGATCGGGATTGCCATCCCGTTCGCGGTTTCCGGGGTGCGCGTGAGCCCCGTGGTCGGAGTTTCGAAGTCAATCGGGCTCTTCTTCATCTATTACCTGCTGTCCTGCCTGGCGAATACCATAGGCGGACGCGAACTGCTGACTCCGGAAGCCGCTGCGTGGCTGCCGAACATGGTCATGGTCTGTCTGGCTGGGTGGTTTTTTGTGCGGATGCGGTGAGGCTCATGACCAGTTGTCGTTGAGGCTGATCGCAATCGGGCGATCGCAAAACCGGCGGAAGCTGTCACCGCGCGACGAAAATCGACGACAATCGCGATTTGCTGCAAGAAAGTTGCAATTACGCCTTAAAGCAGAGCGGACCTTCGATGCGTATATGCCATTTACTTTCAATAACTGCAAATAGCGGGCATGTAGCGGCTTGATCGGCAAAATCCCAATCCTATGCAATCCGCTCATGATTCGACGGCAAAATAACGAAAATCAGACAGGCAATTAGCCGGATTTGCCGGACATTGTTACATTCAGGCTAGCCGGGGAATGTATAGATCTGCCTGGCAACATGAGAATCGAGCGGCTCGAGCCCCCCGTTCTTGAAGAAGCGCGGAATGTTGCATCCGAGCTTTTCCCCTGGGAAAGCGAACATCACACGGCGCTCGGTGCCGCGCTGTTTCCAGAGGCGCATGCTGCGTTTCTGGCCGGGCGCCGGCTGGAGTCCGCCCGATTCTGGATTGCGCGCGTCGATGGCAGGGTCGCCGGAATCGCCGGGCTATACAACTATCGGGCGATGCCTGCGGAGACATGGCTTTCCTGGTATGGGCTGTTGCCGGTTGCACGGGGTCGTGGACACGGAAGCCGCTTGCTCGACTGGGTGATACGGACAGCACGCGAAGATGGCCGGGCTGTGTTGCGGTTGTGGACCACGGTTGAGGACGAATACCAGACGGCCATCCGGCTGTACGAGAAGCGCGGGTTCATTCCGGAGCACTATCCGCCGCTGCCCGGCGAATCATGGCGGACGATCGTCATGTCCCTCGGTCTGACCGGGGCTACGCCGATTCCCTGGCTCTCGATTGCCGACCGGCCTGAACTCGGCGGTCGCGTGGCCCCGCTCGCGGTCGCCAAGGTTGCCTAGCTGTAACTATTCAAAATGAGGCTGGCTCACTCGCAAGGGTGATGTGGTCAGGTGAACGATGTAGGAAGCGAGCTTGCTCGCGATAATCACCTCTGAATCGCGAGCAAGCTCGCTTCCTACAATTTGCATAGAGACGGCATAGGCTGGAGGCCGCGGATGGCCGGGTTCCGCTTCTATACGGAACGTCGTAAATCCTCGCCCTCCATGGCCTACGATGCGCAAGAACTTGTGATGCGCTGTATAAGACGGGTCTTTGCAGAGGAAACCACGGATGGACACCGATGGACACTGATTTTCAGGGGACGATCATTCGGCAGATGAGGGTCTGACGAGGCCACCGCGCTGTGACGTATGGACTCTGACGTTCTTGTTCTTTCTCTCGTCCGTGTTGATTCGCCTGACTATCCTTTCAAACCCGTTCCATTTTGCACGGTTTCCCTATACAGCGAGGCGCTCGAATCCCGCAGGGGCGCAGTCTTGCTGCGCCCTTTCCCGAGGGCGCGACGAGATCGCGCCCCTACGTTCGGTTGCGGCGGAGCCGCGCTAGGTTCATCTGTGGTTCAACCGAATGGTTCTGGCTGAAACGAGCGCTCCGGCGGACAAAAGCGGCGCAATTACGGCGCCGCCGGGCCTGCGCCTGAGGGGGCGGGCACGAGAAACGGGGCGAAGATCGCGGAATGGGCCGCCGGGAAACGACCAAGGATATGTACGCCGTCGTCCCGCAGTTCCTGGGCGTGGATGTGCCCGACTTCGTGCAGCCGGGAGATCACATCGTAGCGGTCGTGCGGCACGAGCAGCTCGGTCGACGCGAAATCGCGGGCGACGCAGGCCGCGCAATGCTCCAGGAGCTTGTCCAGTCCGGCCCCGGTCTTCGCGCTGATGAACAGGGCTCCTGGGGCGAGAATCCGCGCCGACTCGATCGCCGCGGGGTCCGCGATATCGGTCTTGTTGAAAACATCGATGATCGTCTTTCGTTCGGCCCCGAGTTCAGCCAGCACTGCTAGCGTCGTGACGTGGTGCCGCGCGACGTCCGGATTGGTGACATCGAGCACGTGGATGAGGAAATCCGCGACGACCACTTCTTCCAGCGTCGCCTTGAACGCCTCGACCAGGCCGTGCGGCAGGCGCCGGATGAACCCGACCGTGTCGGTGATCAGCAGCTTCTGGTTGTTTGGAAGCGCGAGCTGGCGCGTTGTCGGGTCGAGTGTTGCGAACAGCTTGTCTTCGACGTGAACCGTCGCCCCGGTGAGCCGGTTGAGGAGGCACGATTTGCCTGCGTTGGTGTAGCCGACGATGGCGCAGGTGGGCACCGGCACTCGCAACCGGCGCTGCCGTTGCACGCTCCGCTGCTTCCGGACTTCTCCGAGGGCTTCGCGCAGGTGCGCAATGCGGTCCCGCACGGTGCGCCGGTCCTGCTCGAGCTGGGTCTCACCCTCGCCGCCGAGGGAGCCACGGCCGCGCTGGCGCGACAGGTGCGTCCAGGCGCGCTTCAGGCGCGGAAGGAAATACTCCTGTCGGGCGAGTTCAACCTGGAGCATTGCCTCGCGGGTCTGCGCGCGGTCTGCAAAGACTTCCAGGATCACCTCCTGCCGGTCGATGACGGCCAGCAGGGATTCGGCCTCCCAGTTGCGCTGTTGGGCCGGCGAGAGTGTTTCGTCGATCACGATGACGTCCGCGCCCGTTTCCTTGGCCTGGGCGATGACTTCGGCGACCTTTCCGCGCCCGAGGAGAAACGCCGGCGACGGTCCCCGCAGGTGGACCAGCGTGGTGCCGGTGATTGCCAGGCCGAGCGTCTCGACGAGTTCCCGCAGTTCCGCGAGCAGCTCGGCGCCCTCGCCCGGCGGTATGTGCGCGGTTTGCACACCAACCAGGTAGGCGTTGATGATGCGCTTGTTCTTGTCGAAAAGCTCGGCCATGAGAGCACAGCGTGCCCCAGGTTGCCGGCGGAGGCGAGAGTCAAACGCGCGGGCGGCGCATCACGGGCGCATCCCGGGTGTCTGCGCCTGCCTGCATGGTTCACCGCCGAGTAGCGCCGATCTTCGACTGGCGAAATCTCCGTTCAGAGACCGGCGCCACCGATGATTGCACTTCGACTTTGCTTAGGGCTCTGTCGAAACGGCGGCCGCAAAGCCGCGGATCCGCCGAGAATTCGGTTGTCGATCGGAATGCGGGTTGTCTAGCCTGATTGCGCTTTCATGAACCCCATTCAAGCGTTTCGTCTGGCTGCAACGTTTGTGTTGGTGCAAATTGCCGCGGTGGCTCTGGCCGCCCCGCGCGTTCCGCTCGAAGATTTTGTCCGCGAGCCGGCGGTCTCGCAGATGCGGCTTTCGCCCGACGGCCAGTACGAGGCATTCCTGTATTTCTACAACGGACATTCCGCCATTTGCGCCGGCCCTGTTGGCACGAAGGACATCACGCGGTTTGATCTTTCGACGGATGATGTCGTCGAACGGCCAAAGGACGTGGAGACCTTTCGGTGGATCAGCGACAAGCGCCTGCTCCTGACCACGACGATTTGGGACGAATGGTATGGGATGATGGCGGTGAACCGTGACTGCATGCTGCCCCAGGGGGTCAGCGGCCTGGAGACTCTTGGACCGGGGATCATCCCGGTTCATTTCAACGAGAAGGATTTTCTCTGGGCCTTCCGATGCATCCATAGTTTCGAGGATTCCGATGAGAACATCCTGATGCTGGACGAGCGCACGACGAGCGGCGAGCAGCGGCGCTTTCCGAATGTTGTCAAGGTCGACACACTTGACGGCACTCCGACAACCGTGGTGAAGAACCCGGGCGACGTCGTCGGTTGGGGGGTCGATCATGACGGGCACGTGCGGGTTGGAATCACCACGCTGGGCGGATTGAAGACCGGAGTAATCTACCGGGAGAGCGAAAGCGCGCCCTGGAGGAAGCTCGATTCGCCAAAGGGACTGCGATCGCCCCACATCGAAGGGTTCGATCGCGACAACCGGCACCTCTTCGTGGCGGCCTTGTCACCCGAGAAGCGCGCTGCACTCTATCGATGGGAACTGGGCGACGAGGCAAAGAGCGAGTTGGTCATCCGCGATCCGGAATACGACGTGATTCCCGAGACCTACATCCCGAGCATTGATGGAATCTCCCTCGCCCGGCTTGTGTTCTCTGAACAGAAACACACGCTGATCGGCGTCTGGTATCTCCGGGACGCCCCCCGGGTTCAGTGGTTCGACAAGGATTTCATGCTGTATCAGCGCGTGGTGGACCAGAAGATGCCCGACACGGTCAATCTGTTCGTCAACCACTCGCGCGACGACAAACGGATCCTGTTCCTTTGTTTTTCCGATCGCGATCCGGGGACGTATTGCCTGCTGGATGCCGAAAAGAAGTCGTTCGTGCCCATTGCCAGGCGCATGCCGAGGATTAAATCCGGCGAGATGGCGCAGATGCTCGCCGTTCATTATCCTGCCCGCGACGGGCTGATCATTCACGGCTACCTTACGCTGCCTGTCGGCTACCCGCCGAAGCACCTACCGCTGATTGTCATGCCCCACGGTGGGCCGGTGGCGCGCGATGTCTGGGGATATGATCCGCTCGTGCAGTTCCTCGCGAACCGCGGCTATGCGGTGCTGCAAATGGACTACCGTGGGTCGCCTGGCTACGGGGAGGAATTCCGCGACAAGGGCAGGAGGGAGGTCGGGGCGGCGATCCAGGACGACATTGAGGATGCCACGCGGTGGGCGGTGGCCAAAGGCCTCGCCGATCCGGAACACATCGCAATCGTTGGGGCGAGTTACGGCGGGTACTCCGTGTTGTTTGCCCTCGGCCACAATCCTGAGCTTTACAAATGCGGCGTATCGATTGCCGGTGTGACCGACTGGATGAGCATCTATCACAGACTTGACGACCCGGAATACCGGTTCGCCCGGGAATTTTGGAAGCGGAACATCGGGGATCCGAACCTCGATGAGACGTTCCTGAGATCAATCTCGCCGGTAAATTTTGCAGACAAGATCACGGCGCCGTTGCTCCTGATTCAGGGCAAGCAGGATCGCAGGGTGCCGGCCGGGCAAGCGCGCGCGATGATCGCTGCGCTGGAGAAGGCAGGGCGGAAGCCCGAGAGCCTGTTTCTGGCCAACGACGGGCATGGCATGACAACGCCGAAGGCCAAGTTGGAAGGATTCAAGGCGATCGAGGCGTTTCTTGCGCAGCATCTTGGGCCCGGCGTACCGCCGCTGGATGCGGATAAAGGTGCCCCGGCCGCCCCGCAATCCGGTCATTAGAAGCGGACCGTGGACAGGGTGCGCGTCCTGATGGCGCGGTGCTGCGGCGAAAATGCAGTTGTCGAGCGGCATTCGGGTTGTACGCTGGCCGCACTTTCATGAATCCCAATCGACTGCTTCGACAGCTGGCTATTCTTGTTTTTTCGGGATCCGGCGTGGTCGCCTTCGCAGCCCCGCGCGCTCCGCTCGAAGATTTCGTCCATGATCTGGATATCTCGCAGATGCGGCTTTCGCCCGACGGGCAGTACGAGTCGTTCATGCACAATTTTATGGGTCGTCCCACGTTTTGCTGCGAGCCGGTGGGAACGACGGATGCCGTGCAGTTCGACATGGGGACGGCCCGGGCTTTCGGCAGGATGGTGCCGAGGGGCATCGCAAGCTACGGCTGGATCAGTGACGATCGCCTCCTTCTGAGCACGACAGTCTGGGACCGTTGGTATGGCACGCTTGCGGCAAACCGCGACAATACGATGGTGCAGGGGATCAGCGGCTGGGAATGCATGCCTGCGACCCGCGGTGCAATCTTCAACATCAACGAGAACAACTTCCTCTGGGCCCGCGAAGCGATTCACCGCTTCATGGACGCCGACCGGAGCATCCTGATGCTCGACCGGCATAACAATGGCGGCGAGTTGATGCTCTATCCGGACGTGGTCCGGGTCAACACGTTCACCGGCACTCCGACAACCGTTGTGAAGAATCCCGGCGACGTCGTCGGATGGGGTGTCGATCATGACGGCCATGTGCGCATCGGCATCACCCGGTTGGTCGGCTCGAAGCCTGTGGCGATCTACCGCGAAAACGAGAACGCTCCCTGGAGGAAACTCGAATTGCCGGAGAACATGAAGGGAACCCGGGTGCTGGCATTTGACAGCGATGATCAGCATCTCTTTATGACGGCGGAGTCCCCCGAGAAACGCCAGGCGTTGTATCGGCTGGAAGTTGGCGCGGAGCCCAAGGCGGATCTGCTCTTCAGCGACCCGGAGTACGATGTGATTCCAGAGAATGCCTTGTCGGCATTCGACGGAGTCCACCTCTACCGGCCGGTGTTCTCCGAGAAGAAGCACGCGCTCGTTGGAATCTGGTACCTCAGGGAGGGACCGCGCGTGAAATGGTTCGACGAGAACTTCGCGAAGTTTCAGCGGGCAATTGACAAGGCGAGACCCGACACCCTCAACCTTTTTGTCGATCATTCGCGCGACGAGAAGCGCGCCCTGTTCCTTTGCTACTCCGATCGCGATCCCGGCACCTACTGCCTTGTGGATCTTGAGAAGACCTCGATTCGCCCGCTCGGCAAGCGGATGCCGAACATCAAGCCAGACGAGATGGCGAGGGTGTTTCCGATCCACTATGCCGCCCGCGACGGGTTGAACATTCACGGCTATTTGACGGTTCCAGTGGGCTATCCGCCCAAACACCTCCCGCTGATTGTCATGCCGCACGGAGGCCCGCATTATCGCGATGTTTGGGGATTCGATCCGTTGGTGCAGTTCCTGGCAAACCGGGGCTATGCGGTGCTTCAGATGAACTACCGCGGTTCGCCGGGCTATGGCCAGGAGTTCTTCGACAAAGGCAAGCTGCAATTCGGAAGCGGAATGCAGAACGACATCGAGGACGCGACGCGATGGGCTGTGGCCAAGGGCATTGCCGATCCGGAACACGTCGCCATTGTCGGCACGAGCTTCGGGGGATTTTCGACGTTGTTTGCGCTCGGCCACAATCCCGAGCTCTATAAATGCGGTGTGTCGATTGCAGGTGTGACCGACTGGCTGGGCATGTACAAGAAGATGGACGACGATGTGTACAAGTTCGCCCAACAGACCTGGAAAGAGAACGTTGGGGATCCAATGACCGATGAGGCCATGCTAAAGGCAATTTCACCGGTGTATTTCGCCGACAAGATCACCGCGCCGCTGCTCCTGATTCAAGGCCGGGAAGATTTCACGGTGCCGCCCGACCAGGCGAATGCGATGATCGCGGCGATGGAGGCAGCAGGGCGGAAGCCTGAGAGCCTGTTTCTTGCCGACGACGGGCACGGCCTGACGTCCGCCAAGGCGCGTCGCGAGGGCTTCAAGGCCATCGAAGCATTTCTCGGAAAGAATCTTGGAGCTGGTCTGCCGCCGAGAGATCCGGAGAAGAGCGCGCCGGCCGCGCATTAGGGCGGTCCATCTGTGGTTTCCTCAGCATAGGCCCGGATTAGACTGCGCTGGGTGCGGTCCCTGGCGCCTGGCTCAGATTCAGGGGACGGGCAGAAATCGCTCGCAGAACGGGGAGGGCACCGCGACCGGCCTGCCCGTCTGAGTCAGCCGGCCGGTGGCCTCGTCGACGCGGAAGACCACGGCATTGTTGCTGTCATGGTTCGTGCAGACGATCCATTTTCCGCTCGGATCGAAGGCGAAATTGCGCGGCATCTTTCCCTGCGTGGAAACAAACTCGACCGGCGTGAGCCGGCCGGACGCCGGTTCGATTGCGAAGACAGCGATGCTGTTGTGCCCGCGGTTTGAGCCGTAGAGGAACTTCCCGTTGGGATGCACCAGGATCTCGGCGCAGTTGCTGACGCCTTTGAAATCAGCCGGCAGCGTCGACACGGTCTGAAACTCGGTCAGTACGCCGTGAGCGGAATCCCAATCAAAGGCGATCACCGTGGAGCTCAGCTCATTGATCAGATAGACCCGGCGGCCATTGGAATCGAACGTCACGTGCCGCGCGCCGGAACCGGGCTTCACCAGGGCGGATGGCGGGTCGTTGGCCGTCAGGGATCCGGTCTTTTCGTCGAAGCGGTAGACGAACAACTTGTCGGCGCCGAGGTCGGCGACGAGGACGAACCGGTTGGATGGATCGACGATGATGGAGTGTGCGAACGCATGGGCTTGGCGCGCCGGGTTCACGCTGTGCCCCGTGTGCTGGACGAAGGCCGTGCGAGCCCCGATGCCTCCGTCTTCCTTGAGCGCAAAGGCGGCGATGTTGCCGCCGCTGTAGTTCGCGACGAAGAGGAAACGGCCGGTTTTGTCGAGGGAGACGTAGCTTGGGTCGCCACCGCCCGACGGTTCCTTGTTGAGCAGTGTCAACTGGGCGGTCTTTGAGTCGATGACATAGGCGCTGACTCCGCCAGGTAGGCCGGAGTTGCAGGTGTAGAGATGCCGGCCGTCCGGATGGATCAGAAAGAACGCCGGCTCGACCGCCTCGACATCGAACCGCGGCGAGGTGAGCACACCCGTAGCGGTGTCGAAATGCCCAACCGAAAACCCAATGCCGGGTCCGGCGCTGTGGGTGCCGAAGAACACGTACGTGTCCGCGGCGACCGCCGGCGGTGAAAAGAAAACGGAGGCGAGAACGGGAAGAACCAGGCGGAAGCAACCGATCTTCATGGGCAAAATCATAGCGTGGCGACGGGATGTCGCCATTACAAAATCGTGGGGAATGAAGCGGTGAGCGGATTCCGGTGAGAGCGCACGGAGGCCGGACGTCTGCCGCAGAGGCCTTGTTTTGTGAGCTCAGTGTCTTCGTGGTGAAGACCTGCTTTGCCGGCCATACAATCCGTTTTACTGGAGGCAACGGAGGAAACGGAGGAACCCTGCGGATTTTCCACAGGAGGACGCTGAGGGCGCAGAGGCGGAAGTTGCCTTCCGGTACCTCTGCTGCCTCTGCGAGCTCTCAAGAAACAGCCACTGATTTGTGGCCGCGAGCGCCAGCGAGTGGATCCGAGATCGAATATCGGCTCGCTGGCGCTCGCCGCTACATCGCGGCCAAGGTTTCTTCCGGCCGGGGCCAAAACTCGTTCTGGTGATGAGGCTCCTGTGAAAAGCAGTGTTCAACGATCTGCCGTTCGACCATCTGAGACCGCTCCGGCAAAGAGCGCTCACGGCATTGCCGCAACGAGCGCCGGTTCGGCGCCGAGCGTTCCGCGCAATTCCTGGAGATAGGCTGCGCCGCGCACCCGGGAGTACTCCATCCGGGCTTCGTTCAGCCGCGCGGGGATTCCGAGCCGTTCCGCCTCCGCCGCGTAGTTGGGTTTTGCGAGGAACTTCTCAAGGTAGGCCAGGTGATTCTGCCATTGTTTGACGGCGACCGTCTGCCGGGCGCGCAACCGCTCGGCGTACCAGTCGCCCGCCATGACCTGATCCCGGGTGAACAACGCGCGGATCGCGGGGTCGGACAGATCCTTCCCGTCGCACCGGCCGTCGCGCATGATGTGCAGCAGCGCGCGCAACGGAGGGCAGGCCTGCGCGACGCTCCCGTCGTTGAAATAGAGCTGCGCGACGCGTTGCTGCGTCGCGACGATGTTGTCCATCCCGTCGACAAACGCCTCCAGGTCCTGCAGCTCCGGCCGCAGCATGTCCTCGCTGAAGATCGAATGCGGGTGGTTGAACATGCGCCCACAGAAATGCGAGACGAACCGCTTGGTGATGCGATAGCCGAGGCGGCTGGCCAGAACCCGGCGCCCCTCGTGTTCGAAATCGGCGCAGTGCTCGAGGAAACCACGCTCGATGAGGTATCCCGGTTCCCGTTCCTCGACTCCCATGCGGCACCACACCTCGGGCACCAGCAGGCTGATGTCGTGATCCACGCGGGTCCTCGGTCCGATGCATCCGGACGAAGACAGGAAGCCGTCATAGCCGGTGACGCAGAAGGAGACGAAGGCGGCGTTCAGATCGTAGATTGGCGGGAGCGAATTGAACGGTCCCTTGGTCAGCGCGCCCTCCGAACCGGCGCCGGTGGTCGAGGGGGATTTGCCGGTCATGCTGCAGATGAACTCCATGAACAGCTCCGGCAGTTCCATGTAATGCAGCGGATTGTAGACGGCGAGCGATCGGATGCCGGCGGCGGGATCGGCCGGATTGTTCCGCCGGCCGGCGAGCACGGCGTTGACGGGCGTCACCACCGGCCGCCCGACCGGCACGCGGCGCATGAGGCGCAGGCCGACTTCCGCGAGGTACGAGGCGCGCGGATTCAGAAGGTCCGGGCGGACCTGCAGGTAGCGCGGATTCTTCGACGGTAGTCCATCGACCAGGCGCGGATGTGCGCAGGACACGAAGTACTCCGGAGGCTCTCCGGTTGCGGCCGCCTTGATGAGATTCTGCAGGGGCGGCGTGAATGCATCGAAGCCGACAGCGTCCTCGACCAGGTCCCGCGCCTGCGCGGCGGTGAGGGGCTCGTAGTTCGAGAAGAACGTGCCGGAGCGCGCGAAATCGCTCTCCGTCTGATGATCGTACCCTCGATGGATCGCGTCGTCCGGCCGCTGAAACAAGCGGTACTCGCAATTGCGGACGAGTTTCACCGATGGCTGCACCGCCGATACGCCGAACCCGGTCAGCCGCGCACGCGGAACCACGATCGCGGCCGTGATGTCGTCCTCCATCTGGATCTTCAGCGCGGGATGAAAGTCCTTGCGCAGGCCAAACGTGCGCCACGAGCCGTCTTCCGCGAAACCCACGCGCAGGTAGTTCGACTCGAGCCGCTGGCTGTGCAGCCGGAGTTCGTTTGCAGGGACTCCATTGATCACGTCGACGCTGAAATGCTCCCGCCACCGGTCTCCCCATTGGGGCTTGTGGAACCGCTTCACGACCAGCACGAGTTCCCTGATGTGCTGCGGGATCGTCTCGAGCCAGGCATTGTAGGCGTCGTCGTATTCCGCGGTCGACGGTGTGAAGAGCTTGATGACGGAGCCCAGCGACCGCTGAGGACTCAGAATGGGGCGCCGATCGGTGCCCCGCCGGGCAGGATCGCGGAAACGCCCGGAGTAGTCCCGCGCGAGGAGCGCGTCGACGGCGTTGAAGTCGGACTTGAAGTCGGCGACGAAGACCGGGCCCCGGATGATCGCGTCGGTCAGGCTTTTCGAAATCTCGGACTTGCCGCCGCCGGAGACGGTGGACGGCTTATGGCACAGGGTGCACTCGGCGTGGGTGCCGACGAGGCGCCAGGTCCGGCTGCCGCGCGGCTTTTGGAGATCCACCTTGAATCCCGATGGCAGCACATAGCTGTACTGGTGGCGGAGCTTCATCTGCTGCTCCCGGCCGTCGCGCGTCCAGCGCACCGACGCGCTTGGAAGATCGAAATGCGCATCCTCCGGCACGTAGATGATGTCTGGATACAGCCGGTCGACGGCATGGCCCTCGGGCTGGGTCTCGGCCTGCCCGCCGAGCAGGTTCACCGCCTCGGACAGCGTGCGCGGGTATTTCGCGATGACCCGCGCGGCGGCGAAGTTCTCGTCCAGGTCGTAGCGCGTGAACAGCAGCGCCCCGCCCGCATGCTCCTCCTCGCAGAGGCCGAAAAGATTGGCCGAATAGCTGATGTAGGATTTGACCTCCTTCTTGCAGTAACCGAAGTAGTTGTCGGAGAGGATGGTCACGATCACGCCGCTTGCGTCCCGCGCCGTCACCTTGAACGCCACGCCGTCGTTGTAGCGTTCGGCGGGATCGCGCCAGCACATGCCGTCGCGCCGCTGACGTTCCGTCGCGTCCTCCCGGCGCGGAAGCCCGAGTTCCTGCTTGGTCAGGCGGGTGAGGTGCGGCGCCAGGATGATGCAGCCGCTGTGGCCCGTCCAGTGGATGGGGTCGAGCGCGGCGTCGTTCTCCGGCAGACGGGGATCGCCGCCGTTGCCGAAAATGTTTTCAACGAAGTCGAGGTTGCAGACCAGGCTGCCAGGCGCAAAGAAGCGAACCTCCAGCGACTTCTCCGCGATGACGCCGTCGACCGCAGGGCAGACCACGGGTCGGAGCAGGAGCGACACAAAGCATTCCGCCGGCGCAGCCTGAGTTGCGGTGAACGGAAGGCGCATCAGTTCGGCCGGCGGGCGCAATGCATGGTGAAGCAGGCGTCCAAAAACGGACTTGGGGACCGCCTTCTTGTCATCGGGTATCGGAAGCCCGCCCTCGGAGACGTGAAAGATGCCCTGCGTCGTGCGGCGGTCGCTCTTCGGGTTGTGGAGCACCCCCTGTCGAACGCGATAGGAGGAGACGATATCCGTCGTGTGTTGATCGCGGTCCGGTGGCAGCGAAAGGGCGCGGGCGAGACCGTAGCGATCGAGCACAAAGGTCTGAACGGGCAACCGCGGCGCTTCGACGGCATCCTTCAGGTATGCGGAAAGGAAACGCTGAATCCGGTGGTCGACCGGACACAGGTAGGTGGAGAGCAGGCGGTCCTTCTCGTGGCTCAGCGCAAGCATGCCGTCCATGAGCGCCGCGAAATCGGCGTCGCTGCGAAGCGGAACCGTGGGGCAGCCGAGATCCCGCAGTTTGAGATTGATGTAGAGGAGGAGCTTCTCGTTTACCTCGGGCGACAACGGCCCGTCGAAACCAGTTCGCTGCTCCTGATCGGGAGTAAGTCCCACATGCATACATTATGGGTACTCAGCAATTCTCGCGCCGCAACACGAGAGACTGCGCGCCACGCAGTTTGCAGCAGTGTGGAAATCGAAGAAGAAGCGGGATTCCCGTGACAGACGCGTTGACGGAGACGCCCACATGGCATGAAAGTAGGCTCATGAATCCTTCCCGCGTGAATCAGGCCATATTTGCGCCCGGCGTCATTGCGATGATGGCGAGCCTCGCGTGGCCGGCCATGGCTGCAACGCCGCCCGAGCCGGTGCTGCTCCGCTGGCTCGATCAGGCGCCGCCGGCGCTCGGCCAGGGCGTGAGCTGGGGCGTGCCGTGGGCAATCGGCACGTTCCAGAAAGAGCAGTCGTTCGCCCTCGCGGCAGCTGACGGCAAGGCGCTGCCGCTCCAGAGCTGGCCCCTGGCCTACTGGCAGGACGGCTCAGTCAAATGGATGGGCTTTGCCACAAGCGCACCGGCCGGCACAAGCGGTCCATTTACGCTGACTGCTGTGGCGAAGGATTCCGGCCAGCCGGCCGGCGCCGCAACGGTCAAGGTTCTTCAGAGCAACACGACCTACGAGATCGACACGGGGCCGCTCAAGGCCCGCATCGGGAAATGGGGCGCAGGCATCATCCAATCCCTGGTCGCAGAGGGGCGTGAGGTCGGGCGCGATGGCCGCCTCGTTTGCATTTTGCAGGACGGCCCGGAGGTCGATCCCGCGAATCCGCCCCCGCGACAGGCGTTCGAGGACAAGGTGGAAACGGTGACGCTGGAACAGTCGGGGCCGGTCCGCGCGGTGGTCAAGATCGAGGGCAGGCATCGGTTGCTTTCCGGCGGGCGTGAATGGCTGCCGTTCGTCGTGAGATTGTATTTCTATGCCGGGCAGACCTCGGTGCGGATGGTCCACACGATCATCTTCGACGGGGACGAGCAGCGGGATTTCATCCGCGGCCTTGGCGTGGTTTTTGCGGTGCCGATGCGCGAGCAGGTTCAGAACAGGCAGGTGCGCTTCTCCGGGGAGGGCAACGGTCTGTGGTCGGAACCGGTGCAGCCGCTGGTTGGTCGCGGCGGCCGGTCGATTCCGGATCCTGCCGTGCAAGGCGAAGAAGGAAGACGGAACGATGTGTTCCCCAACCAGATTGCCGGCCGGCGCGTTCCCAACCGCGAGCAGGTCGATCTCAGGGATCAGGACCTGCTTTCCGACTGGGCTGTGTGGGACGGATTCAAGCTCGTCCAGCCCAACGCGGACGGCTTTACGGTCGTGAAGCGCACGAACGCGCAAAGCTGCTGGCTGCCGGCCGGCGCCGGCCGCCGGGCGTCGGGACTGGTCTTTGTCGGCGATGTCAGCGGCGGACTCTCGGTCGGGGTGAAGGACTTCTGGCAGTCCTATCCGGCGTCCCTGGAAGTCGAGAATGCGTCCACGGGCGAGGCGAAGCTGACGGTCTGGCTTTGGTCGCCGGATGCGCCGGCGATGGACCTGCGGCACTACGACACGAAGGCGCACGGACTGGATTCGGTTTACGAAGACGTGCAGCCGGGATTCAGCACGCCGGTTGGCATCGCGCGCACACGGGAACTGATGCTCAATCCGTCGGCGTCAATTCCGACGAAATCCGAATCGGTCGCAATGGCGCAGGCCGCAGCCCAGCCGCCGCTTCTGGTCTGCACGCCGGAACACCTGCATTCGGCCCGCGCGTTCGGGATCTGGAGCCTGCCGGACCGCTCGACGCCGCTCAAGAAGGCGGTTGAGGAGAACCTGGATTCCCTGGTCTCCTACTACGAGAACCAGGTCGATGTGCAGCATTGGTACGGGTTCTGGGACTACGGCGACGTGATGCACTCTTACGATTCCGTCCGCCATGTCTGGCGTTACGATCTCGGCGGCATGGCGTGGGACAATTCGGAGCTCGGGACCGATATGTGGCTTTGGTACAGCTTCCTGCGCACAGGCCGCGCGGACATCTACCGGATGGCTGCGGCGATGACCCGCCAGACTGGCGAGACGGACTGCTACCATCTCGGGCGCTTTGCCGGACTCGGTTCGCGGCACAATGTCCGCCACTGGGGCTGCGGTGCGAAAGAGGCGCGGATCAGTCAGGCGGCCTATCGGAGGTTCTTCTATTATCTAACGACGGACGAGCGAACCGGCGACATCATGCACGAGGTGGTGAATGCGGACTACAAGGCGGCGGAATTCGATCCGATGCGCCTGGCGCAGCCGATCACCGCTGCGGAACGGAAGATCTCGGCAGCCCGCGTGCGACTTGGACCCGACTGGTTCGCGTTTGCCGGGAACTGGATGACGGAATGGGAGCGCACCGGCGACACGAAGTGGCGCGACAAGATCCTCGCAGGCGTGGACTCGCTTGCGAAGATGCCGTACGGGCTGCGCTCGGGAAAGAGTCTCGTCTACGGATACGATCCGGCGACGGGCCACCTCCTTCAGCTCTCCGACGAGGTTGGCGAGTACAATCTGGCGACGATCATGGGTGGCGGGGAGGTTGTATTCGAGCTCAACGACATGCTCGACGACCGGCGGTGGGACAAGTTGTGGCTGCAGTACTGCCGGCTCTATTTGACGCCGCGAGGTGTGTCGCAGGAACAGATGAAGGCCGTCATCGCGAAGGACCTGACCACCGGGACCGAGGGCGCAGACGGAGCGTATCTGGGCGTGCAGCAGGGCGGGCCGCGGATGGCGGCCTATGCCTATCTGAAGACAAAGAATCCCATGTTTGCCAAACGCGCGGTCGAAGCGGCGTTCGGTTGGCGCTCGACCGGCGCGATCAAGACTCACCTGGTTGCCGGGCCGGACGTGTTGAATCCATTCGAGGAGGGTCCATTCATCAGCACGAATGCAACGGCGCAGGAGGCCCTCAATGCGATTGAAGTGCTCGATTTGTGCGCCGACCAATTGCCCGCGGACGTTCCGCCTCCGGGAAACGGCCGGCCTGGTGCCCCGGGACGGGCGGGCGGTGAGCGCGGCGGACCGCGGGCTGGCAGCCAAAATGAATAACGCACCCCATGGACAGGAACGCTTGTCGAAATGCGGCGGGAGCGGGGCGCCTCCATGAGATCTTCGACCGCCCTTTGATGCTGCTTCGAATCGCTCCGTTGTTTGCGATTCTAATCGGAACGCTTTCGGCCGCCGAACCGGCGAATGCGGTCACGCTGAACTGGCTCGGCGGTGCGGCGCCGGAAGTCGCCGGCGGAGTGAGCTGGGGCGTGCCGTGGCCCAAAGGTGCGGTCCACGCGAGCGACGTGCTCACGCTGCGCACGGCGGGTGGCAAACCGGTGCCGATGCAGACCTGGCCGCTGGCCTACTGGCCCGGACGGTTCGGTCAAATGGAGCGGACATGCGGTCGTGGCTGCCCTTTGTCGTGAGGCTCTACTTCTTCGCCGGAAGCGGGGAGATCCGGGTTGTTCATTCGTTCGTTTTCGACGGCGATGGGGAAAAGGACTTCATCTCGGAGCCCGTCGGGCTTCGCCCTCCGCGCTCCTAAACAAATGGCTGGCGCCATTTGGGACGGACTTACGCGTAGCGGTGCGTGAGACCTGAAAAACAGCCAAGTGGGAACGGAGGCGGGAGGGAA
>Ga0265323_10000585_pt1 | contig 20097 bp, 16 predicted proteins | sample 41225metaG_FD_193580 | JGI IMG/M metagenome (GOLD analysis project Ga0265323, IMG submission 193580) | Rhizosphere microbial communities from Carex aquatilis grown in University of Washington, Seatle, WA, United States - 4-12-25 metaG | ecosystem: Host-associated > Plants > Roots > Rhizosphere...
CTGCCCGACGGACCCAAAACGCTGACGAGTGTGCTGCATCCCGACGACGCGCCCGCTGGCCCGAAGGAGTTTTTTCTCTCCCGGCATCGCGGCGAATCCGCCTACCTCGACCTCTGCCGCCTGCGGCACAAGGACGGCCGTTATCTCTGGGTGATGGGCGGCGTGTTTCGCCAGATGTCGCGGCGGCACGAATTGCTCCGCGTGATCGGCTTTCATTGTCCGTTGCCAGCGGAGCTGCCCATGCCGGGCGGGCAGGTCATTGCCCCCGCCCTGCTGGCCGGGGCTCTGGCCGAGCTGCATGAAGGCCTCGTGCTCACCGACGCCTCCGGCCGCGTCATCTTTGCCAACGACAAGGCCGCGCAGCTGCTGCGCGAGCAGCCGGACGCCCTGCGCGGCAAGCTGCTCTTCGAGCTTTTCCCGCTGGCCCATCGCATGAGCGGCCAGCGCACCGAGTTTCCCGCCAGCCGGCTCCTTGACCTTGGTGAATCCATCCCCCTGAGCAACGAGTACGTGCTGGCACGCGGCAAGGAGGCCGAACCCCAGCCCATTATATTCAGCGGGAGCCCGGTGCGGGACGCCGACGGCCGGGTGGCCGGCGCGATCATTGTCTTCCGCAACCCCCTGGAGATGACCCTGACCCCCGAGGAACTCGTCAAGGCCAACCGCTTCGAATCGCTCGGCGTGCTTGCCGGCGGCATCGCCCACGACTTCAACAATCTCCTGACCACCATCCTCGGCGGCATCTCGCTCGCGAAGGACAACCGCAACTACTCGGCGCTCGAGGACAGCGAGAATGCGTGCATGGCCGCCAAGGGACTGACCAAGCAGCTCCTCACCTTCGCCAAAGGGGGCACCACCGTGCATACGGTGCTGGCCCCCCTCACGGTGTTGAAGGACGCCTCGCGCATCGCCACCGCCGGCGCCAGCACCGAGGTGGTGGTCGAGGTGGTGCCCGGCGTGGACAACATCCTCGCGGACCGCGCGCAGATCCTGCAGGTCTTCCAAAACCTCGTCGTCAACGCCGTCCAGGCCATGCCCGAGGGCCGCCCGGGCCACGTGTGGCTGCGCGCCGGCAACACCCCGCTCACCGAGGGTCAGATTCCGCCGCTGTCCGCCGGCAACTACGTGCAGTTCGAGGTGCAGGATGACGGCAACGGCATCCCGCCGGAGAACCTCCAGAAGATTTTCGACGCCTTCTTCACCACCAAGAAACACGGCACCGGCCTCGGCCTCGCCACCGTGCTCGACATCGTGCGCAAGCACGGCGGCCAGATCGGCGTAGAATCCACCGTCGGCACCGGCACGACCTTCACCATCTTTCTGCCCAAGGCCGACCAGCCCGCCGAACTGGAGGCCCGTCGCGCCCCCACGTTGCGCTTCGGCACCGGCCGCGTCCTGTTCATGGACGATGACGAAAAGATCTGCGCGCTCACCGCCGGCATGCTCGACGGGCTTGAGTACAAGTACGACATCGCGAAGAACGGCGAGGAGGCCATCGCGCTCTACACGCGCTACCTCAACATCGGCCGGCCCTACGATGCGGTCATCATGGACCTCAACATCATCGGCGGCATGGGCGGCGAAGCGACCTTCAAGCAGCTGCGCGAACTCGATCCCGACGTGCGTGCGATCATTTCCAGCGGCTACGACAGCGAGGAGATGGCGCACCAGTATCTCGACATGGGCTTCTGCGGCTATCTCACCAAGCCCTACCGCGTCACCGACCTCGGCCGCATTATCAAGACCGTGCTGGGCTGAAAGCAGGCTCCCCTCCCGGAAACGTACGGGGACGCGCCCGCCAGGTCTTCATCGCAGTCGGCCGGTTTCCTCCCGCCACGTGAGGGCGTGACACACGGCCACGCCGGCGGCGTCGGCCTCGTCCGGCGCCAGCGGCGCGCCGTGACCGAGCAGCGCCATGATGGTGCGCTGCATCTGCTGCTTGCTCGCCCGGCCCACCCCCACCACCGCCTGCTTGACGCGCAGCGGCGGATACTCGAACACCGGCAGGTCGCGCAGGGCCGCGGCCGCGATGGCCGCGCCGCGCGCCGCGCCGAGAATCTGCGCGGTCTGGAAATTCTGGACGTAAATCGTCTGCTCGAGCGCCACGTGCCGCACGTCAAAGTCGTCAAGGAACGCCGTCACCGCGCGGTGGATTTCCGCCAGCGCCGCCGCCATGGGGCGCCGCGCCGGGACGCGCACCGTGCGGGTGCGCAGCAGCACCGCCATGCGCCCGGACCGGAATTCGATCAGCACCAGACCCGTGCCGCGGAGGCTCGGGTCGATGCCAAGGACCTGGCCGGTGAAGGCGGGCCGGCGCAGATCGGGCGCCTCCGGCCAGCCTGGGGCCGCCAGCTTCCCCGCCAGCTTCGCCTTCCAGAGTTGCCTGACGGACATTCGTGGCATTGCTGGAACCACGGAATACACGGAACGCCCGGAAAAGAAACGATTATCCTCCGTCAGCTTTGCCCGCGGTTAAAACAGCAGGAGCTTCAACCCGGCGGCGAAGGTCAGCCCGAGCGCAATATTCTCAAACCACTGCTGGTTGATCCGCTGCACGGCCCAGCGCCCGGTCAGCGCCCCGACCACCACCGCCGGTGCGAGCATGAGGTTGGTGAGAAAACTCGCCGGGGTGATCATGCCGAGGCCGGCCATGAAGGGCACCTTGAAAAGATTGAGGACGAGGAAGAACACCGCGCCGGTGCCAAGGAACTCCATTTTCGGCAGGCGCATCGCCAGCAGGTAGAGGGTCATGACGGGGCCGGCGGCGTTGGCCACCTGCGTCGTGAATCCCGCCAGCACCCCGGCGGCCGGCGCAAACCAGGCCGGCGCCTGCGCCACCAGGGCTTCATCGCCCCGACCGCGGCGCGCCGCCCACTTCCGCCAGACATGCAGGGCAAACATCGCCACGATGATGCCGCCGATCAGGCGGCGCACCGCCGCATCATCGAGCCGCCCGAGGGCGAGCGCGCCGAGCCCGACGCCGAGGACGGTCCACGGAAACAGCCGCCCGAGGTGACGCCACACCGTGTGCCGCCGGTAACTCGCCACCGCAAAGATGTCGCCGATGATCAGCAGCGGCAGGACCAGCCCCGTGGCCTGCTTCGCGGGCAGGATATTGGTAAAAATGGCGACGCACAGGATCCCGAGGCCCGCAACGCCAGTCTTCGACACGCCAGCGATAAAGGCCCCGAGGACGGCCAGCGCCCATTGCCAGGGTTCAAGATGCATTCGACGCGAATGACATTACGATTTTTACCACGGGTAACACGGAGGGAATATCAATCTGTCCTGATGGCGGCGCGACCGCGGAGCTGGCCGCAGGCCGCATCGATGTCCTGCCCGCGCGGGCGGCGGAAATGCGCGACCACGCGCCGCGCCCGCAGCTCACGCATGAATATCTCCGCCGCCTCCGGCGGGGACGGCTCATAGGTCCGCCCGGTCAGACTCGCGCCGGTCGGATTGTAGTGCAGCAGATTGACGTGCATCCGCCGGCCCGCCAGCAGGGCGGCGAGCTGCCGCGCCTGCTCGGGTGAGTCGTTCACGCCCTGGAGCAGACAATACTGGATCGAGACCGGCCGCCCGTGGTTCCTCGCCTGGAAGCGGTCGGCCGCCGCCATGATCTCCTCCACGCCGAACCGCCGGCCGGACGGGATCAGCTGTGCGCGCGTGGCGTCGTCCGGGGCATGCAGGGACACTGCCAGGTTGATGTTCAATTCCGCGGCCGCCAGCGCGTCGATGCCCGGCACAATCCCGACGGTTGACACCGTGATCTGCCGCCAGCCCAGCGCGCCCATGTCCCCGCCGGCCATGCGCCGGACCGCCTCGAGCACGTTTTCCAGATTAAGCAGCGGCTCACCCATACCCATGAACACGACGGTCTGCAGCCGCCGGCCGATCGCCCTCGCCTCGCCGCGCAGATGCAGGAACTGCTCCACCATCTCGCCGGCGGACAGGTTGCGCGCGAATCCGCTCTGGGCTGTCGCGCAAAAATCGCATGCCAGCGCGCAACCCACCTGTGAGGAGAGGCACCCGGCCACCCGGTCCTCCTGATAGGCCGGCATGACCACCGATTCGACGGTCCGCCCGTCGACAAGTTTCAGCAGCAGCTTGACCGTCCCGTCGCCGGCGACCTGCCGCGCCACCGGCGCGGAGGCCATCAGGCCGCATTCCGCCTGCACGCGGTCCCGCAAGCCGCGCGGCAGCCTCAGCTCCGGCCAGCCGATTGTGCCGGCGCCGGCATAATAAATCCGCAGCAGCGGCTTCGCATGCGAAGCCTTGAAACCCCACGCGACGATCTGCTGCTGGAGTCCGTCAAGACTGTAGTCGGACAGGGCTCTCACGCACGGAGATGGTTGGACATGGCGTCAGATTGAGCTTCGCCGATGGAATGGCCACAAAACACTGGGCAGACAGCCGCAGCCAAAATATCAGGCGGTGACGGCCTTGCCGGCGCAGCCGGGTTCGCCCAGGATATTTCCTGGCAAGAATTTCTTCGCGCTCTCCGCGTTCTTCTGTCTAATCCAGGTCATGAATTTCGACGCCTGTCTGCAGGAGACCGTGCGCACGTTCGAGGCGCTGCCGACCATCCGACCGCAGATCGACCGCGCCGGCGCCATGATCCTCCGCACACTGCAGGCCGGCCACAAGCTGCTCCTCTGCGGCAACGGCGGCAGCGCGGCCGAGGCGCAGCACTTCGCCACCGAACTCGTCGGCCGCTACTTCAAGACCCGCCGCCCCCTCCCCGCCATCGCCCTCACCGCCGACGGCACGCTGCTGTCCTGCATCGGCAACGATTTCAAATACGACGACGTCTTTGCGCGCCAGATCGATGGCCTCGCCCAGCCCGGCGACGTGGTGGTGGTTTTCACCTCAAGCGGCGACTCGCCGAACATTCTCCGCGCCCTGGAGGCGGCCAAGCGCCTCAAGCTCGAGAGCCTCGCCTTCCTCGGACGCGGCGGCGGCAAGGCAAAGGGCCTGGCGACCTGCGAGCTCATCATTCCGGGCGCCAGCGGCCGCACCGCGCAGGAGGCGCACCTTCTTCTCATCCACTGCTTCTGCGAGTTGATCGACGCGGACGTGAAATGATGCCGGGGGGGCCCGCCCAGCCGGAGGTTTGGCTTGCCCGCCGTCGCTGCCGGCGTCTTGCTGCGCCTCCATGAGCACTCCATCCACTCCCGTCGAACACGCCATCATCAAGACCTCCTATGGTGAAATGACCGTGGCCTTCTGGCCCGACGTCGCCCCCAAAACCGTCGAGAATTTCAAAAAGCTCGCCACCGAGGGTTTTTACGACGGCACGGCGTTTCACCGCGTCATGAAGGGCTTCATGATCCAAGGCGGCTGCCCCAACACGAAGGAAGGTGCCACGGGCATCGCCGGCACCGGCGGCCCGGGCTGGAAGCTCAAGGCCGAGTTCAACGCCAAGCCCCACGTGCGCGGCGTCCTCTCGATGGCCCGCTCGACGCATCCCGACTCCGCGGGCAGCCAGTTCTTCATCTGCCACGGCGAGGCGCGCTTTCTTGACCGGCAGTACACCGCTTTCGGCGAGGTCGTGAAGGGCCTTGATGTGCTCGACCGCATCGCCAGCGTGCCGTGCACGTCGAGCGGCGGCGAGCGCAGCCAGCCCGTCGAGCGCGTCGCGGTCGAGAGCATCCGCCTCGTACCGGCGGCGTGACGGTAAACCTCAGGCCGGCTTCGGGCCGTCCGGCGGCACCGGCGGCTTCGGCGACTCGGTCTTACAGGTGGTGATGCCGAACGGCACATAGGCCGGGCAGAAGCGCACTGCCGCTGTCAGCAGGGGCAGCAGGCCGATCAGGCCCCACCAGTTCCGGAAGCAAATCCCCGCGCCGATGATGACGAGACCGACCACCACTCGCACCACGCGATCCACGGTTCCAATATTTGTTGTCATGACTGTCTCCTGGGGTTGTGCCGCGGAGGACCGGGCCGGCCGCGGCGCCGCGTTCGTAAACGGGCAGACTGCCGCTCTACCCCGCCGGCTCTGACCGGTCAAGCCCGGCCCCGTGCCGGCCAGCGCGGGCTTGGCAGCCACGCCCCTTCCGCTCACAACGGAAATGATGAACCAAGAGGTTGTCCTGTACGCCCCCACCGCCGGCATGGCCCTCGGTCTGCTGTTCCTCTGGGGCAGCCTGCGCCTGCGCCGGAAGCGCCGCCTGATCGACGACCTGCCTACGGCCAAGACCCAGGGGGTCTTCATCGGCCTGGTGGAGCTGAAAGGCACCGCCGAGGCCGAGGCGCCGTTCACCGCCTTCCTCAGCAGCCTGCGCTGCGTGCAATACCGCTACCGCGTCGACGAACACTGGTCGCGCACCGTCACCGAGACCTACACCGACAAAGACGGCAAAACCCAGACCCGCACCAAGCAGGAAAGCGGCTGGACCCCCGTGGCGGACGGCGGAGAGACGGCCGACTTCTACCTGCAGGATGACACGGGCGCCATACTCGTGCGGCCGGCCGGGGCAAAGATCGAGCCGGCCGGCTTCTATGACGTCACCTGCGATCGCGGCAACCCGCTCTATTACGCCAAGGGACCGCCGCAGGCCCTGGCCGACTCCGACCACCGCCGCCGCTTCGTCGAAACCGGCATCGCGCTGCATGCGCCGCTCTATCTCGTGGGCCAGGCGCGCGAACGCGCCGACATCATCGCCCCCGAAATCGCCGCCGACAAGGAGGCGCCGATGTTCCTGATCTCGACGCGCCCCGAGGAGAAGGTGCGCGCCGGGCTGGGCCGCGGCATCTGGGCGCTGACGCTGCTGGGCGTCATCGCGTTCCTCGGCGGCTTCGCCCTGCGCAACCACGGCGGATGGCACCAACCGTTCGTCGATTGCCTGCCCCAATACGGGGAGCTGGTCGCGGCTTATGTTGGACTGGCCGCACTCGGCTGGGTGTGGATGGCCTTCAACAGTCTCGTCGGTCTGCGCAACCGCGTGCGGCAGGCCTGGTCGCTCGTCGACGTGCAGCTGCAGCGGCGACACGACCTCATCCCGCGTCTCGTCGAAACTGTGGCGGCGCTGCGCACACACGAAGCCAGCACGCAGATCGCGCTGGCCGCGTTGCGAAACCAGCTCACCGCCACGCCGCCCGGCGTGAGCGGGCCGGACTTCTCCGGCTGCGTCCCTGCGCTGCGCGCCGTGGTCGAGGCCTACCCAAATCTCAAGAGCGACGCGGCCTTCCTCGCCCTGCAGCGGCAGCTCGCGGAAACCGAGCAGCGCATCGCCCTGGCCCGGGCTTATTTCAACGACATTGCGACCTTCCTCAACACGCGACTGGAGATTGTTCCCGACCGCTGGCTGGCGATGCTCGGCCGGATGCAGCCGCAGGCGCTGCTCGCCGCCACGGACTTCGAGCGCGCACCGGTGTCGATCACGCTGGCGGAGTGATCCCGCCCCTATCGCTGACGCTGTCTCGCAAGCGCGGCGTGCGCCTGCGCGACCTCAACGTATTTCTCCGCCCACTGGCGCAGGCCGGCCTGCTCCTCGGGGGTGAGCGCCCGCACCACCTTCGCCGGCACGCCGATTACCAGCGAGCCGGACGGGCAGATGAAATCCTCCTTCACCAGCGCGTTGGCGCCGACGATGCTGCGCGTCCCGATGCGGGCGCGGTCGAGCACGGTCGCGCCCATGCCGATGAGACACTCGTCCTCGATCGTGCAGGCATGCACGACGGCGGCATGGCCGATGGTGCACCACGCGCCGATGACGGTGTCGCCGTCATCCGCGAGGTGCACGACGGCGTTGTCCTGGATGTTGGTACCCTCCCCCACGACGATGCGCGCGATGTCGCCGCGCAGCACCGCGCCGTAGAAGACGCTCGTCCGGGGACCAAGGGTCACATCACCGACGACGGTGGCGTTGCCGGCGATCCAGCCCGCCCGGGCAATGTCGGGCGTTTTCTCGAGATGGGCTTTGAGTCGTTCCTGAACGGTCATGATGCGCCGGTTTTACTGCTCCTTGGCATACGGTACGCCAATGGCTTTGGGCGCAACCGCCCGGCCGACAAAACCGGCGAGCAAAAGTACCGTGAGCACGTACGGCAGCGCCAGAATGAACTGCACGGGGATGACGCCGACGAGCGGCAGGGCCACCCCCTGCAGGCGGGTGGCGAGCGCGTCGGTGAAGGCAAATAGCAGGCAGGCGCCGAGCGTGGGATACGGGCGCCACTTGCCGAAGATGAGCGCGGCAAGCGCGAGGTAGCCCTTGCCCGCGGTCATGTCGCGCACGAAGCCCGAGGTCGCGGCCGTCGAGAGATACGTCCCGGCCACGCCGCACAGCACGCCGGAAATCAGCACCGCCTGATAACGCAGGCCGTTTACCGAGATGCCGGCGGTGTCCACCGCCGCGGGGTTTTCGCCAACCGCGCGCAGCCGCAGGCCGAAGCGCGTCCGGTAAAGCACCCAGGCGCCGGCTGGCACGAGCGCGGCCGCGAGATAGACGACGAGGCTGTGGCCGCTGAGCAGCTCGGCGTAAAGCAGTCCCGGGAACGGCGTCGCGCGCGCCCGTTCGGCCCACGGCCAGACAATCTCGACAAACCGCTGGCCGGGCGCGTCGAGCTGCGGCGTCTGTCCCCCGAGATGGAACCAGGCGAGCGCCAGCGACGGCCCGAGCCCCGCCACCATGATGTTCACGGCCATGGCGGCGACCACCTGATTGCCGCGATGGGTGATGCACGCAAAGCCGATGAGCAGCGCCAGCGCGACCGCCGTCAGCACGCCCGCGGCAAGCCCCGCCCACACCGAGCCGGTGACCGCCGAGACCGCCGCCGCGGCAAACGCCGCGCCGAGCATCTTGCCCTCGAGACCGAGGTCGATCACGCCCGAGCGTTCGGAAAACATTCCGGCCAGCGCCGCGAGCAGCAGCGGCGTCGCCACGCGAAGGGTGGCGGCCAGCAGCAGGACGATGAGCGTGTAGGTTTCCATCGCCTAGGTCCCCTCCCCGGGGTGACGCCATCGCGCGAACAGCGCCGCGAGCGGCGTGCGGAACAGGTTTTCCAGCGCGCCGCAGGCAAGGATCACGAGCCCCTGGATGACCACGACCATGTCGCGGTTGATCCGCGGCAGGTCAAACGACAGCTGCGAGCCGCCCTGGTAGAGCGCGCCGAAGAGCACGGCCGCGAGGATAATGCCGACCGGGTGATTGCGGCCCATGAGCGCGACCGCGATGCCCACGAAGCCCGCCCCGCCGGGGAAATCGAGCAGCAGCCGGTGCTGCACGCCCATGACCTCGTTGAGGCCGAGTCCGCCGGCGAGCGCGCCGGAAAGCAGCATGGCCACCAGCATCACGCGCGGCGGCGAGATGCCGGCATAAACGGCCGCCGACGGATTCTGCCCGACGGTGCGCAACTCGTAGCCCCAGCGCGTGTGCCAGATGAACACCCAGACAAAGGCCGCCGCCGCCAGTGCGAACAGGAAGGCGAGATTGAGCGGCGAGGCGCTGACGTTGAGTCCGAGGCGGCCGAGCAGCGCGGGCAGCGACGGCAGCCAGGCGGCGGACGCAAACTCGCGCGTCTCCGGCGACTGCTGGCCGGGCTTGATGAGCACCTCGACGAGGAGATACGTCATCAACGCCGACGCGATGAAGTTGAACATGATCGTCGTAATGACGATGTGGCTGCCGCGCCGCGCCTGGAGCCAGGCTGGGATGAACGCCCACGCAGCGCCGAAGACGGCCGCGGCGACCATCGCGACGGGCAGGATCGCCCAGAACGGCCAGTGATGATCCAGGCCCAGGCACACCAGTCCGACCCCCAGCCCGCCGACGTAGGCCTGGCCCTCGCAACCGATGTTGAACAGCCCGGCGTGGAACGCCACGGCCACGGCCAGGCCGGTGAAGATGAAGTTCGTCGCGTAATACAGCGTGTAGCCGGCCGCCTCCTGCGAACCGAAGGCGCCCGCCGCCATCAGCCGGAGCGCCACCCACGGATTCTCGCCGATGAGGGCGATGATCGCGGCCGAGACCGCCAGCGCAGCCAGCAGGCTGACGATCGGAAGCAGCCCGAGATCGGCCCAGCGTGGTAGGCGGCCCGGCGCGCTCATGCGGGTTCCTCCTTCACGCCGGCCATCATCAGGCCCAGCTTCCCCTCGGTGGCGTCGGCGGACGCGACTTCGCCGACGATCTCGCCGTTGAACATCACGAGAATGCGGTCGGCGAGGCCGAGGATTTCATCGAGCTCGACCGACACCAGCAGCAGCGCCTTGCCTCCGTCGCGCAGTCCGACGAGGCGCCGGTGGATGAACTCGACCGCGCCGATATCCACTCCGCGCGTCGGCTGGCCGACGAGCAGCACCTGCGGATCGCAGTCGATCTCGCGGGCGAGGACGAGCTTCTGCTGGTTGCCGCCGGAAAACGCGGAAAGACGCAGCCCGGGGTCGGGCGGCCGCACATCGTAGTCGCGCATTTTACGCTCGCAACCGGCGAGGATGGCGGACCCGCGCAGCAGGCCGCAGCGGCTGTAAGCGGGCTGGTCCTGATAGCCCAGGATCGCATTGGCCTGCGCGGAAAACGCGGTCACGGTGCCCACGCGCAGCCGGTCCTCGGGCACATGCGCGAGGCCGAGCCGGCGCCGGGCCCGTGGGCCGAATCCGCCGCGCATGAGGGCCGCGCCCTGGAAGACGATCTCGCCGCGGCTCGGGGTGAGGATGCCGGCCAGCGCCTCGAGCAGTTCCGACTGGCCGTTGCCGGCCACCCCGGCGATGCCCAGGATTTCTCCCGCGCGCAGCTCGAAGCTCGCCTGCTTGACGCGCGTCACCCCGAAACGGTCGCGCACCTCGAGGTCCCGCACCGCCAGCAGCACGCCGCCGGGCCGGGCGGCGGTTCTTTCGACCTGCAGGGAGACCGCCCGGCCGACCATTTTCTCGGCCAGTGCGCGCTCGGAGGTTTCTCGGGTGGCCGTTTCGTGCACGACGGCGCCCTGGCGCAGGACGGTGACGCGGTCGGTGACGGCCATGATCTCGCGCAGCTTGTGGGTGACGAGAATCACCGTCTTCCCCTGCTCCCGCAGCCGGGCGAGCATGCGAAAAAGCTGGCCGGTCTCCTGTGGCGTGAGCACTGCGGTCGGCTCGTCGAGAATGAGAATCTCCGCCCGGCGGTAGAGCGCCTTCAGAATTTCCACGCGCTGCTGCAGGCCGACCGGCAGGTGCTCCACCACGGCGTCGAGCGGCACGGCGAGGCCGTAGTCGCGGGCGAGGCGTTCGAGTTCGGCGCGGGCGCGGGCGAGGCCGTCCGCCAGCCGCCGGCCGCCCTCGACGCCGAGCACGACGTTCTCCAGCACCGTGAAGTTGTCCACGAGCATGAAGTGCTGGTGCACCATGCCGATGCCGGCGGCGATCGCGTCATGCGGGCGGTGGATGTCGACCCGGCGGCCATGGACCCAGACCTCGCCGGCGTCGGCCCGGTGAAAGCCATAGACGATGTTCATCAGCGTGGACTTGCCCGCGCCGTTCTCGCCGACGATTCCGTGCACGGTGCCGCGCGCAATCGTGAAGGAGACCGCCCGGTTGGCGTGCACCGGGCCGAAACGCTTGTCGATGCCGCGAAGTTCCAGCGCCGGGGGCGCGTCGTTCGCCGGGCTGGCCGGTTCCGCAGGAGGGTCCATGCGCACCGCGCTCACGGCGCCTGGTATTCGGGAACTTTGACCTTGCCGCTGATGATGTCGGCGCGCGCCTGGTTGACGCGCTGCTCCATCCCGGAAGTGATGAGCGGTCGATTGTGCTCGTCGAGCGCCCAGTCCACGCCGTTCTCCGCCAATCCGAGGAAGAGCGGCCCGGCCTGCCACGTGCCGTTCCTGGCGTCCATGAACGCGCGGTAAACGGCCACGTCCACGCGCTTCACGGCGGAGGTGAGCACGCTGCCGGGGTGGAGATAATTCTGGTTGCTGTCACAGCCGATGCTGAGCCGGCCCTCGTCCTTGGCGGCCTGCATCACGCCGATGCCGGTGGCGCCGGCCGCATGAAAGATGACATCGGCGCCGCGCCCGAACTGGCTTCGGGCGAGTTCGGCGCCCTTGGTGGGATCGCCCCATGCCGCGGGAGTGGTGCCGGTCATGTTTTCATACACCTCGATGCCCGGGTTCACGTACTGGGCGCCGGCGCGGTAGCCCAGCGCGAACTTGCGGATGAGCGGAATGTCCATGCCGCCGACGAATCCGACCCGGCCGGTCTTCGAGGCCAGCGCGGCGAGCATGCCGCAGAGAAACGACGACTCCTGCTCGCGGAAGTTGACCGACTGGACGTTCGGCAGGTCGACGGTGCCGTCGATGATCGTGAACTTCACGGCGGGAAATTCCTTCGCGACCTTCTCGACGGCCGAGGCCTGCGTGAAGCCGACCGCCACAATGATCGTCGCACCGCGCCGGGCGAACTGGGTCATCACCTGCTCCCGCTGCGCGGCGTTGGTGACCTCGAACTCGCGGAAGGCGATGCCGGTTTCCTTCTTGAAGCGATCCGCCCCTTCGCTGGCGGACTGGTTGAAGGAACGGTCGAACTTGCCGCCGAAATCGTAAACGATGGCGGGCAGGAAATCGCCGGCCGCGGCCGGTGGCAGAAGCGCCAGCATCGCGGTCAACGCGACGAGCCAAGCCGGGGCGGGAAAGGATGGGTGCATGCGGAAAGGCCGTTGGGTGTTCGTGACCGTGCGGTAAAGTGGCCGATTTTTCAACCCCGGAGCAGACGGCTGCAACTGCCCTTCCCTCATCGACATGGGGCAATCCATCGTTTTTCGCTGGTAGGATGATGGCGCTCATTCAGCCAGCTGATTCTTGGCCTGCGCGGCGTCAGCCAGCTTGATCGTCGGCGGGCGTGGCCGGTAGGCTTGCTGGGTCCACTCCGTCTAAAAAAATGCCCGCCGAAAAAACCACACCTGAACTGCCCGCCCAGCTGGGCTCCTGGAAAGATGAGGAGACCGCCCTGCTTGAATCGCTCGAGCAGATCGAGCACAAGCACGGCTTCATCCCCCGCCACATCGCCGAGGAGATTTCCCGCGTGCTCGAAGTGAAACTCGAGCGCCTGCGCCAGCTGCAGACAAAGGTGGAAAGCAATGTGCGCAAGGAGGTCGACGCCCTCGTGGAGAAGTGGAAGAACGAGGAAGGCAGCCTGATCCTCATCCTGCACGAGATCCAGAACCAGCACGGCTACGTCCCGCGCGAGGTGGCCATGGAGGTGGCGGACGCCCTCGATATCGGCCTGGCACGCATCTACGAGGTCATCACTTTCTACCACTACTTTCAGCTCAAGCCTCCCGGCCGGCACAACATGGCGGTCTGCATGGGCACCGCCTGCTACCTCAAGGGTGCGCCGGCCCTGCTGACCGAGGCCAAGAACCAGCTCAAGATCGAGGAAGGCAACACCACGCCGGACCGCGAATGGCACCTCGACGTGGTTCGTTGCATCGGCTGCTGCGGCATGAGCCCGGCCATGGTCGTCGACGGCAAGGTCCACGGCCGCGTCAAGCCCGGCGAAGTCACGCAACGCCTCACCCCAGCCCAGACGACCAAGGCCACGCCATGACCAAGCTTACGCTCGCCGATCTGCAGAAACCAGCCGCCGTCACCGCCACCGGGCTCAACTGGGTCCGGGTCAGCATGGATACCGGCGGCATCGCCGCCGGAGCCGACGAGGTCTGCGCCGTTCTGGAAAAGGAGGCCGGCACCCTCGGCTTCCCGCTTGAAGTACGCCGGGTGGGAACCCTCGGCTATTCCTTCGCCGACCCGCTCGTCGAGGTGGCCCGCCAGGGCATGTCGACCGTGGTTTATGGCCAGGTCGACGCCGCCGCGGCCCGCCTCATCATTAAGGAGCACCTTATCGGCCGTCGCCTCCTCGACGATCACATCGTCGCCAGTCGCGCCCGCAGCACCACCCTCGACGGCCCCACGACCGCCATCCTCGTCAAGGACACGGCGGGCGAAGGCGGCGACAAGACGCAGTTCTTCCAGTTCTCCCTGATCGAGGACCTGAAGCGCCGCGGCCTGCAGGACAAGGTGCAGGTGGTGCGCGCCCTCGACCTGGGCGTCTACGACAAGGGCGTCGCCGTGCAGTTTCTGCCCTCGCGCGTGACCTACGTGAACGTCCTCGCCGCCGACATCGCCAAGATCGTCGACACGACCCTGCGCAGCAAGAAGCTCATCGACAACCTCCTCTACCGCGTGCCCGACAAACAGGTGCGCATCGTCCTCCGCCATTGCGGCGCCATCGATCCCGAAAGCCTGCCGAACAGCCTGCAGCACGGCGTCTACCGCGGTCTGGCACGGGTGCTCGCCGGGATGAAGCCCGCGGAGGTGATCGCCGAGATGAAGGTCAGCGGCTTGCGCGGCCGCGGCGGCGCCGGCTTCCCCACCTGGATGAAATGGCATCTGACCGCCGAGGTGGCCCGCGAGCCGAGATACATCATCTGCAACGGCGACGAGGGCGACCCCGGCGCCTACATGGACCGCAGCGTGCTCGAGGGCGATCCGCACAGCGTGCTCGAAGGCATGATCATTGCCGCCTATGCGATCGGGGCCATGCGCGGTTACTTCTACATCCGGGCCGAATACCCGCTGGCGGTTCATCGGGTGGAAAAGGCCATCGCCGACGCCCGCGAGGCCGGTCTGCTGGGTGACAATATCCTCGGTTCCGGTTTCTCCTTCGACGCCAAGGTCCGCCTGGGCGCCGGCGCGTTCGTCTGCGGCGAGGAAACCGCGCTCATCGCCTCGATCGAGGGCAAGCGCGGCAGCCCCAGCCCGCGGCCGCCCTACCCGTCGGTGCGCGGCCTCTTTGGCCAGCCGACCGCGATCAACAACGTTGAGACCCTCGCCGCCGTGCCCGAGATCATCGTCCGCGGCGGTGCCTGGTACGCCGGATTTGGCACGGAAAAATCCCGCGGCACCAAGGTCTTCGCCGTCACCGGCAAGGTCCGCAATGCCCAGCTCGTCGAGGTGCCGCTCGGCATCACGCTGCGTGAAACCGTCTTCGAGCTCTGCGGCGGCGTGTTGGGCGGCAAGGCCATCAAGGCCGTGCAGACCGGCGGCCCGTCCGGTGGCGTGATCCCCGAACCCTTGCTTGACACCCAGGTCACCTACGAAACCCTCCAGCAGCTCGGGTCGATCATGGGCTCCGGCGGCATGATCGTAATGGACCAGGACGACTCGATGGTCGAGGTCTCGCGCTTCTACCTGCGCTTCTGCGTCGACGAGTCGTGCGGCAAATGCGCCCCGTGCCGCATCGGCGGCTACCAGATGCTGCAGATTCTCAACCGCCTCTCCCGCGGTCGCGGCGAGCCGGACGACCTCGAACGCATCCGCGCCATCTGCAAGGCCATGCAGAAGGCCTCCCTGTGTGGCCTCGGCCAGGGCGCGCCCAACCCGGTGCTGACCTCGCTGCGCCACTTCGAATCCGAATTCAAGGCCTACCTCGAGGGCGGCGTGACCTACGCCCGCAAGATGTCCACGAACCGCCCCGCCGAGCCCGCGCCCGCCGCCGCCCCCGCCACCGTCTGACCCTCTCCCTCCATGGTTGCCACCGCCAAATCCCTTTCCACGCCGCCGATGCCACCGGCGCCGCCCGTCAATCTCCGGATCAACGGACTGCCTGTCGCCGTTCCGGCCGGCACCACCATTCTGGAGGCCGCCCGCCAGGTGCAGGTGAAGATCCCGACGCTCTGCCAGAACGACGACCTGCAGCCCACCGCCGCCTGCGGCCTGTGCATCGTGCAGATCGCCGGCCAGGGCCGCATGCAGCGCGCCTGCTGCACGCCCGTCGTCGAAGGCATGGAGATCACCACCCACAGCGGCGAACTCACCGAGATCCGCCGCACCGTGCTGGAGCTGATCCTCTCCAACCATCCCAACAGTTGCCTCACCTGCGGACGCAACGGCACCTGCGAGCTGCAGGCGCTCGCGTCCGACTTCGGCATCCGCGTCGAGAACATCAAGCGCAGCGTGCCGGACCTCAAGTCCGACAACTCCAACGGTTCAATCATCCTCGACTTCACCAAGTGCATCAAATGCGGCCGGTGCGTGCAGGTCTGCCAGGAGTTGCAGGACGTCTGGGCGCTCTCCTTCCTCGACCGCGGCATCGGCACCCGCATGGCGCCGGCCGGCGACATCACCCTCGCCGAGTCACCCTGCGTGAAGTGCGGCCAGTGCGCCAACCACTGCCCGACCGGCGCCATCGTCGAGAACGATGAGACCCCCGCTGTCTGGGCGGCGTTGCACAACCCGGACAAGCACTGCGTGGTGCAGATCGCCCCCGCGGTGCGCGTGGCCATCGGCGAGGCCTTCGGGCTGCCGCCCGGCACCGACCTTACCGGCCGGCTGTACACCGCCCTGCGCCGGCTCGGCTTCAAGGCCGTGTTCGACACCAACTTCGCCGCCGACCTCACGATCATGGAGGAGGCCAGCGAGTTCGTGGAGCGCTTCGTCTACAAGCGCGGCCAGCTCCCGCTCATCACCTCCTGCTGCCCGTCGTGGACCGATTTCATGGAGAAGGTGCACTACGATTTCATCGACAACTTCTCCACCGCCAAGTCGCCGCAGCAGATGCTCGGCGTGCTGGCCAAGACCTACTACGCGAAGCGGGCCGGCATTGACCCGGCCAAGATGTACGTGGCCTCGATCATGCCCTGCACGGCCAAGAAGTACGAACTGGAGCGGACCCACGAGATGTACGCCTCGGGCTACATTGACGTCGACATCGCCCTGACCACCCGCGAGCTGGCCCGCCTGATCAAGCAATCCGGCATCGATTTCCTCAGCTTGCCCGAGGGCCAGGCCGACAGCATCCTTGGCGACTACACCGGCGCGGGCATGCTGTTCGGCGTGACCGGCGGCGTCATGGAAGCCGCGCTGCGCACCGCCCATTTCTTCATCACCGGCCGCAACCTCGAGCAACTGGAGTTCGCCCCCGTGCGCGGCCTGCAGGGGGTGCGGGAGGCCGAGATCGCCATCAACGGCTCGACGATCCGCGTGGCCGTGGCGCACGGCCTGGCCAATGTCGAGAGTGTGCTGGAGGAGTTGCGCGCCGCGCGCCGCGCCGGCAGCGAACCGCCGCTGCACTTCATCGAGGTCATGGCCTGTCCCGGGGGCTGCATCGGCGGCGGCGGCCAGCCCTACGGCGTGAACGGCAACGTGCGCGCCCGGCGCGCGGCCGGCGTGTACCAGCTGGACCGCGACCGGCGCCTCCGCTTCTCGCACGAGAATCCCGAGGTGAAACGCCTCTACGACGAATTCCTCGAGCAGCCGCTGGGGCCCAAGGCGCACGAGCTGCTGCACACGCGCTACACGGCTCGCCCGCTCTACAAACGGTGACGGGCGCCCTTCTCACCGCGCTATTCTTCGCCAGCAACGCCGTGTGCGCGCGGCGGGCGGCGCTGCACTATGGCGGGACGCTGGGCAACTTCCTGCGGCTGCTTCTCGCCGTCGCCCTGCTTGGCGCGTGGGCCCACGCCGCCGGCCAGGGTGCTTCCGGTGGCGCTTTCACCTGGTTTTTTGTAAGCGGCTGCGTGGGTTTCGGCCTCGGCGGGCTCACCATGTTTCATGCCCTGCCGCTCATCGGCTCCAACCTCAGCATGCTCATCGTGCAATGCGGCTCGGCCGTGGCCGCCGCGGCCGTCGAATGGCTCTGGCTCGGCACGCGACTTTCCGCCGCGCAGGCGGGCCTCGCAGCACTGACGCTCGCCGGGGTAACCATAGGTCTTATGGGCCTTGGAGGACCGATCGCGGCACGCCGCCCGGCGCTGCCTGGTTTTGCGGCGGGTGTCCTGTTGGCCGTCGTGTCTGCCTGCGCGCAGGGCGCCGCCGCCGTCATCAGCCGCAAGGCTTTCGCGGTACTGCACGCCCACGATTTTTTCATGGACGCGGCCACCTCGGCCTACCAGCGCGCGCTCGGCGGTCTCGCCGTCGGCGCGGTGGCGCTGATCATCGCGCTCCGGTGGCCGGCGGCAGAACGGAAGCCGGCCACGGAAAGTGCGCCGGTCCCCGCGATGGCGGTGTCCCCGTGGATCTGGGTCGTGCTCAACACGCTCCTCGGCCCCGTGCTTGGCGTGACCTGCTTCCAATGGGCGCTGCGGACGACGCCGGCCGGGCTCGTGCTGCCGATCGTCGCCACCGCCCCGCTGCTCACCGTGCCCATCGCCCGCGCGCTCGAACACAGCCGGCCCACCCCGCGCTACTGGCTGGGCGCCGGGCTTGCCGTGCTGGGAGCGGCCGGTTTGGCTGTGGTGCAATGAACCGCCGCCCCGCCGTGGTGCTCTGGCTGCTTTGTGCCGGCATGGGCTGCGCCCAAACGGCGGAGCCTGCCGCAGACGAGCCGGTTCAACTCGAAAAGCTGACCGTCCGGGGTGAAACCGTGCCGGGATTGCTGGATATCATGCCCGGTCAACTCCAATGGAGGGTCCCGTTCAACATGGCCTCGACCGTGGAGTCGGTCCCGGGTCTGGCCATGCACCACATGGGGGCCGCCGCAGCCGAGCCGCTGCTGCGCGGCCTCGGTTCCGACCGGATCGTGACGACACTCGACGGTCTGCCGCTGCCCAACGCCTCCCCCACGCGCACGGCTTCTCCGTTCGCACTGATCACCGCCGGCCTGCCCGCCGCACTGGAGGTGAGCAAATCGCTCCCCTCGGTGACACTCGGGTCTCCTGCCAACGCCGGTTATATCGGCCTGACGCTGGCGCCACAGAACAAGTCCAATAGGACCAATACGACGTATCTTGGCACTGCGTGGGACTTCAATCGCGATGGCGGCGACATCCTGGCTGGCGAAACCGCCTCGCAGGGAGCATGGAACATCCGCGCCGTGCTGGCCGCGCATTCGCTCGGTGATTATTCCGCAGGCGATGGCACGGTGGTTCCCGCCCGCGACCGCAACGTGGGTGCGGCGTTTCATCTCGACCGGCAACCGGACCCGGAGCACCGGCTTCAGCTCGGCGTGCTTTTTTCCCGGCAAGAGGTGGCGGTCAACTCCGCGCTGCCGCTCGACACGCGCGACACCAACACCAGCGCCTTCACCGCCAGTTATGGCTGGGCTGTCTCCGGCCAGACCTGGATCGACACCCGCCTCGGCCTGGGGATGAGCCGGCCGCATCTCGACAACACGGGGCGCCCCGCGCCCGCCCTCATCACGGCGGATGGCCGGACCCTGAGTCTGGCGGCCGGGGTTTCCGTCCGGCATCAAATGGAGGTCGGAGAGCTTGTGGTGGGCCTCGACACTACGCAGGAGGAGCGCCGCCTCGCCCGGAACCGCCCGGGCGCGGTGGATCTGCTCTGGCCAGACCTGCTGCAGAATGATGCCGGTGCCTTTGCGGAGTACACCCGCGCGCTGACGGCCGATTGGAAACTCCGCCTCGGCGCCCGGCTCGATGCCGCGTACAGCGAGACGCGCGCGGCGGACGGCCTCGCCTTCAACCGTTCCATTCGCGACCTCTATGTCGCCTACAACGGTCCGGATGCCGTCCAGACCAATCGGAATGAAACCGTCGGCGCGGCCAACGCGTTGCTCACCGGCCGGCTCGCGCCTGCCGTCACCACCACGCTGGGCGCCGGTTTCTCCCGCCAGCCGCCGGGAGCCAGCGAGCGGTACCGCGCGTTTTCCGACGCGCTCGGCGGCGGCTACGAGATCGGCAATCCCGCCGCCAAGGCCGAGGACAAGTATGAGGTGGATTGGGGTCTGCACTGGCAGCAACCGAAGTTCACCGTCAACGCCGATCTGTTCGCCAGCTATCTGCCCGATTACCTGCACCGCACCCGCGTGGGCACCACCACCCCGCCGCCGCCGCCACCGGCGGGAGCCATCGTGTATGGGTATCGCTCCACCGAGGCGACATTTCTGGGCGGCGAACTGGAAGTGCTGTGGCAGCCCGTCACAGATACGTGGTGGCGGCTGGCCGCGGCCGGTGTCGCGGGCACCGACCGCAAGGCCCACCGCCGTCTGCCGGAAATCCCGCCCGGATCGCTGACGCTGGCGACGGGCAGGATGTGGCCGGGCCTCCGCCTCAAGCCCTGGGTCGAGTTGGGGGTGCGTGCCGCCGCCGCCCAGCACAATCCCGCGCCCGACGACATGCCCGTCTTTGCCGACACGTCGGCTTTCACTCTGGGAAACGTGCGGGGCGG
>Ga0265323_10000586_pt1 | contig 20023 bp, 13 predicted proteins | sample 41225metaG_FD_193580 | JGI IMG/M metagenome (GOLD analysis project Ga0265323, IMG submission 193580) | Rhizosphere microbial communities from Carex aquatilis grown in University of Washington, Seatle, WA, United States - 4-12-25 metaG | ecosystem: Host-associated > Plants > Roots > Rhizosphere...
CAGAGAACCTCCCGCGGCCAATACCTGCCCTGAGACGCTATTATTCATCGCCTGGTTGAAATATTGACTGGCCACCGCGTTTCCCGCCTGCGTATTGCCCATCACAACACCTGCGACTTGGGCAAATCCAGACTGAATTGTTTGTACGCCACTGGCAAACGTTTGGTAAACAGTGGACCCGCCTGCGTATACCCAATCAGAGAAATCCCTTCCGTTCGCATCGAACCGGTTGACCGGGTCTCCACCGCAGAAGTCATACAGGCTCGGGCTTGCGGCTTGACCCATCGGGTCTGCGCTGAGGAACCTTCCGCTCGTGGGCTCGTAATACCGTGCCCCGAGCCAATAGAAGCCCGTGGGATCGATTCTGCGGCTTCTCCATGCCGTCGAGGCCGCCACCTGTGTGACATCGGTCAGGGTCTGCGCCTGGATGCCCGGCAGCGGCCCGTACGCCCCGACCCGCGTCGTGTACCAGGTCACGCTCCCGCCCGACACCGTCGCCACGCCGTTGCCAAACTGGTCGTTGATGACGCCCGTCGTCGTGCCATCCGCGTCCAAAATCACGGCCTCGAGGCCGCCCGTGCCCTGCAGTCCTCCGAAGCGTCCGTTGAGGTCGGGACCATAAACTTTCCATGCCTTGGCGCCGCTCACGGCGACGCCAATCTCCAGAAATTCCACCTGGGGATCGTAGATCGAAGTCGTGACGTTGGTCGCGCTTCCAACGACGTTGTTGGCGACAGGCTGCTGCGAAGTCAAAAGCCGGCGGCCAAGGCCGTCGTAGATCGCCGTCCAATCGTAGCCATTGTTGGCGCTGTTGCGCTGTGAGACTTTGATCAAACGCCCAAATGCATCCCAAGTCAGCGTCTGGGTCAATCCGCTGCTCCAGCTCCTGCTGGTGACATTTCCGTCGTCGTCATAACCATTCGTGACCGTGCCCGCCTGCTCTGAAGGATTCGCGGCTGTAACCGTGAACGTGCTGTTGGCGGTTGCCGTGAATAGACCGCTTGGATCGACGGCATTGGCGCCAAGCGAATGTGAGCCGGCCGCCAGATCCAAACTGATCGACCAAGGGCCGCTTCCGGTATAGGCCGCCCGGCCCTGCGAGATGCCGTCGACCGAAATATCCACGTGGTCCGCCCCGGACGCAACGCCGCTGGCAGGCACCGCGCGGCCGGAGACACTGAGCTGGCTGTCGGCCGTGACACGGCCAAGGTTGTTTGCAGTCGCGCTTGTCTCCCACGACGCCGGCGCGCCAGTGCCGATCTTGGCGCCCAGGCGCACGCCCAAGCCGGGGTTATTCCCGTCAAAAGAGTAATTCAGCGTGTTCGTCGCCCCGGCAGCCGGCGAAAAGCCCTCGATCAGGAGCTGGCCGCGAGCGTTGTAGGAATAGACGCGCGTATCATTCCAGGCCCCGGTGCCGCTGCGCGTCGCGGAGTAACTGTCGAGAGTGCTGTTGGCCCGCCAGAACACATCCTCAACCAAGACCGAGGCGCCATTGGCAACCTGAGTCTGCCCCAAGATGCGACCCGCACCATCACGCCCGTCGACGGAGAGGCTGCGGAAAGGATCCACACGACCCGTCAACAGACCGTTGTCGGCGTAGGTGAACGCATAGTTCTGGTTATTGGAGGTTACTTGAGTGAGAAGGCCATCCGCGCGGTGCTGGTAAGCGAAGAGCGGCGCAGGCAGCGACGAACTAGCGTCATTGAGCGAGGCGCGGCGGCCGGCCGGCGCTATCATAAGTGCGTTTGACAGAATCAGTGGTGCCAGTGCGGGGACCGACCACTGTGTCGATTTCGCCCGTGCCCGTGTAAGTCGTGGTCCAGGTGCCGAGTGTGACGCCATGTTCGTCTTTGACGACTTTGGTCAGAGGCCGGCTCATCCCGTCGTACGTATACGCGGTGCTGCGACCGTCGGCATCGGTGGCAGTCCAGAGTTCGCCGCGGTTGGTGTAGGTGAAGTTGCTGACAACATCGGGATCGGCAGTGCCGGTCTGGACGGTCTGCTGGGTCACAAATCGGATTGGTCTGATCGACCGTCGCCAGCTGCTGCACGACCCTGCCAGCGTAATCATAGACGTTCTGCAAGATTCGGCCACCAAGGCTCGTAACCTGGGTAATCAAATGGTTGGAATCGCCGCTACTGTAGGTGCCATAAGTGTAGGTGAAAATAGCACCGTCGGCTAACTTCACTTGGGCGTGGACGGCGGCAATTACCTCATCGGCAGGGGCGCGCGCCGCTAGAGTTTGTCAATAGTCAACTCATGACCCTTTCAGCGTTTTCCCCGGTTCGTCCAAGAAGCTGACGGTGGCTCAGCGAGGGAAGAGTAGGGTAAGACCCCGTGGTGGAGGAGCGGCCCTTCCGGTATGTTCGGAACCGAGAGGCGAGCGCTGCTTCCATTCTGGAAACGCGAGATTGCGGCGGACTCAGGCCCGCACTGCGGTCGCGTCTCACGGTATTGGGAAAGGTTTGTCATGTTTGGAATCGTTCTGTTGGTCATCCTGTTTCTCCTGCTCCTCGGCGCCCTTCCAACCTGGCCGCACAGTCGGAGTTGGGGCTATTACCCGAGCGGCGGATTTGGGCTGGTTCTCGCGGTCGTGATCATTCTGCTCCTGATTCGCTGAATTCGAACGCACGAAAGCCGTGCTGCTGCCTGGGCCGCCCGGGCCTCCGGGCCGCGAGCTTGCGTTTCGCGAGCTGACCGGGCCGGAAGCAAATTCATCACAGAAAGTTCCCGCGGGCGCGAAGGGGCTTGTCACCTGGGATTCAAGTCCCGAGGAGGCCGGGCACCTCGTACCTGAAACCCCGGCTGACGACGAGGGAGATGTTTTCCCGAGCTGGCCGAGGCGGGCATTGAGGAAGCCGAGGAGGATCTTCGCCGTGCAATGGACGCGGAATCACATTCGCGCCATGAGCCGCTGAGCTGGCGCCCTTGACTGGGCAAAGTTTGACTAAAGAAGTCAAAGTCTGCGTTACATCTCGTCGGGCTGGGGCGAAGCCCGCTAACGCTTGATTGCAGAGACAAGCGACATTTGGCCGGAGCGATTTGGCTTTGGTCAAGGCGGCGACGAGGGACGAGTGCCATGGGCACTTGCAATCCATCCGGTGTTTCAGGACGGGCAATTGCCAGGTGTTGCCTGTGCCACCGCGCATGCGCCGGCGCCACCTGTGCGCGGGAGGGAAATTGTGGGCGGAGCGGGGGAGTCGAGCGCACTGCGCACGATTGAGAGCAGTGTCTCCGCCTGGAATGGCTTGGCCAGGAACGCCGTCGCGAATTCGTTGTGCGTGACGCTTCCCAAGCTGTCCGTGCCGCTCATTGCGAGAATGTGCAGAGCTGGCTGCATCCGGCGCAGCGCAGTGGCGAGATCCTTGCCACCGAGCATCGGCATGTCCATGTCGGTGAGCACGAGACGGATCTCCGCGGCGCGCGGTGCGAAGGCTGCAATCGCCTCGGCCCCGTCGCGCGCCGTCACCACACGGTAGCCATAGTCGCTCAGGATCTGTGCAGCCATCAGGCGCACGGGCTCCTCGTCGTCCACAACAAGAATCAGCTCGGCCTCGCCCCGTGCGGGCTGCGCGGTTCGCGGCCCGGTCCTGCCAGGGTCCGCGCCCTCCGCCGCCGGCAGATAGACCATAAACGCCGTTCCATGACCCACGCGGGTCTGCACCGTCACGAAACCATCATGCTGGTGCAGGATGCCGCGCACCGTGGAAAGGCCGAGCCCTGTGCCGATACCCTCTCCCTTGGTGGTGTAGAACGGCTCCCAAATCCGCGCGAGCACCTCAGGCGGAATGCCCATGCCGGTGTCCCGCACCTCGACGGTGAGGAAACGGCCGGGCCGCGCGCCCGGGATCCTGGCGGCGGCCGCGGCACCAAGCGTGCAGTTGGCGGCGGTAAGGGTGAGCTCTCCGCCCTGCGGCATCGCGTCGCGCGCATTGATGCAGAGGTTGAGGAACACCTGGTGGATCTGCGTGACGTTTGCCTGGATGGGCCAAAGTTCGCCGGGCAGCAGCGTCTCGACATGGATCGCTTTGGGAAACGTCACCTCGGCCAGTTCGCCCAGCTCCCGGAGCACGTGGCGGGCCTGCAGAAGCTGGCGCTTGCCGACCGCGCCCCGGGCGAAGGAGAGCAGCTGTCGCACCAGTCCGACACCGCGCTCTGTGCATCGTTCAACGATGTCGAGATAGCGCAACGCGTTGGCATCACTCACATGCTTCCTCACCAGCGGCCCGACCAACATGATCGGCGCAAGCGCGTTGTTGAAATCATGCGCGATGCCCGCGGCGAGCATCCCGATATTCTCGAGCCGCTGAGCACGGAGCATCAACTCCTCCGCGTTCTTGCGCTCGGTGATGTCACGCGCCACACCACCGATGCTTACGATCACTCCGCCGGCATCGCGGATCGGCGTGCGGCTGTCCAGCACCCAGCGCACGGCGCCGCCGGGGCGGACCACGCGGTATTCCTCCGTGAACCGGGCCGTCTGGCCCGCGAGCACCGCAGCATCGGCGACGTGCACGCGCGGCTGGTCATCGGGATGGATGGCTTTCTCCCAGAGCCCCGCATCCTCGTAGAACCGCGCGGCGGGCCACCCCCAGATCTGCTCGACCGCCGGGCTAACGAAGGTGATCCGCTCCGGGTTGACGGTCGCGAACCGGAACACCTCGTCGCTGTGTTCGGCCAGTTGCAGGAAACGCGCCTCGCTCTCGTGCAACGCAGCCTGCGTTTCAATCAGGCGGCGGTAGCGGTTCAGACGCGTGATGGTGCGGACACGGGCGCGCAGCTCGGCGCGGTTGAAGGGTTTCGTGACGAAATCGTCCGCCCCCGAACTGATACCGGTCAGTCGCGACGCCTGATCGTCGAGCGCGGTGACCAGAATAACCGGCACCTCGGCGAGGGGCGGGTCCCGGCGCAGGCGGCGGCAGACTTCGAAGCCGTCCATGCCGGGCATCATCACATCGAGCAGCACGAGATCCGGAGGCGTCTCCGCAGCAAGCCGCAACGCCGCGGGTCCGTCGGCCGCTTCGACGAACCGATAGTTCTGCGCGTCGAGGAGTTCGCGAAGCGTCTCCCGGTTGGCCGCGACATCGTCGACGATGAGGATTATGGAGGGCTGGGGCATGCGTGAAGAGGTGTACGTGAGACGTGAGGCGTGATGCGTGAGGCGTGAGGCGGGAGGAGTGACGCGTGATCACTGACTACGCATCACGAATCACGAATCCCGCATCCGAAGTCACGCGCTCCTTTCCCCGCGCAGCAGCCGGGCCACCAGCGCCGCCAGCTCCTTCAAGCTCACCGGCTTGCTCATGTAGTCCGTTGCCCCGGCAGCGAGGCAGCGCTCGCGATCGCCCGGCATCACCAGCGCCGTGAGTGCCACAATGGGAATGTTTTTTGTCGTCGCGTCAGCGCGGATCTCCTGGATCGCCGCCAGGCCGTCCATCACCGGCATCTGGATGTCCATCAGGATGAGCGCGGGGCGGATTTCACGCGCGGATTTTACTGCAACGAGGCCGTTGGTCGCGTAGTGCATCATGTAGCCCTTGTCCTCGAGGTAATCGCCGATGGTCTGAACGTTCGCCTTGTTGTCCTCGGCGAGGAGGATGGAGGGTCCGGCCGAAGGAAGCGGCGCGCAGGGTGGGGCGGGCGTGACGCGCGTCGGCACGGCGCGCTGGAGGAAACCGGCGATCTGCGTCCGTGTGACCGGCTTTGTGAAATGTGCCTCCGCGCCCAGCGAGTGCGACTTCTGCGGCTCATCGACGACAGAGACCACGACGACTGGAATGTCCCGCGTTCCCGGGTGCTTCTTGAGCTTGTTGAGCACCACCCAGCCGTTCTCGCCGGGCAACATGATGTCCAGCAGGATGACATCGGGCCGCTCGCGCAGCACTGCCTCCACGGAGGCCTCGCCCCGCACGCGCAGCACGCTGTCAAGGCCCAGTTCGGTCAGGTAGTTCACGAGAATCGCGCCCGACGTGGGGTCGTCCTCGATCACCAATGCGCGGCGGTAGTTCCGGCGATCCGGTTCGTCATGCAGCGCCGCTTTCAACGCCGGCGCGGTTGCGAGGATTTGGGGCAGCGTCACGATGAAGCGGCTGCCACGGCCAGGCCCGCTTTCGAGCGCCACGCTGCCGCCGTGCAGCTCCGCCAGCTTCGCCACCAATGCGAGGCCCAATCCCGTGCCTTCCTGGGCGCGGGTGAGGCCCGAGTCGATCTGCGTGAAGGCGTGAAACAGCTTTCCCGCATTCTCCGGCGCAATCCCGATGCCGGTGTCCCATACCGTGAACCGCACGACGCCCTCGCCTTCCGGTGCTGCCACTGTCAGCCCCATGTGTCCGCCATCCGGCGTGAACTTCACGGCGTTGGTGAGCAGATTGACAAGGATTTGTTTGAGGTATTTCGGATCGGCTGAGAGTTTCGCCACTCGTCCGTCGTGCTCGAAGGCAACGCCGATGTTTTTCTGCATCGCCTGGGTGCGCACAAAGACGAGACAGCTTTCACAGAACTCCTGCACGTTCACCGTACCCAGGTTCAACTCCAGTTTTCCCGCCTCGATTTTGGACAGGTCGAGGATGTCATTGATGAGCGCGAGCAGGTGCGCGCCGCTGGTGGAAATGGTGGTGATGGACTTGACCTGGCGCGGCGCGAGGGTGTCGGCGGCATTTTCGAGCAATGCTTCGCTCAAACCGAGAATGGCGTTGAGCGGCGTGCGCAGCTCATGGCTCATGTTGGCGAGGAACTCGTCCTTGAGCCGGCCGGCCTGGTCGAGCTCGGCGTTCTTTTCCTGCAACACCTGATCCAGGCGTTTGCGCTCGGTGATGTCGCGCGCGGCGACGAACACGCCCTGCAGTCGCCGGTCCCGGTCGTAGAACGTGGTCGCGTTGTAGGACACGATGGTTTCCTTGCCGTCCCTGGCGCGCGCGGTGAGTTCGCAGTCGGTGACCTTGCGTTCGCTCAGCACCAGCTTGATGCCCGCTTCGGCCCGCTCCGGATCGGTGAAGTAGTTCTTGAGCGGCGCGCCGATCAACTCGTCGCGCGTGCAGCCGGTGAGCGCCTCCATCTGCTTGTTGACGTCGGTGATGATGCCGGACAGGTCGGTGGTCATCAGCGCGTCGGTGTTGGATTCGAACAGGGAACGAGTGTAGAATTGGTGGTCGCGCAGCCTCTGATCGAGCTGCTTCCGCTCCTCTTCGATTTGCTTTCGCGCGGTGTTGTCAGTGCCGATCAAAAGGTAGCCGATGATGGCGTTTTGGGCGTCGCGCAGGGCCGTGACGGACACGACCGCCGGGAGGCGGCTGCCGTCCTTGCGGATGTACGTCAGCTCGTAAATGTCCTCAATGCCGCGCGAGGCCTTGAACACCAGCGCCTCGAAGCCGGGTGCGATCGGGGTGCCGAGTTCGACGCTGAGCGCCTTGGCGCGCGCGATCACTTCCTGCGGATCGGAAATGTCGGCCGGCGTGATCTTGTTGACCACATCGGCGGCCGTGTAGCCCAGCATCCGCTCGGCGCCGACGTTGAAGATCTGGATGACGCCCTTCGCGTCGGTGGCGATGCTTGAGAAGTTGGCGCTGTTGAAGATCGCGCTCTGCAAAGCCCCCGCCTTGAGCAGCGCCTCCTCCGCCTGCTTTCGCGCGGTGTTGTCGGTGCCGATCAACAGGTAGCCGATAATGGCGTTTTGAGCGTCGCGCAGGGCCGTGACGGACACGACCGCCGGGAAGCGGCTGCCGTCCTTGCGAATGTACGTCAGCTCGTAAATGTCTTCGATGCCGCGCGAGGCCTTGAACACCAGCGCCTCGAAGCCGGGTGCGATCGGGGTGGCGAGTTCGACACTGAGCGCCTTTGCGCGCGCGATCACTTCCTGCGGATCGGAAATGTCGGCCGGCGTGATCTTGTTCACCACATCGGCGGCCGTGTAGCCCAGCATCCGCTCGGCGCCGACGTTGAAGATCTGGATGACGCCCTTCGCGTCAGTGGCGATGCTTGAGAAATTGGCGCTGTTGAAGATCGCGCTCTGCAAGGGTCCCGCCTGGAGCAACGCCTCTTCCGCATGCTTGCGCGAGGTAACATCACGTAAAATGCCGGTGAAGTAACGCTGGCCGCCCAGCCACATCTCGCTTGCCGCTATCGCCATCGGGAAAATGCCGCCATCTTTGCGCCGACCCATGACCTCGCGTCCAAGGCCGTGGGCGGCCGCCTCATTGCTCGCATTGAAATCTTCGAGTGAAACCGTGCACTGGTCTCGCTTGAGCTCGGGTATCAGAAGGCTAAAGTCTTGTCCGATGAGTTCTGCCGCGGAATAGCCAAACATTCGCTCGGCGGCCCGGTTAGCAGTCTCGATGACGCCGCTGCTGGCGCGGACGGTGATGATGCCGTCCACGACGGTATTGAGAATCGTTTGGATCAGCGCGGCCTTGTCGCGCAAGGCTTGGTCCGCTTCATAGGCTTTGGTGATATCGCGGAATACCAGCACGGCGCCGACCACCTGACCGTCGCGGTCGCGAATCGGGGCGCAACTGTCGGCGATGGCACACTCGCTGCCACCGCGTGCGATCAGGATGGTGTGGTTGGCCAGGCCGTGTATCGTGCCATGCGTCAGGGTTTCCTTTATTGGGATAACGGAGGGGTTGCGGGTTTCCTGATTGATGATGTGAAAGATCTCTTCCACCGGGCGGCCGGTGGCCTGCGCCTGCGTCCAACCGGTGAGCCGTTCGCCCAGGGGATTCAGGCGCGTCACCCGCCCTTCGGCATCAGTGGCTATCACTGCATCGCCGATGGAGTTGAGCGTCACGGCGAGATTTTCCTCGCTGATCTGCAAGGTGGCATTGGCTTGTTGCAGTTGTTTGTTCGTCGCCTCCTGAGCTTCGAGCAAATGCTGGGTTTCGAGATGGACCAGATTCTTGAGCCGTTGCTTTGCTTCGCGGTAGATCAGACAGGCGAACGCGAGCGCAAGCAGCACCGCAGACAGGCTGGCGGCAACGATGAGGCCATACATATGACGCATATCAGACTGAAACCTTGCGTCTCGCTGCGCTCGCTCGCTCGCCTCCAGCTGGATGAAGCTCATCATCTCGGAACGAATCGAATCCATCAAGCGCATGCCCCGACCACTTCTCACAATCGCCAGCGCGGCAGCCATGTCATGGTTCCGGCATAACTCAATGACCTGCGACAATTCCGCCAGTTTGGCGTCCATCAGCGGACGTATTGCGTCAAGGTGTTTACGGGCAGCACTGATCAATGTGATCCGACTCAATTCCTCCAGGTGGCTGCCGATGCCGTTGCGTACTGTCAAATAGGGTTCCAGAAAGGCCTCGTCACCGGTCAACAAATAGCCGCGCTGACCGGTCTCGGCGTCCTTCAATTCAGACAGCAACTCGTTCGCTTTGGTTATAACAACGTAGGTATGCGCCCGATCCTCCGCTGCTTTTCCGATCTGTCTAAAAGACCGGAACGACAGCACTACTCCAAGCGCAACGAGCAGGGGCGCTGCAGCAAACCACGCGACAGTTTTGTAGGTAGCTTTCAAGGGATACGATTTTAGGCGGAAAAACTCCGGGGAGAATGGGGTGTTACCCGACATCCAGCGAGGCGCAGCCTCAGACCAAAATCGAGACTTGGGGCGGTGCACAGGTTGGAGGCTTATCAAGGCAGGAGCCAGCGTCTTGCTTAGGAACGTGGAGAGCGAAGCCCGACACGTTCCTAGCCAGCGGGTTTCACCCCATGGAACCGGCCCGAGGTTCGGCCTATGCTCGCGGGGAGTTCGGACCATTCTCGCGGCGCGCTTTAGACTGCCGAATGCCGTGCTCGGCGCCGCTCAACAGAGGCGGAACTCGAAATGCAGGATGCTTCGCGATGAATGAAGAAACAAATTCCTCCCACCACGAGCTGGTTCTCCTGCGCCACGGGGAGAGCGTGTGGAACAAGGAGAACCTCTTTAGCGGCTGGACGGACGTCGATTTGTCCGATCACGGCAGAGAAGAGGCGCAGGAGGCTGGCCATGCCCTGAGAAAACACGGGGGGGGCTTCGACGTCGCATTCACGTCCGTCTTGAAGCGTGCCATCAGGACTCTGTGGATCACACTCGACGGGCTGGATCTGATGTGGATCCCTGTCCACCGGGATTGGCGGTTGAACGAACGGCATTACGGCGCTCTGCAAGGACTGAACAAGTCCGAGACGGCCAGGCAGTACGGCGAGGCACAAGTCAAGTCATGGCGGCGGAGTTATGACGTCCGTCCACCGGCCCTCGAGGAGAAAGACCCAAGGCATCCCTGCCACGATCCGCGATACGGGCATCTCCGCCCGGAGCAACTCCCAGCCACGGAGTGCTTGAAGGATACTGTGGCACGATCCCTTCCCTGCTGGCACGATTGCATTGCGCCGGCGGTGCGATGCGGGCAGCGCGTCCTGATTGTCGGCCACGGAAACAGCCTCCGGGCCCTGGTCAAATATCTCGACGGTGTATCAGACGCCGACATCGTGGATCTCAATATCCCCACGGGCATCCCCCTTGTGTACGAGCTGGACGAGGAGCTGCATCCCATCCGCCATTATTACCTCGGGGACGCCGCCCGCGTGCAGATGGCGATGCAGATCGTGGCAAACCAGGCATCGACAAAGCCCGGTGGAACGAACCCGTGACACTTTCCCCCAACAAAACGAAGCTGGTGTGCACGATCGGACCGGCATCCGAGTCACCCGAGATCCAGCGGCAAATGCTGCATGCCGGGATGAACATCGCCCGCCTTAATCTTTCGCACGGCGAGTTTGCCTGGCACAGGACCGTAATCGACAATCTTCGCCTTGCAGCCCGTTCGGCCGGCAGGCAATTGACGATCATGGCCGACCTGCCCGGGCCAAAAATACGAATCGGGTCCTTGGTGAAGGAACCGGTCGAGTTGAAACGGGGCGACGCCTTCACACTGACCACGGATGAAATCCCTGGCGACCAGCACCGCGTCTTCGTGAACTTCCCGCGCCTGCCCGCAGTCGTCAAGCCAGGAGGCCGCCTCTTCCTCAACGACGGCACTATTCAACTGGAGGTGGTCAAAGTCGCAGGCAACGATGTCGAATGCCGCGTGATTGTCGGGGGTGAATTGCGCTCGCGCAAGGGGCTGAATCTCCCCGGAACCAACCTGGGCGTCAGTGCGTTTACCGAACGCGACCATGACTGCCTGAAGTTCGCGCTGGAAAATGGGGTCGATGCAATCAGCCAGTCCTTCATTGAGACGCCAGCCGATGTCGACGCGGTGCGGAGGGCGGCAGCAGAGCTGGGGCATCACCCGTTCATCATTGCCAAGATCGAAAGGGCGGGAGCACTGGTCCATGTCGATGAAATCTTGAAGGTCGCCGACGGGATCATGATTGCGCGCGGCGACCTGGGCGTGGAAACCCCAATCGAGAAGATTGCCTTGGTGCAGAAGCAGCTGATTGGCAGAGCCAACCTGCTCGGAAAACCGGTGATCACGGCGACACAAATGCTGGAATCGATGGTCGACCATTTCCTGCCCACCCGGGCTGAAGCCACGGATGTGGCCAATGCCATCCTTGACGGCACCGACTGCGTGATGCTTTCCGAAGAATCGGCGATGGGGAAGTTCCCTGTGGAGGCGGTGAACATGCTCGCCAGGATCGCGGTCGCGACTGAGCCATGTCGCACCGATGCCCGCGATCGGGAGATCTTCGCCGACTATAACCGAAACGGCGACGTTCATCTTGCGGACTTCATGTCGCGCAACGTCCAGCGCGTCGTGGCTCACCTTGCCCCGACCGCGCTCATCGTTCCCTCGGCCACAGGGCACGCTGCGCGGATGGTATCCCGCTTCAAGCTGCCCGTGTGGATCGCGGCCGTCAGCGCCGACGAAACAACCTGTCATGGGCTGCAATTCTCCTACGGAGTCTCTCCTGTTCACGCGCCAGAATATCCTCGGGATTGGAGTGCGTTTGCCAGACGCTGGGTGGAAGGCGAAAAACTGGCCGAGGGACTCGTTGTGCTGACTGAAGTGCCTTCCCTGGATAGTCCGGAGGCGAACCCTCGCCTTGAAATCTTTGATCTGAGACACAAACGCATTGGCGAGGATCTGCCCTCGCTGTCCGGACAACGAAACAATGTCGGCTGAGGAACGGAGAATCAGACCATGGGAAGCGATCCGCCGGCAAACTGGGAAACAACTGGAGAATTGATATGATGGGTGCAGAGCTGACGGTTGCCGAATACTTGCTGGGCCGGCTGAAGGAGATCGGCGTGGATCACCTCTTTGGCGTGCCGGGAGATTTTGTGCTGGGTTTCTTGAACCAGGCGCTAAAGAGCGACCTCAAGTATGTCGGCACATGCAATGAACTCAACGCGGCCTATGCCGCAGACGGCTATGCGCGTATTCGGGGCATCGGTGCATTTGCCTCAACCTTTGGCGTTGGAGAACTGAGCGCCATCAACGGCGTGGCGGGAGCATTCGCCGAAAAAGTACCGGTGGTGGTGATCACCGGTTCGCCTTCGACCGTCTATTTTCGCACACGGCCGCTGCTGCATCACACCTTGGGCGATTATCAGATTCCGTTGAGGATGTATGAAAGAATCACTGTCGCCTCAACCCAGCTTACAGGCGCTGAAACGGCCCCGGCCGAGATCGACAGGGTATTGTCTGCGTGTATTTCCCGCCAACAACCGGTTTACATCAGTCTCCCGTCGGATGTGGTGATGATGAAATGCGACCGGCCGCGCGCCTTCATCTTCCCAGGGCCCGCAAAGAGTGATCCGGATGCGCTCGGAGAAGCGCTCGAGGAGGCGATCGGATTGCTGGATGAGGCACAGAAACCGGTCGTGATTGGCGATGTGGAGCTGATACGCTTCAAGCTGCAAAACGAATTCGCAGGGTTTCTCCAAAAGACGGGCTTCCCATATGTCACAATGATGTTGGGCAAAACCGTCCTCTCCGAGCACAACCCGCAGTTCATCGGCCTCTTTGAGGGAGACCGGAGCCGGGACTACGTCCGGAATCGGGTCGAGTCCGCTGACTGCATTTTGAAGCTCGGGGCCTTGATGACCGATTTCAACACTGGCGGCTTCACAACAAACCTCGACGACGCAAAGACGATCAGTGCCAACATCCGGTCGGTGAAGATCCGGCATCATTATTACGAGAATGTATTTCTCCGCGACTTTATCCTTGGCCTGAAGGAGAGGCTTTCACCGAGAGATCGATCAACTCTGGATATCGAATGTGCCGCCGACGGCTGCGTGCACCGGCATTCGGAGCCATACGTGTCTGATGCGCCACGGCCGCTTACAATCAAGCGCTTCTTCGATCGCATGAGTCATTTTATCGGCAACGATTCGATCGTCATTGCTGAAACAGGCGTTTCTCTCTTCAGCGCCGCGGAGATGCTGATGCCGGACGGAGCGACCTTCATCGGGCAGACTTTCTACGGATCGATCGGATATACGGTCGGGGCAACCCTGGGAGCCGGCATGGCGGCACCGGACAGGCATGTGGTGCTGTTTGTGGGGGATGGTTCCTTCCAAGTCACTTGTCAGGACCTTTCCACGATGATCCGGAATCGTCTCAAGCCCGTCATATTCCTCATCAACAATGGCGGGTATACGATCGAGCGGGTGATCACCGATCGCCCCTACAACGACATCCAACCCTGGCATTATCACAAACTCGTGGACGTTTTCGGAGGGAGCCCGGGCTTTGATGTCCACACTGAAGGGGAACTGGAAGAAGCACTAGGCAAGGCCGCCATGGCGGACGGCCTCGTCTTCATCGAAATACATACCGGGCGCCTGGACTGTCCCGAGTCTCTGCGCAGCGCAGGCCGGTCGATGGCAAAGACAAATCACCTCGAATGAGGATGACACAACATACTGGCGGCGGAAACGACACAACCACGATGAAGGCGCTTGTCTTCCATGGACCCCACTGCCTGGCGTTGGAAGACAATCCAAGGCCGACGCTCATCGAAGCAACGGATGCGATCGTGCGGATCACGACGACCACCATCTGCGGGACCGATCTGCACATACTCAGCGGTGATGTGCCGACAATCACCCCCGGGCGTGTTCTCGGTCATGAAGGAGTTGGAATTGTCGAGGAGGTGGGAGCGAACGTGCTGGGCTTTCACAAGGGGGACAAAGTGCTCATTTCCCTGATCACCTCCTGTGGAAGATGCAGATTCTGCAAACGGGGGATGTATTCCCATTGCTGCTCTGGCGGCTGGCTTCTGGGCAATAAGATTGATGGGACCCAGGCCGAATACGTCAGAATCCCTTTTGCCGATGCCGGCCTGCATCTGCTGCCGCCCCAAGCTGATGAGGAGGCGTCGGTCATGCTCAGTTGCATTCTCCCGACCGGCATGGAATGCGGGACGTTGAACGGGCAGGTGAGGCCAGGGGACGTCGTGGCAATCGTCGGTGCCGGTCCGGTGGGCCTTGCCGCGCTGCTCACGGCACGACTTTTCTCTCCTGCTGAGATTGTAATGATCGATCTCGATGACAACCGGCTGGAGGTCGCGCGCTCCTTCGGTGCCACAACGGTCGTAAACAGCGCGGACGGGAAGGCGGCAGAGCGGGTCATGGCGCTGACGCAGGACGCCGGAGTGGACGTGGCCATCGAGGCGGTCGGCCTCTGCGCGACCTTTGACATCTGCCAGGCGATCATTGCCCCGGGCGGACGCATTGCCAACGTGGGCGTTCACGGCAAACCGGTTGAGTTCCACATCGAAAGGCTCTGGGCCTCCAACATCACGCTCACAACGCGCCTGGTGGATGCAGGCTCAACGCCAATGCTGCTCAAAATGCTTCAGTCGGGGCGCCTCGACGCAAAAAGGCTCGTCAGCCACCGATTCAATCTGTCGGAAATCATAAATGCGTACGACACCTTCGCAAACGCCGCGAAGCACCACGCATTGAAGGTGGTGATCAAGAATGCGAACGCCGGGTCTTTGGAGCGATGACCCCGGCGCCCCGCTCCGGACGACTCAATCGATCTTTCGGATGCTCGAAAAGGCCGGGCCGGTCAGTTGCACCCGTAATCCACGGTAGGGTTATGCCCCATGGGAAAGGGTCAGCCGAAGCCGTAGTTTCAGCCAGCATCCCAGCCCTGCTTTTCCATGCTGGCGTCAGGTCTGAGGAAGCAGAAGCGCGGATACCGGCGTTCGAGACGACCGGGACGGACTGTTCGCAGGCAGCAACCGGAATTCTAGAACCGTGATCCGACACATTCGTTTTATCCGCGCTGGAGCCCCGTTCCAATGTCGTCGCTGGCACTTGGGATTGTTCAGTTTTTACACGCACGCGGAGGGGCAGCGCTATAGCGGCCTGGCGATTCATTTGCGCGGACTTTTGTTTTGGTCGTTGGGATGCCTTCTCTTCGGTTACATTGGAGCTGTTTCGGCCTTGTTTTTCATCTGGAGTCGGAACCAGGCACTGAGTCTCGGCTATGTCGAGATGTTGTTGCTGCCGTACCATTGGGACTCGATCCAGGAACGCAGAGCAAAAGCGGTGGTCGATGCGGGCCTTCAGGCGATGAAGGATTCCCATTGGGCTGATGGCGAAATGCTCATCCAGAGCGGTCTCCAGAAGGCTCCAGGCATCCTCATCGGGAGAAGCCAACTGGCCTATTTTTATCTCGTGACCGGCAGGTGGCGGCTTGGGGCTCCGCTTCTCGCAAGCGGGTTCTCGGTCCAGTACCCTGGTCGACCGTACATTGAGGAGGCTCTCGCAGTCGCACAAAGTGCTGACGACCTTGAGCTGTGCACTGACTGGTGTAAGCAGCTTTTGAATCGCTTCGGCGAATCCATGCCTCCGAGCGACTGCTCATGGCTCCTCGTCCGCGAAGCCAGGTTCCTGTTTGCCCAGGAGAGATACCAGGAGCTTGCCGATGTTGCCGCAAGTCATGCGGATCAGGACAGCACGGGCTTGCGCGAGTTGCAGGTTCTCGCATTGCTGAAGCTCGGAGACTGCACCGGAGCCCTGACCAAACTCGAGCTTTGGCGGCGCCGGCACCCGGAGGAGGCTGTGTTGATCACCTGCATCCAAGCCCAGGCACTCAGGCGGGCCGGGCGTCTGGATGAAATGGCGCTGAATCTGGATCGCGCGTGCGCCATGGCCTCGCGGGAACCCACGGTGTTGTTGCTTTCCGTAACTGAACGCTTTGAGGCGGGGAAAAGGGAATCGGCCGGAAATGCCTTGGACCTGTTTTTGATCCGCTTTGGACAAACCTCCACCCTCATCGATGCCGCCATGGCGAGCCTGGCTGAGGTCAAGTATGCCGAGGGGATGGATCGCCTGCTGCGTTTCGCGACGGAGGAGAAGCTGCCACTCAAACAAATGGTGTTATCAAAGGCACTCTTCCACCTAACCGAGGCCGAGATCGATCCGTCCCGGAAACTGCTTCAGGAGCTCGATAAACTCTGGGATCCTAAGAATCCGCGTGATCAGTTTTTGCGGGATTTCTTCAAGCCCTTGGTCGAGGCGGCTGAAGATGGGGATGCTGAAACGCGATTGCGCTTCGAGAGTTTCTGCATTGAGCGACGGATTGAGTGGGACGATTTCTTGCGCGCGGCCCGGGTGCTGGCCGGGTTCAACCGCAAGAAGACCGCCCTAAGAGTGCTCGATGTGGCGCTCGCGCGCCATCCGTCCAGCTACCATCTAGCCGCCTTGAAAAAGAAGATCCAGGCAGACATCGATGCGAACGCCGTCATGCCGGAGTGAAAGGTGCTCAGCGTGAGCAGGCATCCCCGACTCCCCTGGTTCCTGGCCCTCGGGCTTTCCGCCGGCTTGTTGGCTTTCGTCGCCTACGATCAATCCTACTGGTGGGCAAGCGAGCCCGACTATGCCTTTGGGTTCCTCGCGCCCGTATTCTGTTTCTACATTGTCTACGAACGCTGGCCGCTCATTAACCATTCCCTCGATGCCGCGCAGGCTCCTGGTGCGCCGAGGGTGCGGGGCCTCCGGGAGTTTCTTGTTATGGCCGGTGCTCTTGCCCTGCTCGGGATCGGAGGCATCGGTGTGACCCTGGGCGCGCTCATGCGCGCGGACAGCTCCCGTTTGCCTGCATCGACTTTCACCATCACGTTGGGTTCGGTTCTGGCCATCTTCGGATTGCTGTTCATCTGCATCCCGGCTCCGCAAGGGGGATCGGCAGCCCGGAGCCTGGGGCGAGACTCGCGCCTAAGATTGCTGAGCCTGTTCATTTTTCCCATCGGTATCTGGCTTCTTTCCGCGCGCCTACTGGGTGCCGTCGAGGATCGCTTGACTCTTTTTCTCCAAGGCAAAGTCGTAGGCTTCGTGTCCCTGGTGTTCGATATGGCGGGCGCCACGATAATCCGCGAAGGCAATGTGCTTTTGCTGCCGAGCGGCAGAGTCGGTGTCGCCGAGGCCTGCTCGGGCATGCGTTCGCTGACCGGCTGCCTTTTTTCCGGGGCATTCCTTGGCGCTGTTTTTCTTCGTAGCTTTGCTCCAAAGATCCTTCTGCTCCTGGCCGCCGTGCTCCTGGCTTTTCTCACGAACCTGGCCCGGAATCTCTTTTTGACATTTTGTGCCTATCGCTACGGGCCGTCAGCAATCCATGGATGGGTGCACGATGTAGCCGGCTACGCTGTGCTGGGCCTCACAACCCTCGGTCTTCTTCTCATCGTCGGCCTGATGAAACGGTTCGGTAGCATCGGTATTGAGTTCTCTGAGACAAGGAGATCCGGGTGAAACTGAGCTATCTTTCTCTTTCATTTGCTGCCGCTATTCTCGGCTTTGCTGTTGTGGTCCAAACCGGGCTGGTTGCGCCAAAGCTCGGCCGCAAGACAGCCCCGAAGTCCCTGCAACAGAGTTTGCCTAAAAACTTGCCGGGCTGGAGCGTTGAAGAGATGCCGATCGGTCCGACGGAACTGGACCGCACGGCGATCTCCCGAATGCTCAATTATGATGAGCTCATCTACCGTCAGTACCGCTCTGCCAAGGGAGAATTCTGTCTATACCTGGCCTACTGGGCTCCGCAAAGGATGTCGCCCAATCTCGTCGGCGGTCACACGCCCGACCGCTGCTGGATGGGCAGCGGCTGGACCTGTGAAGAACCGTCGTTTTCGTGGAAGTCGAGGCTGGGGGACAAAGAGCTTTTGCCGGCGCAATATCGGCTTTTTCGCGACGCGGGCGGCCGGGTCCAGCAGGTGATCTATTGGCATCTGGTCGGAGGGCAGCCATTTGATGGCGACTACCGTATCGATGGCTCCCGCAGCATCCTGGCCTACTGGAAGGGCATCCTCCTTCACCACGCGGGCGGCAACGACGAGCAATACTTTATCCGCTTGAGTTCGGAGCGTCCGTTCGAGGAGATCTGGGACGATCCGGGTTTTCGCAGCCTGATGGAATCGCTGGCCCGGCTCGGCCTTGAAGAACGGGACTCAAAATAGACCCGGCGCAGGAGTGAATTGGGGCACCGCAACACACGGAGCCGGGGCGAGCGCGAGGGCGGCAGGGAGAAACTTCGTTGGGAATTCCCGCCTCGTTGGGCGATGATCGATCTCTCCTATTGAGCGGTTTTCCTGGCAGTGATGCTTCGGATCTTGCGGGCGCCAACAAGCAAGCCGAGGAATCCGGCGATCAGCACGGACGTCTCTGCCGGTTCCGGGACTGCGGCGCCAGGCGTGCTGATGTTGTTGGAATCCAGCGTCACGGCGGCGTTTAGTGCAAAGGCCCTGCCGGACAGATCAACGCCGCTATTCAGGGTGATGCTCGCGTCGGCAAGAATGCTGCCGGAAAAATTCGTGCCGGCACCGAGGGTCGCCGAACTGCCGACCTGCCAGAAGACGTTGTCAGCCTGTGCACCGTTGATGAGCGTGACCAGACTGGCGGTGGCGGTCGTGAGCGTGCTCCCGATCTGAAAGTCGAAGCGCGCATTGGAGTTGCCCCCGGCGTCGAGAGTGAGTGTTCCAGTCAGTTGAGCCGTCGAATCAAAGTGATAGACACCCGGCGTGAGCGTGCGTCCTCCCAGATCCGAGCCGCTCACGTTGGAAAGGACTGCCTCGCCGGCCAGAGTATTGAATGCACTGAGGGCATTCGCCTGGGCCTGGATTGCGACACCGCCGACATAGGTTGTTCCATTCAACACGACTCCGGGTGGGAATCCAGTCACCGCGGTGCCTGGGCTCAACCCAAGATCGCCATTGACGACGGTGTTGCCAGTGTTGGTGATCGTGGAACCGGCGAGGACGGCAAAGCTCCCGGCAGACTGCAGGTCTAAGGCTGTTTGGGCTCGCGCCAGCGGCTGCCAGACGGCGATTACAACAACAGCCAGCATAATCCCGCGATTGATTTTCATTTGGAACATGATTCGCAATGGGAGTGCATTGTTTGTGGGAGCGAGCGGTTTTGAAGCCGCTCGGAACGAGTGTCGTCGCGCTCGGCGATGGCAGGACAATCTACAGCTGGGACGCGCCTGCCGCCATGGGGCATAACCCTACGCCCCGCTGACAAGCTGGCCGTTGGAGGATTTGGATGCCCGGGCACGGATTCCTGCCGTGCGGCCGATGGCGCCGATGGCTCCAAAGACGAGCGGGCTCCAGCGCAGGACCGAACGGAGGATCTTCAGACGGGGAAACGCGATGCGCTGGATGAGGAGACCCAGCGGCACGACGGCGAATTTTGCAAGAGGCGAGAGCCGTCGCCAGAATACAAGCGTCCGGTCCAGCCACTCCAGGGGTTGCGCCACCCGGGCCGCGGCCTGTGCGCAGCGGTTGCGGTGAACGGCGATATCCCGCCGCAGCACAGCCTTGTAAGCCGCGAGCTGGATCAGTTCCCGGGACGGATACATGCGCGGTCTTCCTCAAGTTCGTGCAACGTCGCGGCGAACGGGTTCGGCTGACGCGCGAGGAAGCGGCGAAGTGCGACCAGAATGATGATCAGCGTCCCGGTATAGAGTGCCGTCAAACCTCCGAGCACGGCGATGCGGGCGCTTTCCCAGAAGAGATACACGAGCGTGAGGCTCGCGAACATGATCGCCATCATGCCCGAAAAGACGGCTGCGCTGATCCAGA
>Ga0265323_10000587_pt1 | contig 20017 bp, 16 predicted proteins | sample 41225metaG_FD_193580 | JGI IMG/M metagenome (GOLD analysis project Ga0265323, IMG submission 193580) | Rhizosphere microbial communities from Carex aquatilis grown in University of Washington, Seatle, WA, United States - 4-12-25 metaG | ecosystem: Host-associated > Plants > Roots > Rhizosphere...
CGGCAAACTGAGGACTAGAACGACGACGGGGACGATTGTTCCGCGCGACCCACTTTTCAAACGCACGCTCACGAACCCCATGCTTTGTCACCGAAACGTAACAATACCGCCGCTGGATCGTAACTTCGTTGTTTCATTCTGCCATTGTACTTTGAAACAACGACCATGAAAAAACTGATTCTTTCCCTTCTGGGCTGCGGCTGCTGGTTCGCCGCGCAAACCAACGCACAGGCGCAATTGCTCATCAACGGCGCGGGCGCAACCTTCCCGTATCCAATTTACTCGAAGTGGTTCGATGAATACGCAAAGGTGGACCCGTCAGTCCGCTTCAACTATCAATCCATCGGTTCCGGCGGTGGCCAAAAGCAAATTACCGCCCGGACCGTGGATTTCGGCGCGTCCGACGGCCCGATGAGCGATGAAAATCTGGCCAAGGCGCCGGGCAAAATCCTGCACATCCCCACCGTCGCCGGCGCGGATGTCATCACTTACAATCTGCCGGGCAGCCCGAAGCTCAAATTGGACGGTGATGCCATCGCCGGCATTGTCCTCGGTAATATCACCAAATGGAACGATCCAAAAATCACCGCGCTCAACCCGGGCGTGGAACTGCCTGACGTCGGCATCATCCCGGTTCACCGTTCTGACGGCAGCGGCACCACCTTCATCTTCACTGATTATCTGAGCAGCATCAGCCCGGTGTGGGCGGATTCGGTGGGCAAAGGCACCTCGGTGAAATGGCCGGCCAGCGTCGGCATTGGCGCCAAGGGCAACGAGGGTGTCGCCGGCCAGGTCAAACAGTTGTCGGGAGCCGTGGGCTACGTTGAACTGATCTACGCCAAACAAAACCAGATGCCTTACGCGGACATAAAGAATGCGGCGGGCAACTTCATCACGCCTTCGCTGGATTCAGTCACCGCGGCGCTCGCCACGGCGAAAATTCCCGACGATTTCCGGTTCTCGATGGTCAACGCGCCCGGCGACCAGTCGTATCCGATCGCCGGCACGACCTGGCTGCTGGTTTATGAAAAGCAAAAGGACGCTGCCAAGGGCAAAAAGCTGGTCGAGTTTCTGAATTGGGCTTTGAGCAGGGGCGAAACCCTAGCGCCGTCGCTCGACTATGCGCCATTGCCGGACGCCGTTCAGCAGCGCGTTCTGGAGCGGATCAAAACAATAAAATACTGACTTTGCTCCGGTGCCGGATAATTTTATCGGCGTGAGCCGGACGAAGAGCGTCGTTCCTCCCGCTCTTCGTCCTTTTTCATTAAAATTATGAACATCGAACATCGAACATCGAACATTGAACATCCAATGTTTGGAATTTGCGCTCTGCAGTATTCGATGTTGGATGTTGAATGTTGGATGTTGAATGTTGTTCCCCTCCAAGTTCCGCGTCTTTGCGCCTTTGCATTTTTGCGTTAAAAATGACAACCAACGCCAAAACTGGATCGCCCTTCGGCGACCGCGCCTTCAAATGGCTCACGCTGCTCATGGCGCTATCGGTCTTCGCGCTCATCGTGCTCATCGGCTTTGAACTGGCAACCGGCTCGAAGCTCGCGCTGCAAAAATTCGGCTGGCATTTCCTCATCAGCAGCGACTGGGACCCGGTAAACGAACAATTCGGCGCGTTGCCGTTCATTTTTGGCACGATTGTGTCATCCGCCATCGCCCTGCTCATTGCCGTGCCCATCAGCATCGCCACCGCCGTCTATCTCACCGAACTCGCCCCGCTCTGGCTGCGCCAGCCATTGACAATGTTCATTGAACTGCTCGCCGCCGTGCCGAGTGTCATTCTCGGTTTGTGGGGAATTTTTGTAATGGTTCCCTGGCTGCGTGGCCACTTGTTTCCGTGGCTGCAGAGCGCGTTCGGCTTTCTGCCGTTCTTCAAAGGGCCGATTTACGGCGTCTGCATGTTGTCGGCCGGCATCATCCTGGCCATCATGATTGTTCCGATCATCACTTCGATTTCGCGTGAAATTTTGCGTTCCGTGCCCGGTCTGCAACGCGAGGCCGCCTATGCGCTCGGCGCGACGCGCTGGGAAGTCACGCGCATCGCCGTGTTGAGCTATGCCAAAAAAGGTTTGTTCGGCGCGGTGATTTTGGGGTTGGGCCGTGCGCTCGGTGAAACGATGGCGGTGCTCATGGTCAGCGGCAACGGCATGCGAGTTTCATGGTCACTGTTTGCGCCGGTTTCTACTCTGGCCACCGGCATCGCCGGTCAATTCACCGAGGCGACGGAGGACACGTATATCAGCGCGTTGTTCGAACTCGGCCTCGTGCTGCTCGGCGTAACCGTGCTGGTCAACGCGCTGGCACAATTACTGTTAAAAACGTTCGCCGGCCCGGGCGTGAAACCACAACAATGAACAGGTTAAATGAGTGATTCGTTAAACAAGTTATATCAGCATCAGTGCGTCGTTGAACCGCGAAAGATTCATTTGACGAACCCCTTATTTAACTCATTTAACGCCAAGCCATGACCGCTCCCAACCATAAGTGGCGCAAGTTCAAGAACGCTCTGATGCAGGCGGTTACGCTCGCGTGTGCGATTCTGGTCGTCGCGCCGTTGGTGCTGGTCTTCTATCATCTGGTGAAGGAAGGCTTCAGTTCGATGAACTGGGCGTTCTTCACCCAGTTGCCAAAACCCGTCGGTGAAGCCGGCGGCGGCATGGCCAATGCCATCGTGGGCACGTTCATTTTACTGGGACAGGCCGCCGTGCTCGGCGTACCCATCGGCGTGCTCGGCGGCGTGTTCCTGTCCGAATACGGTTCGTCCCGCCTCAACTGGTGGATTCGTTTCACGGCGGACGTTCTCAATGGCGTGCCGTCCATCACCTGGGGCATGGTCGTCTATGCCCTTGTGGTCGTGCCGATGAAGGGATTTTCCGCGCTGGCCGGCGGCATCGTGCTGGGTCTGATGATGATTCCGCTCGTGATGCGGACGACCGAGGAGGTTTTGCAACTCGTGCCCAACGGTTACCGCGAAGCCGCACTCGCGCTGGGCATCGCCAAATGGCGCACGATCGTCCAAATCGTCATGCGCACCGCGCTCAAAGGCATCGTCACCGGCGTCCTGCTCGCGCTGGCGCGCGTGGCCGGCGAAACCGCGCCGCTGCTGTTCACCGCATTCGGCAATCACTTTTGGACGCACAAGCTGACCGACCCCATTTCCGCCATGCCGCTGCAAATTTTCGCCTACGCGATTTCGCCCTACGACGACTGGCACCGGCAGGCGTGGGCGGGCGCGCTGGTGCTGCTCCTGCTGGTTCTGTTCGTCAACGCCGGGGTGCGCGTGCTCACGCGCGACCGGTTCCAACGCAAGGCTTGATTTCCCATGGCCGCCATCGCAAACAATATGGTTGTGACCGCACCGACGCCACCATTCGCCGCGAACACCACCGCGTTGACGGTGCGCAATCTCTCGGTTTTCTTCGGCGATAATCACGTGCTCAAGAACGTCTCGCTCGACATCGCCGCCCGGGCCGTCACCGCCATCATCGGTCCCAGCGGCTGCGGCAAGTCCACTTTTCTCCGCGCCTTGAACCGGATGCATGAACTCGTGCCCGAAGCCCGGATGACCGGCGAGATCCGCCTGTTCGGCGACGACATTTACGCGCCCGGCATTGAACCGGTTGTCGTCCGCCGCCGTGTCGGCATGGTGTTCCAGAAATCGAATCCGTTCCCGACCATGTCCATCACCGACAACGTCACGGTCGGCCTGCGTTTGAACGGCCTGCGCGAGCGCAAGCTGCTCGCCGAACGCACGGAACAGTCGCTGCGCATGGCCGCGCTTTGGGACGAGGTCAAGGACCGGCTGCACGCGCCGGCCATCAGCCTTTCGGGCGGTCAACAGCAACGGCTGTGCATCGCGCGTGCGCTCGCCGTGCAGCCGGAGGTGCTGCTCATGGACGAACCGGCCTCGGCGCTCGATCCGCTGGCCACGTCGAAAATCGAGGACTTGATTCTGGAGTTGAAGAAGGATTATACGATTGTCATTGTCACGCACAACATGCAGCAGGCCGCGCGCATGTCGGATTTCACCGCCTTCCTTTATCTGGGCGACCTGGTGGAATTCGATGTGACCAAAAAGATTTTCACCAGCCCGGCGAAGAAACAAACGGAGGATTATGTGACGGGCCGGTTCGGTTGAAAGCTGACGGCGAAACCAAATTAAAATTATGGAACATTTCGACATGGAGCTGGACGTGCTGAAGCAAAAGCTGCTGACGATGGCTAGCCACGCCGAGACGGCGGTGAACGAGGCGCTTCAGGCGCTCGCCCAGCGTGACCGCGACCTCGCGTTGCGCGTGAAAGAGGACGACCGCGTCATTGACCAGTTTGAAGTGGAGATTGATGATCTGGTCATACAGTTGCTCACCAAGGCGCCGCTCGCCAGCAATTTGCGTCTGGTCACCACGGCGATGAAAATCTCCCAGAACATCGAACGCGTCGGTGACGAAGCCTCCAAAATCGCCAAGCGCGCCCGCGATCTGTCGCAGGAACCCCCGGTGAAAATCGTCCTCGACCTGCCGCGCATGGCCGGTCTCGCCCTCGGCATGCTCAAGGCCGCGCTCGACGCGTTTGTGAACCAGGATCCCGCCGCCGCCCGCGCCATCATCCCTCGCGACAAGGAGGTGGACGCGCTCAACAAACAAATCCACAACACCCTCGTGCAGCACATGGTCGAAAACCCGGACACGATTGGCCGCTGTCTGCATTTGATGGTCGTGTCCAAAAGCCTGGAGCGCATCGCCGACCACGCGACCAACGTGGCGGAGGACGTCGTTTATCTCTGCGAAGCGCAGGACATCCGGCACACCGGCATGAAAAGCCAGGCCGCACCCCCGGCCGGCGCGTGACGAACTTATGGATTCGCGGCGGCTTCCGTCGCCAGGCCCACCTTGGTGATGTCGAGCTGCTGGAGCACATCCAGCACGTTGATCATGTTCTGATAATCCACCTCGTCAGCGCCCTTCACCACCACGCTTATTCCCGGATCCTCGGCCTTGAGTTGTTGCAAGTCGGTTTTCAGGGCCGGGATGGTGACCGGGGCATCATTCAAATACGTCTGTCCCTTCGCATCCACCACAATATGGTTGATCTTCGGTTTCTTGTCGGTCTTGGGCGGCGGTTTGCCAGAGGGCAGCGTCATCTCCAGGTTGTTCATCATCTGCGGCGTGGTGATGATGAAGATGACGAGCAGGACGAACACCAGGTCCAGCAATGGCGTGATGTTCAACTCGTTGAGCGAACTGTGATGGGAATGGGACGTCTTTTTCATTGGCTGATCGGTTCGGTTTCATCCAGGACGTCAAACCGCACCAGAACCTGGGAGGGAAAGTTGGTCGGCGGGGGCCGGTCCATCCCCTTGAACGCCGCGATGGCCTGCCGCACCGAATCGTCCCACTTCGGGTCGCCGGAACTTTTTCTCCAGATTGGGTTGCTGATGTCGCCCGCACGGCTGACGTTGACGTCCACCTCGGCCACGTACTTGTCATCCGGGAGGTCGGCCGGCCGGTTCCATTTTGACCGCAGCGCGTACTCCAACGCCCCCTGGTAAAGTTTCACCGGGTCCGAACTGGTTTCGACCGCCTTGCCGCCCTCGAATTCAAACGCCGGCATCTCCGCCGCCGGGGGCGCCACGGTGGGCGGCGCCTCGGTGGATGGCGGGGGCGCGGCTTTGGCTTCTTCCACCTCCCTGGGTTTTTCCACGGCCTTGGGCGTTTCCACTTTCGGCGTTTCCACCTTCGGCTTCTCCGGTTCCTTGGGTTTCTCCGGTGTTTTTTCCTTCACCATCTCGACGGCGATTTTTTTCATCTGTTTGCCCAGCAACCCCTGCCGCGCCGCAAAATAAAACATCAGCAGCACGATGAGGGTGTGAAAGATGAACGAGATGAGCAGGTTCACCTTCGACGAGTTGCGTTTTTTGCGCGCCTGGCTTTGCGGCAGCATGATTTATTTCTGGTTGGCCGCCTCGGTCGCCAAATCCACCTTGGGGATGTTGGCCTGCTGGCACACGTCCAGCACCGTCCGGATTTGTTTGTACTTGGTCTGGCTGTCGCCGCGCACGATCACGTTCAAGTCCGGATCGTCCATGCGCAGGTCAATCAGGGTTTGCAGCATGTCCACCGGGTTCACCTGCTTCTTGTTCAGGTACATCGCCCCGTCGGCCTGCACCGTGATGTAATTGGCCTTCCGCGGCGGGTCTTTCAGACGCTTGGCGGCGGTGGGCAGCGTCAAGTCCAGGTCATTCACCGGCGGGATGGTGGTGATGATGAAGATGACCAGCAGCACGAACGCCAGGTCCAGCAGCGGAGTAATGTTCAACTCCGTCAGTGAATGATGTGCCGTCTTGGAACACTTTTTCATCGGTCAACCAGCTCGGGGTTTTCATTGTTCTTCAACGCGCCGACGATCCGGTCGGCCAGCACTTCGTTGGCGTTCCGGATTTCCTCGGCCAAGGGACGGTGATCCACATAGACGTGCTCGATCTGGTTGGCATAACGACTGGCGAATCCGTCCAGTTCCTGCGTGATGGCGCGGATGGTGGTGACCATGAAGTTGTAGGCGAACATGGCGGGAATTGCGACGAGCAAGCCGGTGACTGTGGCCACCAGCGCGGCGGCCACGCCGGGCGCCATGGCCGTGAGCGTCGCGGCCCGGCTTTCAGCAATGCCGGCGAAGGTGGACATGACGCCCCAGACCGTGCCCAGCAACCCGATGAACGGCCCGCCGGCCACCGCCGTGGACAGCACAATCATCCCCTTCTCCAACGCCATCGCCTCTCCGCTGGAGGCTTCCTCCAGGATCACTTTCACCGCCTCGAACGAGGCTATGCTGACCTTGGTCTCGGCGGACCGGGCGAGGTAATCGGTGTTGGTGTGTTCCCCGCCGGCCGGGGGAACGAACCTGGCGGCGGCCTGGACCTGCACCGGATTGTTTTTCAATTGATACGCCAGTTCGTCCGCGCCGCGGATGTAAAGCTGGTAGGCGGGCGCGCCGTCGAATACCTCGCCTTTGCGCTGGATGTCCAGCGGATCGCGCGTGGAGTTGTAGGCGGCAAAGAATTTCCTGGTCGCCTTCCGCGCAATCGTCAACTGGCGGAACTTGGTGATGATGATGGTCCAACTGAACAGCGACAGGACCAGCAGGGCGAGGACGGTGATTTTGCCTTCGGTGGTGGCGTTCTGGATGGCATACACCGCCGCGTTGGCGGCGAACATGGGATGGATAAACATGGGGGTCATGGATGATAATTAGGTTCTGGGTTCCGGGGTTTGGGCTTTGGATTGTTGCCGGGGCGGTAAAATCACGGTCACACGGCCGGCCTTTCGCACCGTGGCCGCCGCCTTGCCTTTCTTCTTCACGTCGTCATCGGTGGCAGCAGTGTCAGTATCTTTGGCGGGACTGGCGGAATTTTCACTGGCCATTCCCTGGCTGGCCGCTTCCGCCGCCGTGCCGGGCTCTAAACCTTTCGATCCACTCGTGTCGCCGGTGATTTGGTTGTTTGACAATAACGAAGCGCCACTCGAGTCGCCGGAGGCGTCGATACCGCCGATACCGATAACGGTGCTATTTTCAAGGCTGCTCCCGCTGAGGTTGGCAGTTTCACCCGCCAAGGCAATTACATCGATGACTTGAGGGGTTATTATATTTAAATTACCTTTGGTATAAAAAGTTCCATCAACCTTGCCAGTGGCTTTTATCGTCTCCGCGCCGACACAGATCACCCCCGAGCCTCTGGCGTCAATACCCTGATTGGGGGATGTGAACACCGGTATGCCATCAGAAAGGTTGAGGGCATTGACAATCGGGTACCCATCCTTAACCACTTCGTAAAGACCAACAGGGACGTTTTGCAATGTATCGCCGGCGAGGACCTCCGCTGGCGTCAGACTGGGAGCCAACTCAATCAGGTTTCCATCCTTGTCAACCACTTCGTGAAGACCATCGGGGATGTTTTGCAATACATCGCCGGCGAGGACCTCTGCTGGTGTCAGGCTGTAAGCCAACTGTTGCAATGCATAACCCGCAAAAACATCCACCGCACTGGTTCCCGGATCGCCATTGAGAGCAGTTTGGATCTTCAGAGCGGCCTTCATTTTGCCGTTAAGCGCCAAATCAAACATATTAGCCAGGGCGCGATGGTTAAGCGGCACACCAAAAAGAGTTGTTGAATCAGGAAGGTCAGGCCCATTCAAGAGAATCTGGAAAATGCCGCCCGCCTTGGCGTTGATAGCAGGGACGACCGTGCCATCGGGATTGAGGACATAGGGGGCATTGGGAGCTTCAATCAGGATATTGCCGTTTTTGGTGTACGAGAATTCCATGATCCCGCTGCCTGGAATGGTTGATGAGTCCGCGATAACCGACTGGTCGGGATTGACCAGATAAGAACTGACATTCACAAACCCGGAGCCACCACTTCCCGCATCAATCCTGCCATCCCCGGACACCACGGTTACAGAACCGCCGGGGATCCCGGAACTATTGTCACGGCGTGTGTCATAGACGGCAATCCGGGAGCCATTGACATTGATGTCCCCGTTGGCATAAACATAAACATTGCCTTGATCCGTCGAATAAATGCCGCGAACCGAAGTGGTATTGACGGTAAAATCTGCCGAGCCGGCATTGACATCTCCGCCGGCGTTGATGGTGATATCGCCGCCCTGCATGGAGGCTATGGAACTGGAGTACATGTCCAGATCGCCGACGAGATCGCCGTGGGTTGTCGCGGAGTGATTGCCCGTGGTGGTGATGTTGATGTCGGCCCCATGGTCGAACACGCCTCCGTTGCCAAACAAACTGGCGAGCGGATAAGTGCCGCGATACACGTACGGACCACCCACGCCATCCGATTGAATTCCGGCGCAGGTTCCAAGGTCTATGGTCCCTGCTGTAATGTTGAATGTTCCACCGCCGCCAATGGTGTAACCGTAAGTGCTGTCAGGCGGCCCCAAACTGGCCTTAATTCCGCTATATGCGTTCTCCGTGTTATATTGAGTCAGAAGCGCTTCTGCGGTTGCCGGGGTCAAGACCGAAACCGTCGTCTGGTTTATCGGATTGCCATAGGCGTCGAACTCGGTCGCAATTTTCAAATTTTGCAGCAGGTTTAGAACATCGTCTATTTTCACTCCGGTAATGTTCTTATAGGTCAGGACACCCGTTGTTTTATCATAATACAAACTCGTGAGCAGGGTCCCCGCCGAAATGGAAATGCTGCCAACGGCATTGTTCACCGCTTCGGAAAGGTAATTTATGTCCGGGGCTTGCACGCCGGCCTGATTCAAATCAAGGGTAACGGAGGTGAATTCGCTCCGGTTAATGATGACACCACCCACGGTCAAGCTGCCATCCGTGGCCGAATTCAAAATGCCGCTTTTCTCCATGTTTTTCTCGGCGGTCAGGCCGACATTGATGCTGGTGACATCGTTGGCGTACAAGTTCATGCCCTGAAACCGGCAGTTGTACATGTTGCCCACCACATTGATTTGCGCCGCCTCCGGGGCGTCCAGCAGCACCCGGCTCATGTCCCCCGAGATGTTCAGGGTAATCGGGGTGGCATTGTTGGGATTAGTCTTTGTGGCGGCATGAATCGGCGAGGTGGCATGATCGTTGATGCCAAAGGTGCAGCTCGTATCGGAGGAGCTCGTGGTAAGTTGCTGGCTGCCGCTGTCGGAGACGATTAGATTGAAAATTTGGGGGGCTTCGCCAGAAGCCGCGAGATCGCTGTAGAGCGAGCCGCCAGCCGTGGTGTTGATGGTCAGGCTTCCCTGCGGTGAAGGAAATAAAATCAATTGGTCAAACGGTGCGGCGTCGCCCACCAATTCCACACCGCCCGCCCCCGCATTGATATTCAAGATGGAGGGATAGATGAATGGCACCTGAATGCCAGTCGGTCGTGGCAGCACCGAGGGCGATGCGCCCAACTGCACCAGGTTTCCCGCGTTCAAATCAACATAGTCGCCAGGCGCGTAATTAAATTTATGGACGTTATATCGTCCGCCATTGATGTCAAAGACGCCATTGGGATTGCGGACTTCCTGCAAATAGATGTCTTGCGCAGCAGTCACATTCCAGCCACCGCTGATCAGGCTTAATGCAAGATGAAATTGATCCTGTTCCGTCCCGGCGCTGCCAGAAGAACCCGGATTCAACGCATAGGCATCCATCGCATAAGCATTTTCATCCTGCTCCGGGCCGCCGCTTTTGGGAATGAACTTGATGATATAGGCGTTGACCTTGTTGCCATTGGCATCCGTAGTGGTCCCATTGGGAACCACCGTGACACTGGTCGTTGGAACCACGTTGCCACTACCATCCAATAATATTGGATTCCCCTGAGCATCCCGGCCAATGACATTTCCGCTGTTGGCGGCAAGCAGAATCGCATTGCCCCGGCCGTCCACTTCATTGACCGGGTTGCCTTGAGAATCTGTCTTTATGATCGGGTTACCATTGTCATCCATTTGAACCCCGGCATAAATCCTGCCGGCGCCGTTGGCCACGAGATAATGGCCGGTCACATTGCCGCCCGCCACAACGGTCACATTCCCGGCCTGGGAGCCATAAGCACCGGAGCCCGCCGTGTTGTAATCGTTATTTGCAGGTGCAAAGAAATTGCCGTCGTAAAAAACCCCATTGGCTGTACCGTTCTTGCCGGGCAATACACTAGTCACATCACCACCCGCGATCAGCGTCACATCGCCGCCCGCTTCGGTGCCGATGCCGCCCAAACCATCATTCAAATTAGGCTGACCAAGAAAACTGTAGCCTTGCGCGTAGTCGCCGGTGTCAATTTTTCCACTCAGAGCATGGGCACTGATGTTGCCGCCGCCAGTAGTGATGACGAACGCAGTCCCCAGGGTGATGTCCTGCCCGGCAACCAAGGTGATGTTTCCCCGGGCGGTTTGAATGAACCCACTAGGTTGGGTGATGGGCTGGGGATGGGCTGGATCATATTCATCGAAGAACGAGATTGACCCCTTGCCGGGTGTGACCGTTGGCGTGGGTTGGGTGAAATCGCTGACGCCGGCATAAAGGGCGACGGACCAATTGTTGGCGTCAGAAATTGAAGAGCCGCTTTGAGCGTTTTGAGAGACGCTGTCATATTGAAAGATGATGTTGTGCCCGGCTTCCAGCGTCAGTTGGCCGCTGGTCACACCTCCGAAATTTGCCCCGATGGTCTGACTCAAGTTCCACGACGTGTCGCCGGCAAGTGTGATGTCATACACGGCTTGGAGAATGATCTGGGAAACCGCAAGGTTGGCGAACGCGGTGTTTACATTCAAATCCAGCGTGCTGCCCGGGTTGTCTCCCGCCAGCACCGTGCCACTGCCGGCGCTGCCGGAGCCGGACGTGTCCAAAATGATGTAATCGGGGTCCAGCACCAATTTCCCCGCCGTCCAACCCGTCTGCGCCCTCGCGTTGATGCTGGAATTCAGCGACAGGACGTTTGGCGCGCTGATTTCCACATCCCCACCATTGCCGCCGTGCGCTCCGCCGGTGACGGTGATTTGGCTGCCAACGCTGTCACTGAAATCGTTGCCAGATTTGAGCGTCACATCGCCGCCAGCACTGCCGCCCGACGAATTGTTACCGCTGGCGATGATTTGAGAATTCGCACCCAGCGCCAGTTGATCGGAGGCGACGAGTTCGATGGTCCCGCTGACATTCCGCACCGAGTTGGCCTGGATAAAACCGTTTTGGTTTACCACCCTGGCGTTCATGGCAATTGTTCCACCATCGGCGATGAGCCGGCCTTCGTTGTCCACCGAACCGCTGGGCAGCGTGACCTGCATGCTCATGCCGCGGCCATCGGGACGGTCGCTCAACAACACCGTCTGTCCCGACGCGAGACCGACGGTTCCGCCGGGCGCCTTGATGCTGCCGTGGTTTACAATCTGGTCGGCAATCAAAAATGCCGAACCGCCATTGCCAATTTTAATCTGCCCATAGTTGACGATGCTCGCCAGGGGCGGCGGACCGTTGAATTCCCAACCGCCGCCGGAATTTTGCGGCGGCGCGTAATTCGCAGTGGAAACCACCAGCCCGGCGGCACTCACGAACGAGTTCGGTCCGAAATAAAAGCCGGAGGAATTGAGCAGCACCACGATGCCGTTGGCCTGCAGGCTCCCGTAAATTTGCGACGGATTCTGGTCGTTGATGCGGTTCCACACTATGGAGGTGGATGAAGGTTGTTGAAAAACGGTTGTCTCCCCGGCGGCGATGTTGAAACTCTGCCAGTTCAAGGAGGCGTTCCGCGAAGCAGTAACCGTGAGTTGCGAACCACTGGTGGTGGCGGTGGCAGAACCTCTCTGCACGGTCATGCCCGTGGGATTGGCCAGCGCGTCCAGCGCAACACCGAGCATTAGAACCGCAGTTACCAGCCGGCGGAACATGGAGTGGCGATACACTGTGCGCATAACAATCCTAATTTTTAAGTTTAGGGCAAACGCGTGCGACCGTACGTTACAAATTGGTGACATGTTATTGGTCATGCCATTAAAATTGGGCGCCAATGCCGAAATAGACGTGAACGCCATCGGATTCCCCGGCATGACTGATCAAGGGCCAGGCGACCGTCACCCGTCCGTCCATATGACTGCCGATGTTCGCGGTAACTCCAAACCCTGTGCCGCAGTATTCCGACTGGGTGGTATGGGCCACGTAACTGGATCGAGGAAACAAATAGGAATTATTCGTCTCCAAGGTATAACTTCCGTTGAGCAGATAAATCTGACCGTAATCAAGGAACACCGACCCGCGAACCCAGCAGGGTTCCACATGTCCTTCATTGCCGATCATGCCGATTCTATACAACGGCGTCTGCGGTTCGATGGAGAAACGCCAGCCGCAGTCGCCATAGGACTGGCCATCCTGGTAACCTCGCACGCCCGCTGTCCCGCCCATGGCATATTGTTCGTTGCTGATCAACGGACCATCGGCCCACTGGCCGTCGGCATGCAGCTTCACCGTCCAATCCTTGTAAATTGTCTGAATGCGGTTGGCCCCCGCCTGCAGGGTGATGTAAGCGGCGCGGGCGTTGGTCGTATAGGAAGCCCCGGAAAAGTTCGTGTCTTTATCATCGGGAAAAACATTCGGCACATTGAAATTGGCCTGGGCGTTGAAAAAGGTTGTTCCCAGAGTGTCGGGGACGGAGCCGCTCCACCCGACATTCAAGGGGAAATAATCCACCGCCGTCCGCCGAACCGACTGAAGGGTGTAAAGCACATTGCCAAACTTGACCGCCGAACCATTGTTGGTCGTGCTGATTAACTCATAAAAAAGGTCGGCGTTGGCGCTTTCGGCCCGATAGTGTTTGTCATCCGCGCCAAAGGTGAGCGTGGAGACAAGCTTGTCCAGGGCCGGCAAGGGCAGGGAGAATTTGAAGCCCAGTCCCTCATTCAGAGTGACATTCTCGCCGGCTGTCCGATGACCGAGGGCCACCAAGTTTGTCGGATTCCCATCCGGAGTGGCACCTATAATTACATTGGGTGCCCCCATTTGAACGCCCGTGTCCGAGGTCGAACGACTGACGTAGAGCGTCAGTTCCGGACGGCCGGTGGGCGGAGGCATTTGGAACTGGTGGGTGATTTCATTGTAACCGAAGCTGCCGGGACTGGCGTCCACTTGCTGCTCCACCGAATTGTAGCCACCAAGCGGCAGGCGATAATAAGCGCTGTAATTGGCAACCAATGGATCATCGAAGGGAGAGGCATTATACGGGTCGCTGTTTTTGTAATAATTGGGCGTGAAGCTGTATTGGATGCCGGCCTGATGCTCTAGGTCCCAAAGGTTGTCGTATTGGGCGTTGAAATTCACGCGCAGGTCGGGCGTGCCGGGGGTGCCCTGGTTGTTGAGCTCCAGCCGCGCGTGGAGGGGCAACTGGTCCTTGACTTTGAGCGTGAGTTCGCTGGTGTCCGGCTCCGGGCCGGGGCCGATGACGGGATAAATCTGCCGGTCGCGGCTGGCGTTGGCGTTGTCCAGTTCGCGCTGCAGGACTTGCGAATTGAGCAGCGTGTTCGTTTGCAGGCTCGGCAGGGAGCGCATCACGTTGTTGGAACTGTAGTAACGGTTGCCGGTGACGTTGATGGCGGCGAGCCGGCCTTCGGTGACCTTCACTTTCACCGTGGCGTTGGTCAGTTTCTGTTGGGGCAGGCCGACGGACACGGTGACGTAACCGCGTTCGCGATACGCCTTCTGCAGTTCAATCATCGCCGCGCGAATCCCATCAAAGCTGGTATTGGTGCCGAAAGCGCCATCCACGTTGGTGATGACCTGGGCGATGGCTTCCGGCGAAAGAATGGAGTTGCCCATGACCAGATATTTGCTCACGGCAAACCTCGGTCCGGCATTCGTGGCAACCACGTGAATCCGGGTGTCTTGATCACCGGCGTTCAACTCGGCCAGCTTCTGGAACAAAGCCGCGCGCGCGCGGGCTATCGCTTCGGGACCGGCGGCCACGGTCGAATCGTTGACTGCAAGTGGAGCGGCATTGGTGGCGGCGGAGAACGTGGCCGGGGCCATTTGCGGCAAAGCCGGTTCGGCCGCCGGCACGTTCGAACCAGCTTGTGCCTGGTTCCCGGAACTGACGTAACGACTGCCCGACACCCAAATTTGGGGGGACGCCATCGGAAAAATGTTCATCGTAACCGTGCCGTTGGTGATTTGCTGCTGCGCGATGGTGATGCTCATCGCGGGATAGCCCTGGTTGCTGTATTCCAATTGCAGTTCTGAGGCCGCCTTTACTATCTCGTCCAGACTGACGTTCGTGCCGGTGTACTTGGGAAAAATGCGAGCCAGAATGTTCGAGTCAAGCAACGTGTTGCTTTTAACGGCATAAGCACGGACGTTAAAGTGAGGCGCCGCGCTGCTCTCCGCCGGGGCCGCCGGACTGGATTGGGCAGGCACAACCGTTGAATTCGTCTGTGCGATTGCCGGTGAAATAAAATTCAAGATGAACAGGGCGAGCAGGATGCCGGCCCGGGCCACAGACTTCGGAAAATTTTTCCGGGATTGGGGCGGCGGAAGGCTTCGGCGCAGGTTCTGCTGCCGCCATTCACTGGGCGTCATGCCAAAACGTTTTTTGAACATCACATTGAAAAGGCCGAGGTGCTGGTAGCCGCTGTCGTAGGCGACGTTGATGATTTTGGCGTCCGAGTTGGTGAGCAGTTGCCGCGCGCGCTGGAGCCGCAATTCAATCTGGCGCGCGCGCAATGGCACGCCGAACTCCTCGCGGAAGAGGCGGGTGAAATGCCGTTCGCTGCAATTGAGCTGCCCGGCCAGGTCGCGCAACGAGCATTGGGACAGTTCGGCCTCCGGCATCTGGCCGACCAGTTTCCGGAACCGTTCGCGCAGCCTGCCGCCCTCGGCGGATTCCATCGCCGGCGCCGGCAGCAGACCGGCGATGGCGTTCGCCCAAAGTTGCAGCAGCCCGCAACGCACGGACAGACCCTCCCGCTGCGTTTGCTCCGCCAGGCGCGTGAACCGTTGCGCCAGCGGTTCGCCGGCGGTGAAGATGGAAACGTGCGCCGACAGGCAGTTGGGGGCCACTTCGAGCTGATGCCATTCCGCGACCGTAAGCAGGCCGTTGAGGTATTGCGGCTGGACGCTGAAAAACTGCAATTTGAGCGGATCGAGCTGGCTGGCCCTTAACACCCCATTGCTGTTGCCCGCTGCGATCAGACAGTCCCCCGGGGAAAGCTGGCGGGCCGCAACATCCGCTTGCAGCCAATAACCGACGCCCCCGGCCACCCGCGCCATGAACCATTCAAAATGACGGGGACTCCATTCACCCGAAGGGCGCAAGGTCAGTTCCTGCAGCAGGAGATGTCGCTCAATGGTCACCGGCGCACAAGTTGAAGGCCGCTTGTGACTGTCGCGTGTCAACCATGTAACAATTATGAAACAAGAAAACCCGCTTGCCCGACCGGGGGTGGTCAAACGAAACACCTGGCCGGTATTGGACGTCTCGTAATCTTGAAATGTCACAGTCGGCTGTTGGAAACGCTTTCAACTTCCAATTGGCTCAAGTCTTTTTGCCAATTGCCAAACAAGCCGGTTTTGTTAAATTGGATGCGTGGGAAAAATAATTGTAATTCTGTGTCTTTCCTTGTTTGCCGCCGGTTGTGCATCCGACCCGGCGACATCCGCCAAAGTATCTTCCAGCGATGTATTTTTTTTGGCCGCGCCGCCCCCGGACGGCATGCGTATCGGGTGGACTTCATTTAACGATCATCTGACCTGGCATTACGCCGACGATGCCATGGCGCACATAAGACAGGAGGCGGCTGGAAAAGGCGCAAACGTGGTGGTCTTGCTGGGAGTTGATCCGCCCAACGCCATGGGCCATTTCGGACAATTCGAAGTTTATGGTTATCTCGCCACGGTTTATGTCTGGGCAGACTTGTATTATTGCCCGGGGCTGACCAATTCTCCGGCTCAGGAAATACCGGAAGACAAAACCCCGCCGGTTCAACTCGTCTCCGCCTGCTCTGCTCCATCATTCTCCACGTTGTTCGCCACCAGCAGCGCCCGGTAGCAATTCGTCTCAACCGCCCGGCAGTTTAAATGGAAGGGCGCTGGTGTCTGAACGGACACCAGCGCCTGGGCGAACCATCTCGAACCAGCAGCGGTAGGAATGCCAATTTGCGGGCTCATCTAACCACAGCCCGTCCCTTTCGTCAAAGACGGGACGGAAACAAACCGGTGACATTTCGGAGAACAAGAAGGCGATAAGCGCGCATGGCGCGACGGTCGCCCTGGCATTTCATCTCAAAAAACTTCCGGTCGTCTAGTTCCTCCACGCGGATCCGAAGGCAAACAGCGGTCCACCGGGGTTGGCCCCGCGGTTCGGATTCGGTATTGATCCTGTGGTCGCCTCCCCGTTCCTGGGCTTCTGTATCCTGGAATTGGACTCAAGAAAGAAAAAACTCTCCGATGCCACCAGCATCCTTCGGATCCCTTTGGGCAAAGATTGAAAATCGGGGTACGTCGTAATTATTGATTTCATAATGCAACTTTTATCCTCTTTTGACCGTTGGACGTATTGTTCTCCAAAAAGTTCAATCGAGCCAGTTACGTTCGCGTTACACCAGCTCCCGGGTCGTCGCTTGCGCTCCAATGCGGTGAATAACTCGTGCTTGCCATCCACACGAAGAAGCCGATGCTTTTCAGATTCGCGAAGTTCATATTAACCAGTGGTTTTTATGTTGAACCAAACACTTGAGCCGGCTCGTGAGTTGAGCATCGATCTAACCCTCGTCAGGGGTGCGGAAGGGAATCTGTCTTGTTCCATCCGAATCCAGGCTGCGCAGATGATCACTTACGATCAACAGATTGGCTTCACGCAGTTGAGATTGACCAAGGGCAGCGTCCTTGAGGTCAGAGAAGGCACCGATCAAATTGACCGTCTCGTTCGAGGCGCTGTCGCTAATCTCACTGGGGAAGAACCACCGAAAAGCCAGCCATGAACACGACATTGCTTCTAAACAAGGCAAGCCAAGAGGTGGAACGCGTCAAAATGCAAGTTGCGGTTGACGCAAAAGCGGCCCAACTCGCACACGAATTGGCCCGGGCGGCGAAAGTCAATTTGAAACAGGCGCGGAAGCTGTCCAAGATGGCCAGGAAATCGGCCCGGAAGGCTGAGGATAGGGCCGAGGAGTCTTCGGCAACGCTCGAAACCGCTCAGGCAAAACTGGAGATACTGCGAGAGCGAATCAGGAAGGAGCAGCGCAAGAACAGCCCTGCAGGACTTGATACTCGAGGTTCCGAATCTGTTCAGAAACCCTCCCCGAAGTCGAAGCCGGCCGCCCTCAGAGCAAACGGTGCCCGTCAGTCGCGCAGAAAACAGCCAACGGCAAACCTGCCAAACCTGTCCCGGCAGTCGCACCCGAACCCAAACCGGTTCCAGCCACCCGTCAAAAATTGGGTGACCTGAATCCATTGCCGGCACCTGACGTTGCCGCGCCTTCCTTTTCCGGCCAAAAACCAATAAATGATTGAACACCTTGCTACCGAACTTTCCCTCTCAGGAGTGGTGGTAATCTAATTGTAACAATTTGGCCGTTTGCAAAAGTGATTTTTTACCCTAAAATGCCAGGCAACGCTTTAAGATATGGTCAAAGATAAAATCATCAATAAGCCGAACAAGTTGTTTGAATTTTCAGATGACAAACAAGCTGTGGATTTGCTCTTTGAGTTGGGCCTGATTGGCGAGTTTTCCATAAGCCATCCGCCCGGCAAGACAACAGCACAAGTTATAACCGGAGACCTTCCAACCCACTACGTAATCGCCACGCGTTCCGCCGGGAACCTCGAGGTTGGAGAAAACGGCTATTGGGTTCTTTGCATACCAAAAAGCCAATATTCGGAAGCGGAAATTAACGACCACATGCAGGCCATCGTGGCCCGGTTTCAGTCCCAAGGAATGGCGGTCGAAACCATAATCCCGATGTTCCCACAATCATCGGATATGACCAACCGGGCGGTTTCCGTATGAAACAATATTTATCTACAGTCCTCGCATTAGTATGCATCGTGTTGGTCATATCTCTTATCGTGATGAAACGGGGTGATAATGCACAGCATGAAAATGATGCCGGTGCGATTGCCGGTTTTTCGAACCAGTTGACTTCGGCACAGGTGCAAATCGCCTCTTGTAATGGAACGATCCTCACATTATCCAATCGATTCGACGAAAGCCGGTCTGCGTCATTGACGTTTTCAAACCATTTGATTGAAGCCGAATCCACCATTGTTCTCGACACGGAACAAATCACCAACCTGAACCAGCATATCGCAGAGCTGGAATCGGAAAATCAAACTTTAGGCCGGCGCGTCATGGATTTGACCAGCCAGATGGCCGGCCTCACGGGCCAAATCACTTTGACCGGGGCCAGTCTGGATCAGGCAAAAACAAACTATGCTCTCTTGGAAAATCGTTTGCGCAGAGATGTGGCCGAGCGAATTGTTGTGGAACGAAAATTTAACAATCTTTTGGAACTGCAGGCTCAAATGCAGAAATTAAAGAAGAATCCAGCCGATGTGATTTCCTCCGAGAGCATATATGCGGGTTTGGGTGTGGAGGTGAAATCGAACGGCACGTTCCATGTCATTTCCCCGGACTGATGCAGAAGTCAAGCCACGCACATGCACCTCTGATTGTGGGCGATTCGGGATTCATCGCTTGACGGCCAAAAGGGTTTCTGCCACTGCTCTGGCCCGCCGGGGTCGAATGACCATGAATATACGAGCCATCACAAAACGGGAGCCGTTGGCGGTGGAGGCCGGCGTGTCCAAGCTGGCCCGCGTGGAGTTTGCGCGGCATCCGTATCCCGCCTTGCTGAAGGAGCCGGCCCATTTCTGGGACGAGATTTTCATCGCCAACGAAGCCTATGTGCTGGGGGAGGTGACGCACCCGCGCATCCGCCGCAAAATGGCGTATGACGCCGCGGCTCACCGGCTTTTCCTGGAATACATCGAGGGGGCGACGTTGCACGAACTGGTGCAGGCGGGCGTCACCCGCGCGAACCCGGGCCGGACGCATCGTCTCCTGCAAAGCGTGGCGGAAACGGTGGCGGACATGCACGCCGGCATCTTTTGCGGACGCCCGATCGTCCACAACGATTTGAAGAGCAAGAATGTGCTGGTGCCCGTGGCCACGCCCGGGGAAACGCGGCTCATTGATTTTTCGCACTCGTATTTCGATGGGAACCTGCCGCCCTTCATCACCGACAAGAAAAACAACCCGGCGGGCACGGCCAAATATTCGGCCCCGGAGAAATGGGAGGGAGATTTCACGAAGGGTTTCAAGGGCGACGTCTTCGGCTTTGGCGTCATGGCTTATTATGCATGCACGGGAAAACATCCGTTCGACGGCAGCAAGGCGCAAATCGAGCGGGCAATCCGGGAGGCGACGCCGCCTTCCCCTCTGAAACCAGGGCACAATCTAATCCGCAACACCGTGGTCATCATCATGGCATGCCTGGAGAAAAATCCCGACCGCCGACCT
>Ga0265323_10000588_pt1 | contig 20010 bp, 17 predicted proteins | sample 41225metaG_FD_193580 | JGI IMG/M metagenome (GOLD analysis project Ga0265323, IMG submission 193580) | Rhizosphere microbial communities from Carex aquatilis grown in University of Washington, Seatle, WA, United States - 4-12-25 metaG | ecosystem: Host-associated > Plants > Roots > Rhizosphere...
CGCCACCAGTTCCTGTGAGACCTTGTATACCTTGTAGTCCTGTGAGACCTTGTAAACCTGTTGTTCCTCCGCCACCAGTTCCTGTGAGACCTTGTATACCTTGTAGTCCTGTAAAGCCTTGTATTCCAGTCGCTCCTCCACCACCAGTTCCTGTAAGACCTTGAAGTCCTTGAAGACCTGTAGATCCCTGGACTCCTGTTGTTCCTCCACCACCAGTTCCTGTAAGACCTTGAAGACCTGTAGATCCCTGGACTCCTGTTGTTCCTCCACCAGTTCCTGTAAGACCTTGAAGACCTGTAGATCCCTGGACTCCAGTCCCTGTGAGGCCTTGTATACCTTGTAAACCTGTCTGACCTTGGACACCTGTCTGACCTTGGACACCTGTTGGCCCTCCACCACCAGTTCCTGTAAGACCTTGGATGCCTTGTAAACCTGTAAAGCCTTGGGCACCAGTCGCTCCTCCGCCTCCAGTTCCTGTCAGACCTTGAAAACCTGTAAAACCCTGGACTCCAGTTAGCCCTTGTAATCCCGTCGCTCCTCCGCCTCCAGTTCCTGTCAGACCTTGAGAACCTTGAAGACCCTGAACTCCAGTCAGACCTGCCAAACCTGTAGCACCTTGAGGACCCGCAGACGGCCCTGTTACTCCACAAACACCTGTAATACCTTGTAGCCCTGTAAAACCAGCTCCTGCAACACCTGTTACACCTTTAAGGGATGCTCCTGATGCATATTGGAAATAGACAGCCCCAGTACTTGCTGCTCCAGTAGCTACTGCAGTACCCCAGGTAAACGGCATCACACCTGTAACCCCTGCTATTCCCGTAGCACCTTGAGCTCCTGTAGCTCCCCCAACTCCTGTCAGACCTTGGAGACCTGTCTGACCTCTAACTCCTGTAATGCCTTGAGGGCCTGCAGAAGGACCTGTTACTCCTTGAACACCAGCCACACCCGTAGATCCCCCTGAAGTTCCAGTAACTCCTTGAACACCGGTTATTCCTGCACCCGTAACTCCTTGAGGACCCGCAGAAGGGCCTGTCACACCACTAATACCTGTTATCCCCTGAAGGCCTGTAAAACCCTGAACTCCAGTATTTCCTACACCCTGTAATCCTGTCTGGCCCGATATTCCGGTTTGACCTTGTATTCCTGCACCAGTCAATCCTTGCAATCCAGCTTGACCTTGAACACCCGTATTTCCAGAAACCCCTATTCCAGTAAAACCCTGTGCTCCAGTTGGTCCTTGAGAACCGATTAAACCTTGGATACCCTGAAGACCTGTTGGACCTTGTACCCCAGTAAATCCTGGGTCACCTTGTGGTCCTTCCTCACCGTCAGCACCTGTTAATCCCTGGACTCCTGTCGGCCCTACCGTACCTTGGACACCTGTTACACCTTGAAGAGACGCAGTTATAGAGTCGTATTGAAAGTAAACAGCACCCTCAGACCCTGTAAGCCCTTGCGGACCAGTCATGCCGAATGTAAACGGAACGACTCCTGTGAATCCCTGTAATCCTGTTGTACCCTGGAATCCTGTTTGTCCTTGAATTCCAATAGGACCCTGAAATCCAAGGACACCAGTAAATCCTTGTGCACCCTGGATACCTGTTTGACCTTGAACTCCTGTTAGCCCAACCCCTTGAATACCGGTTAACCCCTGAGATCCTGTGACTCCCTGAGACCCTGGTGTCCCAACTCCTGTTGGCCCATTATAACCTACGCCTGTTTGACCTTGCAAAGATCCGGCAGATATTTGAGTCCAATGCCCTACTCCAGTAACCCCGGCAAACAAAGCTTCATCTTGCTCATTCCATAATAAAACGGGAGGAACTCCGATAAGAGGGTATGAAGAAGAATCTATAAAATTGGCCACCCCTTGAAGCCCAGTAACTCCCCGACCTTGAGCCCCCGTAAATCCCTGTAGTCCTTGGACTCCTGTCGAACCAGTATCCCCAACAAGGCCTTCTTCCCCATCTGCCCCTGTAAAACCTTGAAGACCTTGAAGACCTGTTAACCCTTGTAGGCCGGTCTGTCCAACTTGCCCCTGTAAACCTGTATTTCCTTGTACCCCTGTATTTCCTTGTACTCCTGTCTTACCTTGAACACCTGTTAAACCTTGAGACCCTATATTACCTTGGACACCTGTGGCTCCTAAAATACCCTGAGATCCAGTAAGTCCTTGTAATCCAGTATTACCTGTAAGGCCAACAATTCCTTGCAGCCCTGTCGAACCTTGTATAGAAATTCCTGTTAGGCCCTGAAACCCAGTCAAACCCTGAACCCCTGTACCTCCCGAAGTACCTGAAATTCCCGTTAGACCTTGAAGCCCAGTAAAACCCTGAACCCCTGTACCTCCCGAAGTACCTGAAATTCCTGTTAGTCCCTGTAATCCAGTACGACCTTCAACTCCTGTTCCTCCCGAAGTACCAGAAATTCCTGTTAATCCCTGTAATCCTGTTTGGCCCTGAACTCCTGTCAAACCTTGTAAACCTGTAAAGCCCTGGATTCCTGTGCCTCCCGAAGTACCAAAAACTCCTGTTAGACCTTGCAGACCTGTTTGACCCTGGATTCCTGTGCCTCCCGAAGTACCAAAAACTCCTGTTAGACCTTGCAGACCTGTCTGACCCTGGATTCCTGTGCCTCCCGAAGTACCAAAAACTCCTGTCACTCCCTGTAATCCTGTACGACCTTGAACTCCAGTGCTTCCCAAAGGACCTATTGTACCTTGTACTCCAGTAGAACCAAGAAACCCCACTCCTGTCGTACCTTGAACTCCAGTAGCTCCAAAAGATCCACCGTAGGCGCCTATATAACGATAGCCAGATATTAAAAAAGGTTGAGCAAATCCTGCAGTGCTTCCACTAAAGACCAAGATTCCCATTTGATACTCAAAAAACCACCCACATGGATCCGTAGGAAAAATCTCATTACCATTATTATCATAAATATGGACGTCATATCCTGTACCAAGAGGCGCGGTAGGATTGTATTTATTGCTAATCCACCCTTCAAGCCTATTACTACCAGAAAATGCATAATAGCATTGATTTCCAGCAACAGTGGGTTCCAAAGTTAGTGCAAATTGGGTGTATTGCGTAGCTACACCCTGAGACACGGCATCAGAAGGATTAGGCGGTATTGCAGTTGTCCATACTTCATCAATGTGGGTATTTAAAGTCTCATCGCCATATTCACTATAAAAGGCTTTATTCGACGATGTTGTACGCCTATTTATTAGAGTCTTAAAAGCGTAATCATTTATATTCCAAGGCATATATTAACTCCTTAAAAACCCGTGATTACCATTTGAGATGCTTGTGCCGCAGAAGCATTTTTTAAAACTACACGAATAAAGACCACACCAGAAGAATAAGATGTCGAGCTTAAACCAAAAGTTAATTGCAGGGTATTCCCTGAAGAACTTCCAAGCTGACAACCTGTACTATCCCCAGAAAAGCTACCGAAAGGCCGACCACCATCAAGCCAACCTGTCGCAGAAGGAAGCCTTACATCAAAATTTAAATTGCCATTATGGTCTGGAGAAATACTGGTGTAGTTCATCCCAGCAAAAACAACCTGAACATTAGAATAGCCTGTTCCAATATTTACGCCCCACACAATCGTCTGGTCACCCGTAAATGCCGAATAATTCGTCCCGCCTCCTTGCGCCGGCAAATAACCCGATGTAAAATTAAGCGTAGGATATGCCCATACTGAATTATATAGCTGGCCGTTACCATTTGTCAGAGGAGCAGAACTTGTCCAGTTCCCAGTCACGGACCCAGGAACTACGGAAAAATTCGTGCTTAATGGAAATCTATAGTTCTCATCAAACATCGTAATATTTCCACCAGTACTGTATGTTGGGCTATAAGTATCCACCAAAACATTATTTGAAGCTGAAACCCCGGTCGTGCTCGATCCGTTAGGTTTACGCCCAACCACCGTTCCAACTGCATTGATGCTATAAGAATTGGAGGCGTTTAAAGCGACAGTAGTGCTCAGGCTATATACCTGATTGTATGCAAAAGAAGCCCCATTGATCGCAACATCAACATTATTAAAACCAGGCATCGAATACGATAAAGGATTCGTCGGCCGTATTGCTTGATTTGCCAAATTTGCGATCGAGGCACTAAAATTAAAAACATCTCCCGTAGAATAATATCGGATTCCAGACAAATAACGAGTACTGCTCAAAGTATTCTGAGTAACCGAAAAAGCCGAAATAGAAGGAGCAAGATTGCTATTATCGTACCAGAAGTAAGTATTATTAGTCTGTTGATTTGAGACCCCAACAGTATACAACAACGAATGACTTCTGAATCCAGGATTCGCTTGCGTATAATTTATCTGAGCGCTCGCATCATGCCATATACTATTATAGACCGTAATAGAACTTACCTGAAGATCTCCCGTTGTTCCAACTCCTGAACTCAAATATCTCGAGTAAGTTCCTATCCCATTATCATAATGAGTAAGGAGTCCAACATCTCCTCCAAAAGTGCTACCACATTTAAAAGTTCCAGGAGAATTAGATAGAGTATAGGCATTACCCACAACGTAATCGGTAATTGTATTGCCAGCCACACGCCCATTCTGATACCACAGACCCGCGGACAGTCCAGTAGGAAGGATCGCTGAGTATTTAATCGGACCAGAATACACCAAATCCCCAGACAATGATCCTGGAGGGGCAGGAGCTATAGCTAATAAAAGACCATTTAAATCATCAATAGCATCGGTTGTAATAGTGCTTGCATCAAAAAGAAAAATTCCAGACTGAAAAGTCCCGTCTGTAGGAAGTCCTAATGGAATCATATCCGCAACTGTCGCCCCAGAAGGACCTGCAGGTCCAGCGGGACCGGCCGCCCCAGGAGCTCCGGGAGGCCCTTCTGGACCTTGCGGACCGGGAACACTACTTACAGGAGGTAATGGAGACGTCCCGTCACTGATTCTTAAGAATCCGATATCTAAAAAAGCTTGCCCTACCACTGCAGGATTAGAACTATCGTAATTTTTAGAATCAATCCACAATGAGTCTGCAGTCATGTAGTGAGTACTATCGAAAGCAACAAGAGACGTCGACACATCCCCTAAAGTAAAAAAAGTGCCCCGATTATTGATCCACCAGTAATTTGAGCTAATATCATAATTACCCGCGGGAGTTTGATTATCCATTCTAAATAACGTAGCAGAAGAATCTGTACGATCGTGGTTAATGAATAAGGACTCACTCTGACCCTTATTCCATAACTTGATAACTTCACCACTGTTATCGTTAGATTTATTTATTAAGAGAGCAGGTCCACATTCGGTTCCCGCAACATAGATGAACAATCCAGGATTACTTGTATCGTGTCCTGTAACAACGCTATCTCCTACGTGAGAAATAAGCTGGGCTACTCCCGATCCAGAGTTGTAAACCCCCATACCAACATCTAAGCCCCAATTAAAAACTTCTATACCCCGGCCGAGCCCAGTACCGTCTTTATTAACCGATAAAGCACTATCATTACCGTGTTGATAAATAGTTACCGCGGAAGTCCCATCGAGATAGGGCTCATTAATAATGTTTACGGCGCCTTGAGAACTATTGTTATAGATTACAAACGGCGTTCCGTATGAACCATCATGATTAATCTGTATGTCAGTTCCCACTCCTTGGGAAGTTATAAAAATTCCATTTGCATCCGAATTAGTATTCAGCACGACCATAGTTCCAGCCGTTTGATCCACACTGATGGTTGTGGAATCCATCGCGGACAAATTAAAAAGATTAAGAGTAGGACTAATACTATCGCTTTGAATATTTAAAACAGATCCGAGGAAAACCGAAGAATCCTTCGAAATAACAATCGAGTCCTGGCTTCCAAAATCCTGAGCATTTAAAATGCCCCCACTTCCACCCAAATGATTTAATTGAAAATCATAACCATTTCCCAAGTTGAGGGATTTAAAAATGCTATTAGTCGAATCGGAAGTGCGAGAGGTCGCCCATACTTCAAAAACATTACCTTTACCTTGCGAGAATATATCAAACCCGATCGCCGTGGAAGTCGAGGAATCCATGTTCAAGGTATAAGCAGGAAGGGTAGATCCGTCCGTCGTTTGTTGCACGTTGCCATAAATCTCAAGAAAGTCCTCACAAGGCGCCGTGGAATTACCTAACTGAGTATTACCTTCAACAATTAATCCTCCCAATGTCACAGTAGAATCTGAGAACAATTGGCCATCAACGGTCAAATCACCTTGAATCAGCACATCATTCGTGACGGACAAAGCCCCTACCGTGTAATCTCCTGTCGGATCCATCTTGGCCGGCGTTATAGCACCATTCGCGATTGAAGAAGTATCCACGCCACCATTATAAAACAAATTATCAATCTCAGCAATCGTCCGGACCACGGTCCGGGTATCGGTAATCATCGAGGATAGGATCGAAGACTGCCCCACAGGCCGTAATATTTTTGCAATATTTAGGGTATAATTTTGAACCGTTCCATCTGGAGAATAATCTAAAGGAGTAGGAAAACCTTCGGAAACTTTCACATCCGACACAATACGAAGCCTATTTGCACTCGGAAACCCAACGACAGGGTCTAGCAGAGTCGAGTCGTAATACTCACTGCTGGTATCAGCCGAAACCTCACCAAGATGAAAATCAATATAAACATAATCTGTTCGATAGGGTTCCCAGTTTATTCCATCAAGAGTTCTATATATCGCTCCACCAGCGCCCCCAACAAATCCAGTGGTATCTTTAAAAACAACCGCATGAAGATCAATTCCAGGGGTGATGACCGTTGAGTCCCATATAGTTCCATTATAATGCGTTATAACGCCATTGTCTCCGACGGCCCAACCCTGAGAAACATTTTCAAAATAAAGATCGCGTAAATTCTGTGTTGTATCTGAAAAATTTAAACCCCAAGTTATGCCGCTGTTTGTTGTTTTAAGAACAACACCATTATCCCCAACTGCAAACACATGCGAGGCGTCGACTGCAAAAACCCGAGCAAGATTGGACGTCACATCGCTGGTTTGTTGGTTCCAGACTACATTACCTGGTAAGAAAGCTATAATCGTCCCACTACTACCCACTGCCCATGCATGGCTCTGATCAGAAAAAGAAACCCCGCTCAAATCAGAAGCTATAATTGGAGCAACCTGAGTCCAAGAACCGGTATACTTAACAACCGTCCCGTACTGCCCTACCACCCATCCAAAATTTGTAATGAACTGAGCGTCCAGAAAAGTGTAGGGAATAGAAGGGACCCCCGCAGCAGAAATCCAACTTAAACCTCCATTTGATGTCTGAAGAACTACTCCATTACCACCTGACTCACCAACCGCAAAACCATGAGCCGAATCACTAAAAGACGTGGCATAAAGAGTATTTCCTGAAGCTCCCGAGCTCGTAATCCAACTCCGACCGTAATCTTGTGAAACATACAAAGGAGTTGATGTGGTAGAATTCGTAAGAGCAAGAGTTGTTCCATTAAGACTTAAACCCGTAACTGTAGAAGTAGGACCATTAGGCGTCGTAAGTGCGGGCAAAACCGTTTCCGTAAACCCATCATCGGTCAGAGACCCCGTATTCGTCTGATCACCATAATCAATGTTGCCCTTTAAAAATAAACGGTATCCATCGAGATAGATCACTGCAGGATTCGTGCCGTCACCACCGGTAATGGTAAAATTATTGGCGGAATTTGAAAGACTTTGGGTTATCTGGTATGCCGTATCAACAGCACTGTCCCCGATCTCGGTCTTGATAAATCTTCGGGTAAATGTATTTGAGATATTGTGAAGATCACGGAGCTCGGCATCGGTTAAATTTGCAAGTTGTTGAGCTTGAAGCAGGTAATATTTTTTGTCTTCATTATATAATTCTGGGGCATATGAACCGGTATATGTTTCGGACATGGAAAATTACCTTTTTAAAATAAATTTAAGGCAGTTATTCAGCTATAACTAGTATGGGTGTGAGGAAATTAGAAGATAATTATCGAAAGTGCCCGAGTCTATTCATGGTGTGGCGCTCCATAAGTGTGTTGGTGCCACGTCTGGACATCTCAGCTTGAAGAGCGGATGTTGGTCGCATGGTATACATTGCAGTCTTTTTCTGCTTCAAATAGTATTGTCTATAAGAAATTCCCGATCTCGAGGTCGAATCAATTATCTTATTCCCACCGACCCCGCCCTTGGCCAGGAACTCTGTAGCCAGATACACGGCCCGGGCAAAGGCATCGGAAAGGTCGTCATGCAGACCTTTTACTTCAGGAGCTTGAACGGAGATCAAATACTTGGACTGCATATCAGCCTGCAGTCTCAACATTTCCGTTATCAAAGGCAAATCCTTAGTCTTTTTCCCTTCAACAATATGCTCATCATCTTCTGGAATCCTTAAAGAGGCGTCCAGCATTTTGGTCATCAAATTCTGATATACTTTTGAATTAAGTTCCCGATTACAATGTATGGCCTCTATTTGTTTATAACCCTTATCATGAAGAACTGGAAGCATAGCCAAGCCATAATACTGATCCATGAAGCCTTTAGAGATAAAAAACTTCCCAGCACATTCCGCAATCCAATTAGCCATTTCTTCTGGATGAAAATAATCCTTCTTTTCATCCGAGGAATATCGAACTTCTATAAAATCCAATTCAATTAAATCCCTTGGAGCCCCATCAACAATGCTTCGCACAGGATGACATATCGCGATCGCCGTTCCGTCTTCTTTAAGTCCCACGTCAATGCCCATGAAATGGGGCACTCTCGCATTGCTCGTCTTTTTTAACTTAAGATTAGGAACAATGTTAACCCTAAGAATCTGCTCATTCTCGATCCACCCAGATACCCGGTCGCTAAACTGGGCCCCATACTCACACATATAGGTAACAGGGTTATCGATATATGCCGATCGCAAAGCCTTAGGAGATAAAGTATGATCAACCTCCCAGGTCGGGGCCTGGATCATGAGCAGATTCACACACTCTTTCTCCATGGATTTTTGAAAGAGTTCATAAAATTTTCCAGTCCGAGTCGCGGGGGAAGAAATACAAATGATTCGACCATCTGGTTCACCATCAGGCTTATTAAACCTAATAACGGAAGGTGTTACAGCATCATAAATTTCTTTATCCGACTTATCGACCGAATTTTCTTTTTCAAAGAAATAGGCCATCTCATCCATGACTGCAATAATATTATTATGCCCGCGGAGACCTCGGCCACTGCAGGGGGCGGCAACGATTCTTAAAGATGGCCGGCCTCCTTCACCGTATTTATCAATATCTCTCTGAGTACTTAATTGCATGTAGCTAAGGGTTGGTTTATTTCGATACTTCTTAAAATATTCCGAACTTTCAAGATGCCCGGCTATTCTACGGAAAAGTTCCGAGGCCTGTTCCTGATTCGTGGCTAGGCAAGAAATCCGGATTTCGTCATCTGGCATAACCCCATAATATTCCTGCGGGCAAACTTTTTTTAGCAGTCTATAGGTCTCATAAGCTACCAGAACGGCAATGCTGCTCGTTTTTAATCCACGGCGCCCAATAACAAGGTGAAGATTAGTTCTGGTCTCTTTTGGGTTTCCTGTAATCTCTTTAACATTTGCTCGACCTTCATTATATAAAAAATTCAAATATTCATTTTCTGTAAAACGAAAACGTTCCTGTTCATTAAACCGGTCTTTAATTATTATTCTTTTCTCTGTATTATCGAGCGGAATATTGTAATAAGATTTAAATATGAACTTCTGAACGGGGAATAATGGAGGTATTCCAGGAGATCCTAGATGAAGGCCCCAAGGAGCTTCGGCAAACTCAATGATATTTTTTTCTGTCTCATCCTTCAGCTTTGAAGTGCTAATAAAGGAAGTACAGAGATCTGAAATGCTCATTTTATTCTATCTAAATGACTGATTTTGCAAGCTTTTCCGCTTTAATTTCCCAACCGTCCAGATTCTTTTTAAAACTGTGGAAAAACATTTCGCGGTATTCGGCCGGGATCTTTATTTCATCGAATGTATTCGATATTATTGTTAGGAGCAACTTAAAAACTTCCCGAAACTTTGGCCCTCTTAAATCTAGATCGCTTGCCATGCCCATGAGGGCTTGCTTCTGAATAAGAGTCTCAGACATGTATTTTAAAAGAGTTCCGCGTTTCAAGGAAATAAAAGAAGTATCTTTCCCCTCTTTCCCCTTTTTAACACGGACGTCTTTTAAAGAACTCTGCTCTTCAGCCAGGCCCATAAGAACTGTTTTGAGGACTGTGTCAGGCGGGTCATCTTCCCGAATAGCTATACAAATCTCATCATTGGAAAGATCCTCGGCCTGGGTAACCGCTACTTCTTCCAAGGTCTGGGGGAGAGTAAGATCCTGAGGCCCTTTGACCGAGTTCAAAACGTCGAGGTTTGCCTGTGCTGCTTCCATATAAGAGCCGTGACCAGCCATTTTACACCTCTTGGGGTTCCTTTTTTAGCACGACAAGTTTCCACCCATTTTTATCACACAACTCTTTTATTTGCTTCATATCTACGAAATTTTCTGAGACTGTGACAATCATTGGTTTATCCATTTTAAAGACTCAATATGGAATCAAAACCGGAACGCCCACCTAAGTCATCAATTTCCATATTCCCGGTCGAGGCAGGGAGTGATGTATCGAAAGCAATATCAGTATTGGCACCACTGAAAAAGTCTATGTACTCATTGCTCGTGGCCTCGATCGTGCTAGGATCAGGAAGAGTCTCTTTCTTCTTGAGCTCTGGGGCCTTTTCCTTCTCAACTTTAACAGGGGCATTGGCCTTCACACCTACTGGAGAGGCATTAAAAGCCTTCAAGGCGCCAGCCAGAACTTCTTTTGCCTGTGGAACAGGGAGTTTTTCCGAAAGCATAGAGGCCACTTTCTGAATACTGTCTCCCTTTCTCAAAGCTTCAAGAGCCGTTACGTGGTGTTCAGTAGTAGCTGATTTCCCCGTAAGGTTGTAGAAATAACCTTGTTGACCAATATTCCGACCTACTTTTTTCTCGACTGCTTCAACAATTTTAATCGGATATTGCCGGCCAAGCTTCTTGAGCTCTTCTCCTATATATTCAGGAATCTCATTGGCCGTAACAAGTTTGTCGACGGTTTCCGCGACTAGGCCCTGGTCAGAGATAACCATGGCAAGATATTTTCCAGATTGTTTGAGATCATTCATTGCATATTTCGTCCGAAGCATCTCTTTTAAATCACTGCCAGCCTTACCCTTAGCAAGTTGTTCCCTGGCAAACGTAATAATTGGTCGGACCACTTTAAAATCCAATTCTTCTTGAGCAAATTTGGCCTGGTTCGACAGTTTTTCGTTTTTAAATTCTTTGCCGGAAAGATCCCCGCTAACTCTTTGAACCGATGCCTTGGCAACAGCCTTCGGTTTTACATAGAGGAAAGCATCTCGAAGAGTCTCTTTGGAATTGATTACGAAATCTTTATCGATACGACCGGCTTCAACCAAGTGTGCTTTATATTGATTAAAAAGGGATTCATCATAATTAACGCTAGCCACAACATTCTTACGAAATTTTGAAGCCAGCAGACTGATAACATCAGCATTAACTTTACTTGCATTTACCACGATATCCCGGGCAAGACGGGCCCGATGTAGCTTCAAAAATTCCTCAGCTTCGCGAGCTGAAGAAAAAGCCGAGGCATCGATATAAACATTACCTAAAAGGCCTTGCTCACTGGCAAGCTTTTCAAGGGCATCTTTGGCTCTCAAAAGCTTCTCGGAAGAATGACGGGAACGAAGATGTGCAACAAGTTCTTTACCTTTATGACCGAGCATCATTGCCTGCTTCGCATCCTGTACAACTTCATCATCATCGTTTTTCGAGGCCATAGGCATAGATTGTGTGCAGGCACCTTGATTAGGGATGAGGTTGATCCCGGTGCTTTCCTTGGTACCCCAGAGTTCCGCGAGCTTGGGGAGTACCCGAACCGAATTATTATCCGAAGGATAATTGTCATATCCCACAGGATTCGGATTTAACCAATCGTGGTTCACAATAGAAGGATTCGAAGGTGTTGTGCCAATAATACTTTCAGGTAAGTTACCAAGCATAATAAACTCCTTTATTTGCGGAAATAATTAACTAAAGATTGACTCACTGCAGAAGCCAGTTTCTCTTGATCCTTTTTCTCAAGATTCACTGGATCCTTTTCCTCATTATCATTAACTGTAACTATGTCATCATTTTTAATGTCGTCATTCTCTGGCGACTCCTCGACCTTTTCAATGGCGTCGTCTTTTTCCTTAATAAGCTCCTTAACCTCTTTTTCCTCGGCAATGCTCCAGCGAGGATTAGTAAGCTCATCTGCAATGCAATCCGCAACATTACTTAAAGTATGCACGGAAGTATTAATAGATTGTTTAATGTCCTTGACCGGTATAATGTACCCGATTCCCCCGAGCTTCCCATCAGGACTTAACTCAGGACTTTTTACCCGAGAGAATTCATTCAAGGCCGAGGTCAGAGTCCCCAGAGCAACACTCACATTATGGAGTATATGTTTAAGGTGCTTGGCTTTCTTGGGGTTGTAGGTAAAATCGTCGGGAATCTCTCGACGGAGTGCTCCCGCGGTCGCAGTCTTGATCAATTCTGGATTATCCGTGAATCGCTGACGTGACATATTACCGTCCTATCTTAAAATCTATTGTTATCTATATGTATGGCTATCACTGCCATCGCAATGGTAGTTGCTACAATAACTGCTATACCTACTATTAACATTATGTACCCTATATCTTCAAAGGTTGTTTCGTATCTGGATTAAATAGGCGTTCAATAACAACTTTTCCGTTATTGTCTTCGCTGACTCTCCATAAATCTTTCTCAGCTTTATGCACAAGCGTCTCGGACCCTATACGAAAAAAATCAGCCAGGTCACTTAAAGAAGCGACTTTGATTTTATCCCCAGTTAGGAAAGAATCCATATCGCAAGCTTCCACTTCATCCCTAATATCACAGGCATCTTTTGCCAGAGTCTCGTACATTGAATTCCATGTAGGTTCTTCTTCCATAAAATTTCCTTAATCCAGAATTTAAAAACAAAAAACACCTTTCATCACGCCGACAATCCACAATAATATAGACAAAATTAAAAAAATGGCCGCTGTGATGAAATTTTCTTTCGAAAATATAGTGTTTTTCTTTTGAATTATTTTATTACACCTGTCACATACAACGGTTGGCCCAACACCAGTGACACACCGAGTTATATGAAACCCCAACTTGCAAAGCAAATTTTTCTCTGAGCTCATTATTAAGTTCCTCCATTCGTGACCTGCTGTGTCTTGTAGTGCTATAACCCATCTGGCCACCCACCGATATCTCCTCCCGTAGGAGGCTCTTCACATTCGAGCCCTTCAGGATCCGGGCCATCTCCCCGCGGTTTCACATCCGTTACAACAGGATCGTGCGGGGCACTAAAATCACCTTTTCCAATATCTATATCTCGTATAGGTCTCTCCCCTTGCCTGGGAATGTCTTCTCTTTTTTGGTTATAATTGTCGTAGAGACCTTCCAAACTTTCAAGAATCTCCTCCGTCCCAGACGGGACCTCACTATCATAATAATAGGTCACCTGTTCTGGAGGATTTTCTATCTCAGCTGTAATTGCTCGTGCTATGATCCTTAAACTCTCTGCCGCCTTTTTAAAGGGATATCCCGGATATGAATAAACCCGTTCCCATTGTTTTAAGGCGCTTTTCATCTTTAAAAGCTCGTCCTTGTCCGTCTCTGTCTCCAAAAGAGCCCGAATCGTGTCTGGAGGAGAATTTAGATAGGGGTTATTATCCTCTCCTCGGCCCGGGACATTCGAGCCCGAGGGTGGATGAAATATTGAATCAGCTCTTTTATATGACAAAACACCCATCCTTATCTTAAAGACAAGATGTTTAAGGCTTTGTATTAATAGAAAATTACGCCAGAGTGCATAATTATCTATTAATGAGGATATTTAAATAGGCCGGGTATGCTGGCTTTTTTAAATGCATACAAGGGTGAATCCGCCTTTCTGGATTCAAGCAGGATGATCCAACTGCTCAACACGGATCAAAACCGGTCGGCCGTAATACGCCACCAAACACAGAAGGAGTCCGCCATGGACACATCCCATTCTTCCATCAATTCCACTATCGAGCTTCGACTTCAAGAAGCAGCGAAAATTCTCAAGACCTCAGAGACAGAACTACTAAGTTTTTTAAATGCTCAATTAGGTTTTGTGGCCGACGATGAGGGCCTTCAGCTTCTCGATGCCGAGACCACTACGGAGAAAGTCATTGCCGACATTATGGGATCTACGTATCCCAAGCTCGCGGCCTTGGCCGCTGGAGCTATTTTAAAAGGCCGAGATCCTTTCAAAAAGTCTCAGCCAGATAATCCTATTATTATCAACACAACAACAATAACTTCAAACGAAGCTACACAAAGATCTGATGAATTTTCCGGTTCCATAATTTCTAACCAATTCGTGGAACTCGCAAAGGCCTTAAAACCTGTCCAACAGTGGGACGACAAGGCCCTACTTGAAAATTTCATAGCGACACGGTCAGAAGAATCTGAGATAGAACTCGATCGAAGAGCAAAGCATCAGAAATTTGTGGTCTTAAAGAATCCCGCTACGAAAAACTTAAAAAGGTATGAACCAGGGCAAGAAGATATCGATGTAGAAACAACCCTCAAACTACTTAAAGACTCAAGAAAAAGAACAATCCCCGGAATTATTCCAATCCAGGGTGGGTTTGCCATTGTATACCACATCACAGCCTTGAACATACAGGACCGCCTTATTGAGATCTGCCCCATATGTGGGGAGGCCCTTTATGAGGGCTATTGTGAAAAATGTCAACTAAATTTCGCTAATGTTGGGGAAGATGAACGTTCCTACATTCGTCTTATCTCTGAATATGGCCCATTCAGAAAAGATAGTCTGTCTGATCGAACTGCCATTTTAACGAGTGCATTAAAAGGTTTAGATGATCTAAAGGTCACATGGCCCAGATTAATTCGAGAATTCGACGAACTTAAACTCACAGGTAATCTACCAAAATTAAAAATCATCGAAACTAGGCCAAGCTCAAAACCGGCAGATCCGTTTTTTATGGACGGCCAGAGATCCATCGGAAACAAAACTTTCTAACATTTACACATTTATTGGATGCAGGAGCCCTTATCCTGCGTTTTTTTAAAAGCATTTCATATTCCTTAGAGTAATTTTATTGTGCATTTACTTTTCAGATGCTACGGGTTCCGTTTCAATTATTTTATCGGTATATCCTGATATTTTACCGTGTTCCCAGACATAATCAAGCCCAAGCTCAATAGCTTGATTCGCTACGTGCCAGGCTTCAATACCACTTTGAAAATCACCTTCAAGAACTACACTAATCACTGTTTTTATTTTCATTTTTTCTTTTCGGCCCAATCATTTGCAGGGTCTAACAGGCAGTCTGTGCAGCCTATTTCCATTGAATCCTTGATTATTTCGTATTTATTAGTATCTTTTGTTTCCTCATTTAAATAAATTGCTTTTTTTAGCCAATCTTCAAATCCTTGCTCTGATAAATCGGTAGCTATTTCAATATAAGCTTTCCTAAGAACATAACCATTTTTCATTTTAACACTTTCTTTTAAACCTTGTTTTAATGCATTATTTCGGTTTATACAACAGCCGGCCGATTTCCTTGTTCATCAGGCGATTCTTCGTTTTTTGTTTCGTTCCAAATAACTGCAAAATTCCCTGGCATCCCCTTAATTTCTGTGTCCGTAACCGTTATAAACGGCAATCCGGCAACTTTAATATTAGTTCCTGCTTTTAATTTATGTACAATAAACTCATCCACAATGACTACCTTTCTTTTAAAACCATTTATCATAAATCTTTTGGTATTCACCGCTCTCCTGGAGCTCCAGCAAGGCTTGATTAATCTTGACCCGCCATGGGCTGTGCATTGAAACAACAAAGCCGTAATTCTGTATCCGGACCGAGAACGGCGCCACCATATATCCCGGGTTCTTGCTCGCATATCGTAGCAGAGGAGGAGCATCAAAAACAATGGCACTCACTTTATCAGCCTTCAACAAATCAAAGGCTCTGGATAAATCTTTCGTCTTATATATCTTGGAGCCCAAATTTTCCTCGCACAAGGCATCAGACGCATAAGTGTCCTCGACCGTGGCAATAGGCTTGTCCCTTAAATCCTTCATGCAATTGATGTCCGATACCGTCCGATCGAATTGAATATTAGCGGTTATTGTTCCAACGTAGCACCCAAAAATCGCGAGACCAACCAATATGATGAACATAACGATATTTTTACCTATTATAGTTTTAGCTGTCCGATCCCCATATCCGACCGTACTTATCGTAACCAAGGTAAAAAGGGTATAATCAAAAATTAAAAAAAATATACTTTTATCTGTATTCTCCCGTTTTTCTACGAAAGCTAATATGATACCCATAAAAATCGAGAAACAGAGCACTATCAAGGTCAGATTTCTAACATTCGTTTGATAGATTGCGTGGAATACGGCCGACAAGGTGCTTTCCTTTTGTGCTTTCGCAAGAGCCTTGATATCGGCCTGGAGATAAGGATGGGTGAAATCAACGGCCCTTTCCCGCTTCGACGTGATCGTAATTCCTCCAATACCCAAATCAACATAGCCTGCTTTTACGTCGTAAAAGATATTTTTAAATTGAACTTCACGATACTGATAATCAGTCAGCTTTATCTTCTCCGCAATCCGATTAAATAAATCAATGTCAAAACCATATGGCTTGTGTTCATCATTAAACATCACACAAGGTTCGAGATCACTAAAACCGATAACAAGAGGACGTTCTATGCAAGCCGCTGAAAGAAACATCAAAATAATGAACAAAAATATTTTAGTCATATTTTCTCTTTGTTATTAAGAGATTGACAATTTTTACCAAAATCGAGTCATGCTCTCTCCTGCCAATTTTTGAGAGGTATGGATGATATCCTCCGCTTCCCCATTCAGAAAAAGGAACTCTATCAGGAAACTTACCGGTGTCAAGGACATCAGCATAATCTTCCAATTGATAAGCATCAGGAGAGGTCCATTCCCCGTCCTCGGTCTTCCGGGCATAGGTCTTGAGAAATAAACGAATACGCTTCGCCAGCTTTTTCTTAGCCATATTATATTATACAATCAAGGCTAAAAAAATAAAGGTCTTTTTAGAAATTATTGGGCAATGGTAATAGTTCGAAATTCCGCTAACATTTAAGACACGAAATCCCTTCGGCCATCATCCCACATAACAGGAACTAAGGCCGGGCACAACTATACAGTGCTCACGTCTGAAAGATCGGCAAAGGACTATAAAAAGCCTCGACCAATCCCCGAACTAGCTTATACGGCGTGTAAATATCAACACTGGTAATAGAACGTCTATTCCTGATATTTATAGAGGCCACATAATCCGCGTTTCTTGTAAAACCACAATTAACACATTTAAAAACTTTCTGAGATTTTCTATTCTTCTTGTCAATACTATGACAAGCAGGACATTCCTGCGACGTATAAGCTTGGTTGATTTTTAAAACTTCAGCTCCGTACCTCTCGGATTTTTCTATCAAGACATCTCTAAGCTGGCCCATTCCAGACTTCTTAATAAGCCTCTTCATTTTTCGGCTGAAACCTTCCAGCCCTTCCGTAACCTCTTTATTGTTCTCTAAGATAAGCATTTCAGGTCTTTCGTTCTTAAAAAACTCGTTGCTTATCCGGCCAATCTCGTTCTTTAATAAGTTTCTGGCTCGATTGTAGAGACCTTTAAGTTTCGGAGAGTTTCTATAAAATCCATTCTTCATTCGAGTTTGGACACACCTAATTATTTGGTCATCTATTTTTCTGAGCTGCCTGTAAAGACTCTGTCCGTACTGGTTTCCTGTCGAGGTGGTTAAGGGAATTTTTACTCCAGTGTCAATCCCTATAATTTTACCCTCAATAGATTCTTTTTTCGTGCATTCGACGTCTTTAACAAATCCGTACTCAATCTTGTCTGGTCTGATTATTATTTGAATCTGTTTCTTTAAAGTCCCTATTTTGTTCTCGAAATAATTGTAGGACTTGATCGGCAAATAGATAGGATGGCCTTTTTCTAGGGTGGCCAGCTTTATCCAGTAATCAAAACTGTTCTCGGATTTTTCAACAGATGCCACTTTTTCATCAAGACTCATAGCGGTATTTCTTAACTTTGGGTAATCTCCCCTGCAGTGCCTAAACAAATTTCTGGACAATTTTAAAAGGTCTTGGGAAACTGCTTCTCCTTTTATTAAGACTTCTTTCTTGTACCACATTCCGTACTTATTTATAGAGTAAAGGATCTTTTTATTCTCTTCCGAGAGATTAGAGGCTGTTATTTTATCTCGGATTCTATTTTTTATATTTGAGAGCCAAGAGTCTAAATTGGATTTTACTTGTTTTCCGCAGGTCTGTTTGTATCGTTCCGAGAGTTTTTCTATGTTTAAGCGTGGAAGGAACTTAGGTGTAACTCCTTCATTTTTATATAAGTTAGAAATAGTATTAATTATTAAATTATTGTAATACTTCTTATAGGCACGTCCAATATCTCGGACGGCTTGAAGTTTAGATTTATTGGAATAGGAGCTTTTAAATTTGTAGGTCTGGATCATTTTCTTATCGTGCAATATATTAGAGTTTAATATTACTTGATAGTATATTGTTTAAAGGTTTACGATACAGGCAATTCCATTAAGATTGGAACAGCACATTCCGACATTCTCGGTCATTGCAAAACCCACCTGTAGATTTAAAGGATCATCGGCGGACAAAACAACAAGATCACGCAAAGGCATACGGCCCACAAACTCAGGTTCGGCAGTCAAATAAATACGGCCTGCAGGAAAAATACTCGAGACATAGACACGGGCGCCCCATAACGTCCCCATCATTCCCGTAGCAAGTATTTGGCGTGACATACTTGGCTCAAATTGATCGCTCATTAACCGACGTATAGTGGAAAACTCTACAGTATTCATAAAAAGATTTTCCACCCTCAAGTCATTTTGTTCAATCGTATGAAACCCATCAGCCATATCTTGTGTTGCTAATCCTCCGGATACCCTTAAATTTCGTGAATGATTATGAGGTATGGCATTAATAACAGTGTCAAAAACCCGCATCATTGCACTCGTTTCCCGAGCACTCATCTCAACCACCGCCAAATCTTGAGCTCTTTCAATAAGAGATAATCTCCCGGGATTTCTCAAATAGCTAAGGGGTATAAATTGATACGAAGGATTTTCAAACATCGGAACAACGGATCGTGAAGGAGCCCCCTCCCATGATATTTGATGCACTTCTTCACCCGTCATATCGACAGCATAAGAAATTCCATTAGCATCGTATATCGGCAGAGTCCCTGAAGTAAGTCGATCAACTAAAAAGGCTCTACGCGCAAAAGAAGAAGAGTCCAATCTAAGCCTCATAGGTTCAGTCATTGCTGTGGCAAGCAACTGTCTCCCTCGAGCAGTACGCAGGGACTCACGTAAAAGATCTTCTCTTCGAACTGCTGTAAGGGTCGCTGTCGTAGGGGCCGTAGGAGCTGTATGGGGATTTACTGAAAAAAACTCTGTTAAAAAATCGTCTACCGTATGGGAAGAACTATCAGGAGGAAAGGCCATGGGGGCCCCGACCACAACTGGTTCTGGAAGAGAAGGAGGCTTCTTTCCAAGTATTATCCCATAACGATCCATTTTATTCCTCGTCCACTCTGGCTGTAGGGTTAAAAAAGCCAGTACCCACGGTCTCAGTCATGCTCCATCCAAGTCCCTCGGTTCCAACGTATCCAGCCGGTACGAGCTCAATCTGAGGGTTAATCTCAATGTAAGGGATGTCCTGAACCCAAGGCTTAACCCTAATTTCAGGCTTGACGTAGGGCAGCTTTTCGCCACGCAATATTTGATAACGATTCATG
>Ga0265323_10000589_pt1 | contig 19976 bp, 21 predicted proteins | sample 41225metaG_FD_193580 | JGI IMG/M metagenome (GOLD analysis project Ga0265323, IMG submission 193580) | Rhizosphere microbial communities from Carex aquatilis grown in University of Washington, Seatle, WA, United States - 4-12-25 metaG | ecosystem: Host-associated > Plants > Roots > Rhizosphere...
ACTCCGGGCCGCCCCTACCTTCGCACAGCCAGCCCGGGCACCTTCCCCGCGGCGTGGTATACTGGTGGCGTTCTGTCCGGCCGTCCAGGCTTCCCTTATGTTCCTTAGTGTCAAAGAGTTGGGGTTGCGTAAGGTTGCGTTCGACGAGGCCTTGGCGCCGGGGCGGATCGATTTTTCCGGCGAGGATGTGGTGGCCTCGTCTCCGTTGCGCGCGACTGGCGTCGCCGAGTTGCTGCCGTATACGGATGGCGAGGTGCGCATCCAGGGGCGGTACACCGTGGAGATCACGGCGCAATGCGACCGCTGCCTGACGGGTATTGCCCGTTTTCCGCTGGATGCGGGTTTCGATTTGCTGTACCGGCCCGCCTCTGTCGCCGTGAGCGGGGATGAGGTGGAGATCGGCGAGGGCGAGGTGGAGATCGGTTTTTACCAGGGAGATGGCCTGGAACTGGAGGACGTACTCCGGGAACAGGTGCTTCTGGCCTTGCCCATGCAGAGGGTTTGTAGTGAAAGCTGTCCGGGGATTTGCCCGGTGTGCGGCAAGAGCCGCAAGGAGACGTGCTGCGAGTGCCGGGTCGAAAAGACCGACGATCGCTGGGCGGGCCTCCGCAACCTGGACCGCCAGCCGCCAGGATGAAGTTCTCCGCGCCATGCGGAAGGTGATTGATTGAGGTAGAGAAATGCCGAATCCGAAACGCAGACATTCCCACCAGCGGACCCAGAGCCGCCGCGCACACGATGCGCTGAAGGCGCCCGGTCTTTCGGAATGTCCGAATTGCCATGAGCCCAAGCTCCCGCATCGCGTATGCCCGCACTGCGGACAGTACAAGGGCCGCGAAGTGGTGGAAGTCGAACAGGAGTAGCTCCATTCCCACATGCTGACCATTGCGCTGGAAGCAATGGGCGGTGATCACGCCCCGAAAGCCGAAGTCGAGGGGGCAGTTCAGGCCGCCAGAAGTTTGGGTGTCAGGGTTATTCTGGTGGGCCGGAGCGACGTGGTCCGCCAGGAACTGGAAAAGCACCCCGACGGTGCCGATCTGCCCATCGAGATCGAACACGCCGACGAAGTGATCACGATGGAGGACCACAGCAACGCTGTCAAGTCCAAGAAGAACAGCTCCTTGAAAGTGGCCTCCCGCCTGGTGCGCGACGGCCGGGCGCAGGGTCTGGTATCGGCCGGAAACACGGGCGCGATCATGGCGACCGCCAAGATCGTGCAGGGCGTGGTGCCGGGAGTGAAGCGTCCCGCGCTGGCCGGAGTTCTTCCCACCGTGAAGGGCTCGCCCGCGGTGGTGGTGGATGTGGGTGCCAACGTGGATTGCTCCCCGCGCATGCTGGCGCAATTCGCGGTGATGGGAGAGATCTATTCCAGCATCATCCTGCGCCGCCCCAGGCCGCGCGTGGGATTGCTGTCCATCGGCGAAGAGGCGCACAAAGGCAACGACCTGACGCGCGCCACCTCGGAACTGCTCAAGACTCTCAACCTGAACTTCATCGGCAACGTGGAAGGCCGCGACATCTTCACCGGGGATGTGGACGTGATTGTCTGCGACGGCTTCATCGGCAACGTGGCTCTGAAGGTGAGCGAAGGCGTGGGCGAAATGGTGAAGCAGTTGCTCCGCTAATCGCTGGAATCCACCATCTCAGGCAAGATCGGCTACGCCCTCTTCAGGACTGCCCTCAACGATTTCAAGAAGCGGCTGGACTATTCCGAATACGGCGGGGCGCCGCTTCTGGGAGTGCGCGGCGTTTGCATCATCTGCCACGGCCGCTCCAACGCCAACGCCATCAAGAACGCCATCCGCGTGGCGGCGGAGTTTGCCGCCGGTAAGGTCAACCAGAGGATCGAAGAAGAGCTGGTGGTCGGAGCGTAACTCATGCATTGCGGCAGAGGGCGATTGCCCGCCCGGATCTGGGCCGGTATGTTGCTGGCCGCGGGCTGCGCGCTGGCTCAACCCGCCAGTCCGGTGCACTGGAGCGCGCTGGCGGATCCATCCGCGGTGGCGCCGGGCAACTGGGCCTGGGTCCACGTCACCGCCAGCGTCGATCCCGGCTGGCATCTCTACGCTCCCTCCTCGCCTTCGGGAATTCCACTATCTTTCAAAGCCGGGCCGGATAGCGTCGTGGAGCGCCTGAAAGTGCTGTCTCCGCGGCCGCGGAAGATTTTCGACCAGACCGCCGGCGCCAACGCCGAAATCTACGAGGGCCAGGCGAAGTTCATCGTGGGAGCCACCCTGTGCCAGAGCGCGCCCGCCGGCCCGGCCGATCTGATGCTGGCGGCCCGTTACCAGGCGTGCAGCGATACGCGCTGCGTCCCCGGGAACTGGCAGGGAACCGTGGCGCTGCTGGTCGACCCAGGGGCGCCGGTATCCACGCCGCCGGTTCCCGTGAGCTATTCCGAAGCTGTGCCGCCGGCGGCCGCCAGCGGCTGGGCAGCCTTCGTGCTGGTGGCGTTTGGGTTCGGCCTGGCGTCCGTCTTCACGCCGTGCGTGTTTCCCATGATCCCCATCACCATGTCGTATTTCCTCAACCGGCCCTCCGGCGGGCGGCGCGACGCGGTGAGGCAGGCCATGGTTTTCTGCCTGGGAATCGTGGTGCTGTTCACCGGCCTGGGCCTGGCGGCCTCGGCCTTGCTGGGCCCGGCGGGCGTGAAGAACCTGGGCGCCAGCCCATGGGCGAACGGCTTCATCGCCGCCCTCTTCATCGCCTTCGGACTCAGCCTTCTGGGAGCCTACGAGATCACCATCCCCTCGCCCATTCTGACTCGCCTGAACCAGGCGTCGAACGCCGGCGGCTTCGCCGGCACGCTGCTGATGGGCCTGGCGTTCGCGCTCTCTTCCTTCGCCTGCGTGGGCCCGTTTGTGGGGACGCTGCTGGCCGGATCGGTGCAATCCGGCGCCTGGCGGCCGCTGGTGGGAATGGCCGTCTTCGCCACCGGTCTGGCGCTGCCGTTCTTTCTGCTGGCCCTGTTCCCGTCGTATCTCAAGCGCCTGCCGAGGAGCGGCGGATGGCTGGCGCGCGTCAAAATCGTCATGGGCTTCGCCATTCTGGCCTTCAGCCTGAAATACCTGGCGAGCCTGGACCAGACCTTGCAGTTGGGCCTGCTGCCGCGCGAGCGGTTCCTGGCGATCTGGGTGGTCCTGTTCTCCCTGGCGGGCGCGTACCTGCTCGGCTTCCTCCGTTTGGAAGGCGTGAAGCCGGACGAGCCGCTGGGTCCCGGACGGCTGCTGACCGGCGTCGCCCTGGTGGTGTTCGCCGTCAGCCTGGTTCCCGGAATGTTCGGCGGCAATCTGGGAAACCTGGAGGCCTTCGTGCCCCAGGCCACCAGCCAGCCGGGCGCGGCGGGCGGCACTTCGGGTTCGCTGGTCTGGATGAAGGACCAGTATCGCGAGGCGCTCAGCCGGGCGCGGCAGGAAGGCAAGCTGGTGTTCGTGGATTTCACCGGCTACAACTGCGCCAACTGCCACTGGATGCGCGGCAACATCCTCAACCGGCCGGAGATCGCCAGCGAGCTGAAGAATTTCGTCCTGCTGGAACTGTACACCGACGGCACCGACGCGGCTTCGGCGGCCAACTCCAAAATGCAGCAGGAGAAGTTCGGCACCGTCAGCGAGCCGTTCTACGTCATCCTCGATCCCGATGAGCGCCTCATCGCGAAGTTCGACGGGCTCACCCGCGACGCCGGAGCGTTCCTCGAGTTTCTGCAAACGCGTCCAGCCGCGGCGCCGAGCGCCAGCTCCCCGTTCGACGCCGCCGCGCTGGCTGGCAAGGTGGCCGTCGTCAACTTCTGGGCCACCTATTGCGTCCCCTGCATCGCCGAGCTGCCCGCGTTCAACAGCGTCTATCGCGATCTGGGCCCCAGGGGCGTCGCCTTTGTGGGCGTCGACATGGACGAAGACTCCTCGGGCGTCCCCGCGTTCCTGAAGAAGCACCCCATCGACTATCCGGTGGCCACGGGGTCGCCGGATACCTGGAAGAAGTACAGGATCGACTCGCTGCCGGTCACGCTTGTGCTGGATGCGACCGGCCGGGTTCTCCAGCGCTTCGATGCCGGCACGAAGGAAGCGGATCTGCGGGAGGCCATCGGAAAGGCCTTGCGATGAAGCTGCCCCTGGGGATGTGCCTCGCCGCGGTCCTGTGTGCGCAGCAGCGCACGCCGCCCGATCCGGACCTCATCGCCCGGCGGAACGCGACCGAAGCCGAACTCCAGTCGCAGGCCATCGTCGAGCGCAAGCTGATGGTCCCCATGCGCGACGGCAAACGCATGGCCACCGACGTCTACCGTCCCAGGGACACCTCGAAGAAGTATCCCGCCATTTTCGTGCGTACGCCCTACGACTTCAACTTCTGGGACATCCGCACCGGCGCCCCGCGCAACATGAGCGTCGAGCTGGCCGCCATCCGGCACGGCTACGTCTATGTGGAGATGAACGAGCGCGGCCACTTCTTCTCCGAAGGCAACTACGACATCCTCGGCGCGCCGCCCTCGGACGGCACGGACGCCATATCGTGGATTTCGCGCCAGCCGTGGTCGAGCGGCAAGGTGGGCGCCATCGGCTGCTCGTCCACCGCGGAATGGCAATTGGGCGTGGCCGCGCTGGACAACCCGGCGTTTGCCGCCATGATCCCGGAGAGCTTCGGCGCGGGCGTGGGGCGCGTGGGCCCGTACTACGAGCAGGGCAACTGGTACCGCGGCGGCGCCGTGCAAATGCTCTTCATCACCTGGCTCTACGACGAGCAGAACCAGGTGCGCCCCATGTTCCCGCCGGACACGCCGCGCGAGGACCTGATCCGCGCCTCGCGCCTGTTCGACCTGGCCCCGCACATGCCGCCCGTCGATTGGGCCAAGGCGCTGGCGCACCTGCCCGAGATGGATATCCTCGAGGCGGTCGCCGGGCCGCACGGCATTTTCGCGGACCCTATGGACGTCGCCACCGGCGGTGCCATGATCCGCCGCACGCCCAACGATCCGGCCTGGTACCGCGGCGGCCTGTGGCACGACAACATGCCCATCAACGTCCCCGGGCTGTGGTTCATGTCCTGGTACGACGTGTCGGTGGGGCCGAACCTGGCGGCGTATAACTACGTGCGGCGGACGGCGCGGCCGGAGATCGCCGCCCAGCAGTACGCCGTGATCGCCCCCACCCTGCACTGCGCCTACAAGCAGGCCCGGGAGGACACCGTGGTGGGCGAGCGCCCCATGGGCGACGCGCGCCTGGACTACGACAAGCTCACCTACGCCTGGTTCGACCGCTTTCTGAAGGGAGCCGGCAACCACGTCCTTGAGACCACGCCCCGCGTGCGCTACTTCACCATGGGCCTGAACCAGTGGCAGGCGTCGGATACCTGGCCGCCCGCGGGCGCCGCGCCCATGAAGCTGTATCTGGCGAGCGCCGGCAAGGCCAACACGCTGGATGGCGATGGCGCGCTCGCCGCCGCGCCGCCTGCCGCCGACGCGCCCGATTCGTTCCCATACGACCCCATGAACCCGGTGCCATCCTACGGCGGCAACGTGTGCTGTACCGGCAACGCCGTCGTGGGCGGCGCCCTCGACCAGCGGAAGATGGAAGCGCGGCCGGATGTGCTGGTGTACACCTCCGCGCCGCTGGCGGAAGGGATCGAGGTGAGCGGCCCGATCGACGTGACGCTGTTCGTTTCGTCGGACGCGAAGGATACCGATTTCACCGTGAAAGTGCTGGACGTGTACCCGGACGGAACCGCCTACAACCTGGACGAGACCATCCAGCGCCTGCGCTATCGCGACGGCTACGACAAGCCGCTGGTGTGGATGGAAAACGGCAAGGTCTACCGGGTGGCGTTCCAGCCCATGAACACCAGCAACTGGTTCGCGGTCGGGCACAGGATTCGCATCGAGGTCTCCAGCAGCAACTTCCCGCGCTTCGACAGGAACCTGAACACGGGCGGGAATAACTGGGACGAGACCCGGGGCGTGGTGGCGCACAATGCGGTGCACCATTCGGGGCAGTATGCGTCGATGGTGACGCTCAGCGTGGTGAAGAGATAAGGCATCCGCCCCGGTCACAACCTTTTTCAACTTTTTTCTTGCCGCCGAACTCGCTGTGCGCCAGCGGGTTACGCGCGGCGGGCGGCGGTGCGGCGGGCGAATACTGAGGGGCGCAACGGTAGAATGGAGCCGTAGAGAAGATCGGTGGAGTGGGCAAACCGCGCATCGTGAGCGGCTCATCCCCGTCTAACCGATTGATTCTAAATAACGCGACAATTCAAAACCGCTCATCTGAGCGGTTTTTGCCTTTATAGGAGGGTCTTGTGGACGCTGGCAACCTGGATGAAGCACTCGAGTTGGGAGCCTGGCTGGGACGCAAACAGGCATTTAGTGGCATGGCGTGACGGTGCTCCGCTGCCGATGCCCACTGCCTCTTCACCTTGCGTGAGGAGAAGAAGTACCGGGGCTTTGGCATGACGTGGGATGAATTCTGCTCGAAGCGTCTCGGCATTAGCCGGGCGCAAGCCGACCGGACCATCCGCCTGCTGGAGGAGTTTGGCGAGGCGTATTTCCACCTGACCGGTCTGGTCCCCATCGCGCCGGCGGATTATCGCCTGATCGCCGGCGCGGTGACCGCCGATGGGGTGGAGCAGGCGGGCGAACGCATCGCCATCGCGCCACAAAACGCCGCCCGGCTGGGAGAAGCGGTCGACCGTCTGAAGCAGCAGGCGCGCCTGGCTTTGCCGCCGCCCGCCCCCAAGCCTGCCGCCCAACCCGCCGCGATTGCGGCGCCCGAGGATCCCGTGTGGCTCTCCATCGACCGGCTGCAGGATGTGGTCGGCGATATCGAACGGCTGCTCGCCGGCGGGCCTGGCGGGCGCAGCCTGTCGGTGCTGCTGACGGTGCTGGGGGGCACCTCCGACCGGCTCGGCCGCCTGCACCGCAGCCTGCGCGCGTAGGGGGACGCGCGCGGAGGCGCAGCCAGGGCCCGGCTCACTCCAGCTATAATCGCTGGTCACATGCATTCTCCCCGGTGGCCCGCACTCGTCGCGCTGGCGCTGGTGGCGGCGGGGTCCCTCCGCATCGCCTCCACGTGGCTGGTTTTCAACCACACCATCGACGAGCCGGATACGCTGGCGGCGGGAATGGAATACCTCTCGACCGGCCGCTACCTCTACGAGGACCAGCACCCGCCGCTCGCCCGCGTGGCGGTGGCGGCGCTGCCGTTTCTGGCGGGCGAGCGGTTCCACCCGGGGCCGGCCTCGTATTCCGAGGGCTATCGCATCCTGGGGCACGGCGCGCACTACGACCGCACGCTGGCGCTCGCCCGCGCGGGCACGCTGCTCTTCTTCTGGATCGCTTCGGCTGCGTCGTACCTGTGGGGGCTGCGCGCGGGAGGGCCGAAAGCGGCGGTGATTTCGGTGCTGCTGTTCTCGACCCTGCCGCCCGTCCTGGCGCACGCGGGGCTGGCCACCACGGACATGGCCCTGTGCGCCATGCTGCCGGCGGCGGCCCTGGCGGCGCTCTGGTGGGCCGATGCGCCCACGCGCGGCCGCAGCGTGGGGCTGGGCGTGCTGACGGCGCTGGCGTTTGCCGCGAAGTTCTCCGCGCTGCCGTTTCTCGCGGCGGCCTGGGTGCTGATGGGCGCGTGGCATATGGCCGCCGCGCGCCAGTCTCCGCGATGGCTGGCGGCCGGGCTGTGGCGCCGCCGGTGGGCGTTGGCGCTGGCGGTGGCCACGGCGGCGCTCACGGTCTGGGCCGTTTACGGGTTCAGTTTCGGGCGCGTGGATTTCCTGCACCTTCGCCTGCCCGCGCCGCGGTTCTTCTCGGGCATTCACTCGGTCTGGCTGCACAGCCAGCGCGGCCACGCGGCGTTCCTGCTCGGCCGGCGCAGCGCCACCGGGTTCTGGTATTACTTCCCCACCGTCCTGGCGCTGAAGACGCCGCTCGGGATGCTGGCGCTCCTGGGTCTGGCGCCGTTCCTGCTGAAGCGCTCGCCGAGGGCTGGCCTGGCGGCGGCGTTCGCGGTCGCCATCGTCGCCGCGGCCATGTGCGGCCACATCGATATTGGGGTGCGCCACGTGCTGCCGGTCTACGTAGGCCTGTCCGTGGTGTGCGCCTGCGCCGCCACCGGGGCCCGCTCCTGGCTGGCAAAGGCCGCGGTGGCCGCGCTGATGGTGTGGCAGATCGTCTCCGGCGATCTGGCCCATCCCGACTACCTGGCGTATACCAACGAGATCGCCGGCAGCCACCCCGAGCGGTTCCTGGCCGATTCCGACGTGGATTGGGGCCAGGACATGAAGCGCCTGGAAGCGTTCCTGGAAGCGGAGCACGCCCCGCAGGTGACCTTCGCGCCGTTCAACCGCACCTACCCCATGGCCGGCCACGAGATGGTGCCGATGCTCCCCGGCGAAACCGGCCGCCCCTCGCCCGGTTGGAACGCCGTGAGCGTCACCATATTCAAGGTGTTCGGGTACCCCGAGTGGGCCGGCCGCATCCCGCCGCAGCGGCGCATCGGGCGGTCGATTCTGCTGTGGTATTTCTGAGGGCGGAGCTTACAGGAACAGCTCGGCCGGCACCTGAAAGAACTCCGCCAGTTTGCGAACGTGCGTCTTGCTGGGCTCGCGCTTCCCGCTCACCACATCCGATGCCACACTGCGCGACCCGAAGACGGGCAGCAGGTCGGCCTGACGGAGCCCGCGTTGCTCCATGAGGAACCGGATCATGGCATCGGGCGGCAGAGCCGGCAGCGGATGGCGCCGGTCGTCGTAATCCTGCACCAGGCGCGCCACGAGTTCCGCCAAGGCGGTCTCCTCCGGGCTGGGATCGGGGCGGAAAGCCAGGCGCTCCAGCGTCAGTGCCATGCGGTCGAATTCCCGCTCGTTCGCAATCAACTTGGGAAGCGCTCCGGCGCACAGCTCGCCATAGCGCGTGGGGTTCAACGCTCTCAGGCCCATTTCTTCCACTCCTCCCGGTCGTATTCGCAGGGCCAGGTCCCCAAACAAACGCCCCTGATGAACGGAGTATACTCTTTAGTCAGAGGGATGTGTATGAAGAAATACCGCAAATTTGCCGCTCTGATCGGCCTGGTGATCGGCGTGCTGATCTGGCTGGGTTGGAACGGCGCGTCGGATACCACAACCTATTACAAAACCATCGCCGAGCTGGGGCAGATGGGACCGCGGGCCTATGGGCAACGCCTGCGGGTGGGCGGTGACGTGGCCGGCGGGTCCATCCAGCGGGTCGGCAAGAGCGTGGAGTTCGTGCTGGTGCAGGACAAGACCACGCTGAAGGTCGTCTACACGGGGGCCGATCCCCTGCCCGACACGTTTAAGGACGGCGCGCAGGCGCTGGCCGACGGCAAACTGGATAAGGACGGCGTATTCCGCGCGGCGCGCATCCAGGCCAAGTGCGCCTCGAAGTACGAATCCAAGCCCGGCCAACTCGCGCCAGGGCAAGCCAGTCCCAACATCAACCCCGGCAAGAGTACCATCTAAACTAGAGGGGAATATGGAAAATCTGGGTTCGTTGGCCACTCTTCTGGCCTTCGCGGTGGCATTCTATGCCGCTGGGGCCTCCGTGGTGGGGCGTCTGAAGCGCAATCCATTTCTGATGGTTAGCGCCCAGCGTGCGGTGTACGCGGTGTGGGCGCTGGTGACGCTGGCTTCGGGGCTGCTGGTCTATGCCCTGATGAGCGGCGATTTCCGCTTCGCCTACGTGGTGGAGCACTCCAACCGCGCCATGCCCGCGCTCTACAAGTTCGCGGCCTGGTGGGGCGGACAGGAAGGCTCGCTGCTGCTGTGGAGCTGGCTGCTTTCGACGTACGCCGCGGTGGTGGTATTCACCAACCGGCGCAAGCATCGCGACATCCTCCCGTGGACCATCGCCGTGCTCTCCGCCGTGCAGCTCTTCTTCCTGGCGCTGAACAACTTCGTTGCCCTGCCGTTCCGCATGATGGCGCAGGACAAGCTGATCGTCAACATGGGCGACGGGCAGGGGCTCAGCCCGCTGCTGCAGTATCCGGCCATGGCCATCCACCCGCCCATGCTGTACCTGGGCTACGTCGGCTTCACCATCCCCTTCGCCTTCGCCATCGGCTCGCTGATCACGCGCCAGCCGGGCGAGGCGTGGATCCACACCACGCGGCGCTGGACGCTGGTCACCTGGCTGTTCCAGAGCGCCGGAATCATGCTGGGCGCGGCCTGGGCCTACCACGTGCTGGGATGGGGCGGCTATTGGGGCTGGGACCCGGTGGAGAACGCCTCCCTGCTGCCCTGGCTCAGCGGCACGGCGTTCCTGCACTCGGTGATGATGCAGGAGAAGAAGGGCATGATGAAGGTGTGGAACATGGTGCTGGTATCGGCCACCTTCTTCCTGTGCATTCTGGGGACGTTTCTGACGCGCTCGGGCGTGGTGCAATCGGTGCACGCCTTCGCCCGCTCGGAGATTGGAAAGTACTTTGTCGGGTTCATGGCGCTGGGTATCGCGGCCACCATCTACCTGATTCTGGACCGGCTGGACTACCTGAAAAGCGAGTCGCAACTGGAGAGCGTGGTCTCGCGCGAATCCAGCTTCCTGTTCAATAACCTGGTGCTGCTGGCAAGCTGCTTCGCGGTGCTGTGGGGCACGCTGTTCCCGGTGATCTCCGAAACTCTCACCGGCGACCGGATCGCCCTGGAAGTGGACTGGTACAACCGGCTGATGGTGCCCATCGGCCTGTTCCTGCTGCTGCTGACCGGGCTGGGGCCGCTGTTCTCCTGGCGGCGCACCTCCGCCGAAAGCCTGCGGCGCAACTTCCAGTGGCCGGGGATTGCGGCGGTGGTGCTGGTGGCCGTGCTGCTGGCCGCGGGGATGCGGCAGCCCTATGCCCTGATCTCCTTCGGGTTCTGCCTGTTCGTGGCGCTGACGGTGATCGTGGAGTTCTACAAGGGTGCGCGCGCCATTGCGGCCAAGAACGGGATGAACCTGCTGCGCGCCACCGTCGAGCTGACCTATCGCAACACGCGCCGTTACGGCGGCTACCTGGTGCACATCGGCATCGTGCTGATGTTCGTGGGCTTCACCGGCCACGCCTTCAACCAGAATGAGACAAAGGAGCTGAACAAGGGCGACGAAATGAAGGTGGGCGCTTACACGCTGCGCATGGCGGACCTGCAACAGGGCGAGAATCCGAATTACGCCTGGCACCGCGCCACCATTCAGGTCTTCAAGGGCGGCGCCGCGTTGGGCACGCTCGAGCCGGAAAAGCGCATGTACATCCTCAGCCGGCAGCCCACTTCCGAGGTCGGCATCCGGCAGCGGCCCAATGAGGACCTGTACCTGAACTTCGGCGGCATGTCGGACGACAACCAGCGCGCGGTCATCCAGGCCTACGTGTTTCCGCTGGTATCCTGGATCTGGATCGGCGGGCTGGTGCTGATCGGCGGCACGCTGATCTGCCTGGTTCCGAGCAAGGTGCGGCGCGAGTACCCGCGGACCGCGGTGGTGGGGCAGGTAGTCAAGGTGACGAAGCATGAACCGGTTTAGAATCCCCCTCCTCCTGATCCTGTCGGTTTTGGCCGCCGTGGCCCAGACGGCTTCCCAGAAACCCGGCGCGGATGTTCTGCGGGTTGCCCGGCGGCTGATGTGCCAGTGCGGGTGCAAGGATTCGGTGGCATCGTGCAGCATGCTGGAGTGCGGCTTCTCCAAGCCGGCCAAGGAGAAGATCGCGCGCATGCAGGCCGTGGGCATGACCGACGAGCAGATCATCCAGGCGTTCGTGCAGGATTACGGCCCGGGCGTCTACCTGGCCGTGCCCAGTGCCTTTGGCTGGGTGATACCCTACGCCGTGGCGTGCCTGGGACTGGCCGCGGTCTGGCTGTTCGTGAGAAAGTACTACCAGGCGCCTCGGGCGTCCACGCCCGGCGCGCCGGATGCGGCCGACCCGGTTCTCGAAAAGTACAAGGACCAGATCGAAAAGGATCTGGCCGATCTGGAGTAGCGGATTTTGGCAATCATCTCAATAGCCGGCGCGATTGCGATCGCCGTCATCGCATTTGTGCTTCTGGTGGGGCCGCGCAGCATCCCCGCCCCGGAGCCGGTGTCGCCCTTCGCGCACCTCGACGAGCGCAAAGCGGCGATCTATGAAAACCTGCGCGACCTGCAGTTCGAATACCGCGTGGGCAAGCTGTCGGATGCGGATTACCAGCACACCAAGCGGGATCTGCAACGGGAATTGGCCGGGGTGATGGCTGAAATCGACCGCATCCGCGGCGGCCTGCCGCTGGCAGTTCCGGCGCCGGCTCCCGCGCCCCCTGCCAGGCCCGCCGGCCGCTTCCTCTGCCCCAATTGCGGAACCGGATTCGCGGCCGATCTGAAATTCTGCGGCGAGTGCGGCAAGCCGATGAAAGCGGGCACGGCATGAAGAAGTTATCCGCGCTTCTGCTGCTGGCGCTGCCGGCCGTGGCGGCGGTGACCGGCACGGTGGTCAACCGCACCACCGGTCTGCCGCTGGCAGGCGCCACGGTGGTTCTCAACAGCCTCGGCCAGAACGGCGTCGAGCCGGTTGGCGAGACCCGGAGCGACGCCCAGGGCCGTTTCGTCTTCGACAGGGAACTCCCCGGACCCGGCATGATCCGCGCCTCGTTCGGCGGGGTGGCGTTCTTCCGCATGCTCGAGCCGGGCGCGCCCACGGCCGGTCTTGCGCTGGAAGTTTACGCCTCCTCCAAACAGCCCGGCGACGTCAAGGTGTCCAAGCACATGCTGTTCTTCGAGCCTTCGCCGGCGGGCCAGATGGCCATCCAGGATACCTATATCTTCACCAACCCTGGCAAGACCGTGTGGAACGATCCGGGCAGGGGCGAGTTGCATTTCTATCTGCCGGCCGCGGCCGGGGGCAAGGTGCAGGTGAACGCCACGGCTCCGGGCGGCATGCCCATCCCGGCGGAACTGGCGGCCACGTCCGAGGCCGATATCAAGGCCGTGGATTTCGCCATCAAGCCCGGCGAAACCCGCTTCGACGTCACCTACACCGTGCCCTACACGCCCGGCGAGCCGTATGAAGGCAAGGTGGTCACCAGGGATGAGAACACCTACCTGATCGCGCCGCGGGGCGTGACGCTTTCCGGCGCCGGGTTGACCGACCTGGGACCGGAGCCGCGCACCCAGGCCCACCTGTTCGGGCTCGACGGCGCCACCTACAGGATCGCCCTCATGGTGGAGGAGCAGCCGGACAACGGGCCGCCGATCGAGGTGATTCCGCCGCGCATCTACGGCAGCGTTGTGCCCATCCTCGGCCTGGCGCTGGCCGCCCTTTCGGTGGGCTTCGCGCGGCTCTACCGCCGATCCCCCGTCCAGCAGGCGCCCTCCAAGGAGGCCAATGAGCGCGGTCGCGGTTGATGGCGTGTGGAAGTCCTTCGGGGACTACCCGGCGCTGCGCGACATCCGCCTGGAGGCCGCGCCGGGCACGTGCCTGGCGCTGATCGGGCGCAATGGCGCCGGGAAGACCACGCTGCTGCGCATCATCGCCGGTTTCTCGCGCCCCGGCCGCGGCCAGGTGCGCATCGGCGGCGGCGACCCGCGCGACCCTGAAACGCGCCGCCAGGTGGGCTTCCTGGGCCACGGCATCTCGGTCTACGACGAGCTGTCGGCGCTGGAGAACCTGACGCTCTACGGCCGGCTTTACGGCCTGGCAGACCCGCCCGGGGCCGCCCGCGAGTGGCTGGAGCGCACCGGCCTGGGGCGCGTGGCGAACGGCCTGGTGCGCGAGTTCTCGCGCGGCATGCGGCAGCGCCTGGCGGTGGCGCGCGCCTTTCTGCACGAGCCGCGGGTGTTGCTGCTGGACGAACCCTTCACCGCGCTCGACGACAAGGCGATCGCGGTCCTGCAGCGGCTGCTCGCCGAAGCGCTCGCCTCCGGCAGGACCGTGGTCATGTCCACCCACCAGTTGCGGGAGGCCATGGAACTGGCTTCGCACGTCGCCGTGCTGGTGCGCGGCCAACTGGCGTTTCACGGTGTGCGCACGCCCGAAATGGCGGCCGATCCGGGCACCGTCTACGCGCGGTACGGTGAGGCCTGATGCGATTCTTCCACCAGGTTGGGGTGATCGCCGCCAAAGACCTGCGCGCCGAGCTGCGCACCAAGGAGGCCATCAACTCGTCGCTGGCCTTCGCCCTGGTGATCCTGCTGATGTTCAGTTTCGCCTTCGACCCGCTGGCCGATACCACGCGCGAGATCTCCGGCGGGCTGCTGTGGATCGTATTCGCTTTCGCCGGGACGCTGGTGCTGAATCGCAGCTTCGCGCGCGAGCTGCCCAACGATTGTCTGGACGGGTTGATCGCGGCGCCACTCCCGGGCGCGGCCCTGTTTCTGGGTAAGGTGTGCGCTAATTTCCTGCTGGTGCTCGGGGTGCAGCTGGTGTCGCTGCCGGTTTTCGGCATCTTTTACAACGTGCCCTGGACCCGGCAGTTTCCCCAACTGTTGCTGGTGATGGTGTTGGGGACATGGGGCCTCACCGTGGTGGGGACGGTTTCCAGCGCCCTGACGGTCAACATCCGCCTGCGCGAGCTGATGCTGCCCATGCTGACCTACCCGATTCTGTTCCCCGCGCTGCTGGGCGCCATGCAGTTGACCGCCACGCTGGTGGCCGGCAACCCCATTGGGCCGGGTGAGGCCGGGTGGCTCAAGATGATAGTGGGATTCGACGTGATCTACACCGCCGTCTCGCTGGCGCTGGTGGATACCATTCTGGTGGGCTGATGGGCAGAGATCTCTACTACATGCCGCTGGGCGCGACGGCCGCGCTGGCCGCGGTGGCGGCGCTCGTCGCCAGCATCGGGTATCTGCGCACGCGCAATCCGCGGTTCGACGCCCTGGCCCGCGCCGCCACCGGAACGCTGCTCGCATGTCTGGCTGTGGCGATCCTGGACGGATGCTTCGTCCTCCACATCGCCAGCGGCAGGTGGTGGACCTGGGACGCGCGCCTGACCGCGGCGCTGGTCTGCTGGCTGCTGTTCGCTATCTGCCTGATGCTGCGCCAGGGGGCGGATGACCCGTCGCGGCGCGCCGCCTTCGCCGCGGTGTGGACGGTCTTCGCGTGTCTTGACGTGCCGCTGGTGGTGGCCACCGCCGCCTGGTGGAAGCCGGGCGCGGCGCTGCGTATCGAGTGGACCTGGCCGCAATTCTGGGCGCTGGCCGCCATGGCGCTGGTGGCAGGGCGGCTGATCGCCAGGCTCATGCGGCGGTGGGCCAGATCACAGCTTGAGCGTGCCGGTTAGCCCTGCGACGCTGGGCACCTTCTCCGCTTTGAGGAACTTCCCCAACTCGCGCGCGATGCGCAGGGGCGCGCGCGGATCCCAGAACGTGGCCGTCCCCACCTCCACCGCGCTGGCGCCGGCAATGAGGAACTCGGCCGCGTCCGTGCCGCTGGCGATGCCGCCCAGGCCCACCACCGGAATCTTCACCGCCTGCGCGGCCTGATAGACCAGGCGCAGCGCGATGGGCTTGATGGCGGGTCCGGACAGTCCCCCGAACCCCGCGCCGATCCGCGAGCGCCGCGCGTGCGCGTCGATGGCCAGGGAGATGAACGTGTTCACCAGCGAGATGGCGTCGGCGCCGTTCTCTTCGGCGGCCCGCGCCAGCGGCTCGATGGCGCTCACGTTGGGCGAGAGTTTCACCATCACCGGGCGGCGCGCCACGCGCTTTACGGCCGTAACTACTTCGCCTAGAAGAGCCGGATCGCTCGAAAAGTAGATGCCGCCGTGGCGCGTGTTGGGGCACGACACGTTCAGCTCATAACCGGCCAGTCCGGGGTGGTCTTCGAGCACGCGCACCACTTCCGCGTAGTCCTCCGCCTGGTAGCCGAAGACGTTGGCGAAAACGGCGGTATCCAGCTTCGCCAGCGCGGGGAGCTTTTCGGCGGCGAAGGCGCGCACGCCGATGTTCTGCAGGCCCACGGAGTTGATCATGCCGGCGGCGGCTTCATACAGGCGGGGCGGCGGGTTGCCTTCGATGGGCTCGCGCGACAGGCCTTTCACCACCAGGCCGCCCAGGGCGTTGAGATCGAGCTGGCCGGCGAACTCCACGCCGTAGGCGAAGGTGCCGGAAGCCGCCAGCACCGGCGTGCGCAGCCGGATGCCGCAGAGCGTGGTGGCAAGGCGGGGATCGGGTTGGGTCATGGCAGCAGGGCCTCGCCCAGCACGCGGCCCACGCTCGACGACGGCGCGGCGGCACCCATCGCGCGGGCCAGCGTGGGCGCCACATCCACGCTCTCCACCGGCGATTCAAAAACACCGGCGCGGAACTGCGGCCCGTAGAAGCAGAGCGGCACCCGGACATCGTAGGCGTAAAGCGACCCGTAGGAGATGCCGCGGTTTTGGCCGTAATCCTCGACATACTCGGGACGGTAGGAGAGCATCAGGTCCCCGCTGCGGCGGGCGTGGAAGCTGTTGGCGAAGCGCCGGGCCCACTCTCCCTGGGTGGAGCAGTCTCCGTCGGCGGCATAGTAACCGGCCACGGGATCCAGGTCGAGGGCCGCGCGCGCGGCCACCGGACGCGCCATTTCCCCATCGCCATCGCCGGCCGGGTCCAGGTAAAGGAACGGATAGAGGTACTTGCGCACGTGCCCGGCGCCGGAAGCCGCCAGTGCCTTGTCCACGGCCTGCGCCACGGTTTCGCCGTTCACGCTGAGGCGGGTGCGGGCATCGGCGGCGGGCAGGGGCGGAGCGCCGTGAGCCCCGGCCAGCACCAGGTTGTAGCCGCCGTCGCCCACAGCCCGGTTCAACTGCGCCAGCAGCGCCTCGATGCGCTTATCCAGTTGCAGCATCATCTGCGGCATGAGCGGCGACCGGCCGCCCTCCTCGTAGCCCAGCAGCTCGGAGGCGCCGCACAGCACGGTGACGAAATCGAAGGTGCTGCCCTGTCCCAGGCGCTCGCGGACCAGCATCTCGCCCAGCAGGTCGAACTGGGCAGTCTGGCTGAAGGGCGAGGCCATGTACAGGGCCAGGAACTGCTCGGGATGGGCGGGATCGAACGACAGGGTCCGCAGCGGCGGGGCACCCTGGCGCGCGCCGGCCGCCAGCCACTGCGCGCCGCGGGCGTTCTCCACAGGCATCAGGCCGTTGAAGGGCGGCAGCCATTCCGGCGTGTCGCCGCGCGGGACGAAGCGGCCGTGCGCGTCCATCCAGTAGACGCTGGCTTGGGGAGTCCCGGCGAAGAGGCAGCCTTGCGGGCCGTCCAGCGAGATGACGGCGACGCGCGTGCGCGGTTCGGCCGCCACCTGCGCACACAGGGTGGTGGCCAGCAGGGCCTCGCTGGAAGCCGCCACCGGCCGGCCCGATGGGCGATCGTACCAGGATTCCGCCACGATGCCGTGCTCCGAGGGCCAGCACCCGGTGGCTAGCGTGGCCAGGGTGGTGCCGGGAAAGGTGCTGGCGGCGTGACGGCAGTCCGGGAACCAGGCGCCCTTATCCAGCAGCCGCTTCAGGCCGCCCGCCGCCAACTGGGGACCGGCCGCGTCCAGGTACTCCGGGCGAAACTGCTGCAAAACGATTAGAATCAGCAGCTTGGGGCGAGGTTGGAGGGCCAGCGCGCATCCGCCCGCCAGGCCGCCCAGGACGCAAGTACCAAAACTGCGGCGGCAAATATCCATCCACAAAGAAGTGTAACAGAGCCGCTAGTGGTGGTATATTGTAACGTTCGATATGACAATCTTCCGAGCCTGGGGAGCGCTGCTCTCCGGCCGGAGAGGAAGGTCCATGAGGAAGGACGGGAGCATCCTGGGATTGGCGTCGATTCGCCGGAACCGCGGCGTATCGCTGGAGCAAATCGCGGAATCGACCAAACTCAGCGTGCGGTTCCTGGAGGCCATCGAGCACGGCGACTTCCGGAAACTGCCAGGCGGCATTTACAACACCAACTACATCCGGCAATACGCCCGCGCCATCGATTACGATGAAGCGGCGCTGCTGGCATTCTATCGCCGCCAGACCTCGCCGGGCGCCGATTCGGCGGCGCCGGACGGCAAGCGCACGGCTCGCGGGCTGCGAGCGGCGTCCACCATGCTCGGATAGCGGCGGACTACTTCTTTCCCGCGGCCAGGCGCGAGGCGAACTTCGCCACGTTGACGATGGCCCGTTCGTGCGTGCCCTCGCCCACCATCACGGTCCCGTTCCAGGCTTCCATCCGGAAGTGAATGCGCCGGCCGTTTACTCCGGTCACTTCCACGCGAAAGGCGACCGCCGCGCCGATGGGCGCCGCCGCGCGGTGCCACACTTCGATGTGCGTCCCCACCGTGTCATGTCCCGCGTCGAGCAGCGGCAGCACGCTGTCGCGGCAGGTGCGCTCCATGACGCCGATCATGTGCGGCGTGGAAAGCACCCTGGCTGCTTCCAACCCGAGAAAGTCGATGGTCCGTTCGCCGGTTACCAGGATCGTGCGTTCGCCTTTGGTTCCGATCATGTTTGCCAGATTCCAGTTCAACACACTGGCGGGGCAGTCGTCAGCCCGCCAGGCCCGCCAGCACGCCGCGCATGTAGCTGAACGAGCGCTGGACGCCGGGCAGGGGGTTGGAACCGTTGATCTCGTACTCCAGGTTGACGCAGCCCTGGTAGTGCATTTTCCGGAGCTGCCTGAAGATCGCCGGGAACGGCATGATGCCGTCGCCGACGTCGCACTGGCTGGCTTTGTCGGTGAAGCTCGCCAGATCCTTGACGTGCATGTCGAAGAGGCGCTTACCGGCCTGGGCGATCGATTTCACCACGTCCGCGCCGGTGCGCGCCGAGTGGCCGATGTCCATGCACAGGCCGCAGCGGCGGTCCAGCGGGCGTACGGCGTCGAGCACGCTCTGGACGGTGGGGAAGTGCTTGTCCTCGGGCCCGTGATTGTTGATGGCGATGCGGATGTCGAACTCCTTCACCAGGCGCTCCACCAGGGGCAGGTCTTCGTGGGTGGGCGCGCAGACGATCATGGGCAGGCCCGCGGCTTTGGCGTACTCGAAGCTGTGGCGAAGCCCCTCGGCGGTGGAGCGCGCGGGGCTGTTCATGTCCACGTTGCCGCCGCTCATCACCCGCAGGCCGGCGTCGTCGAACTCCTTGCGCCCGGCGCGCACCTCCTCGGGCGAGGCGTCGATCTTCAGGTGCACGTCCTTGATGCTGATCCACGGGGTCTTGACCGCCTTGATCATCTCGATGGCCCTGGCGCGGTCGAAACTGCGGAAGGTGTAGGTGGCGATGCCGAGCTTGATGCCCCAAGGCTGGGGCTCGATGGCCGCAGGGGACGGTTCGGCTACGGCGCCGGCCAGACCGGCCAATCCGGCGGCTCCCAGGAAACTACGGCGCGTGGTGGCGATCTTCATGGCGGTTCTCCCCCGGGAATTACCCAGGACGCAGATGCTAACGCATGGCGCCGGACGGCGCCATGGTCCCCGGCGTACCTGTCGCGGCAACGAGAGAATTTCCCCGGGTTCTACAACTTCTGCCAACTTCACGGAACGCTTCGCGTGACGCCTGCGATGGAAGCCGGGATTACCGACCATGTGTGGAGCGTGGCGGAACTTCAACGCAGAGCTGCTGACATAGAAACTAAAGAAGAATTGGACCGCAGACGAAATCCGGAGCAAGATCTGTTTCGACAGGCGCAATTCCCTGAGGATGGCCGAAGCGTACTATTAGTACCATAAAATGCTCTTAACTGCGCCTGGGATCAAATGATACGCTCAGATTAGGAGTCGGCAGATGCGCTGACAGAGGCCAAGCGTGCGCTTGCCGATTATGGCAAGTTTTGGTTGGGGCATGGCGGCAACTTGGAGGACCTGACCAAAGTTGAGCGCGAGTTCACGGAACTGGGTCTGTTCGGCGAGTCGGATCGATACGTGGCAATAGATATTGCTCTCGGAGAGGTCACTCCAAACCTCGGGGGTCACCTCAAAACCGGCCAGTTGGGGTCACTTCAAAACCGGCCAGTTGAGCGTGTCCAGGACAGTCATAGTTGTACCTTACCGTTGGCACTTTCGGCAAGAGTTTTTTCAAGTTAAGTC